>Ga0208269_100112_pt1 | contig 61299 bp, 53 predicted proteins | sample LakWasMe88_LOW11_2_FD_183912 | JGI IMG/M metagenome (GOLD analysis project Ga0208269, IMG submission 183912) | Freshwater sediment methanotrophic microbial communities from Lake Washington under simulated oxygen tension - Sediment Metagenome... | ecosystem: Environmental > Aquatic > Freshwater >...
TAATCAGGCTAAATAAAGTCAGCAGTAGCATATTGCCTAAAAAGCCAAACTCTTCGCTGAATACCGCAAAGATAAAGTCGGTGGTGCGCTCGGGTAAAAAGTCCAGCTGCGTTTGCGTGCCATTGAGCCAGCCCTTGCCTGCGCTGCCGCCAGAGCCAATAGCAATGATGGCTTGAATCGTATGGTAGCCCGCGCCTAATGGGTCTTGGGTCGGGTCGAACAATATTTCAATGCGTTTTCTTTGGTAGTCATGTAATAACGACCAAAACACAGGCATTAATGCTAATAGCGAGGCTGATGCAACTAATAAAAAGCGCCAGCTTAAGCCGGCCAGAAATAGCACATAAAAACCGGAGGACGCGATTAGTAATGAGGTACCTAAATCCGGTTGTTTCATAATTAGCGCCACAGGAAAAGCTAGCAGCAAGCTGCCAATCACAAAGTTGCTGGCGCTGGATTTACCCTCTCTACTGGCAAAGTACCAAGCGAGCATCATCGGTACCGCAATCCGCATCAATTCTGATGGCTGTATTTGCATAAAGCCTAGATTTAACCACCTGCGCGCACCATGGCTAATGGTGCCAAATAACGCAACGGCAATCAGCAGCAACATGCCCAGGATATAAAGCGGCCGCGCGGCACGTTCCAGATTCAATGGGGAAATATTGGCCGCTAGCCACATGGCACCCAGTGCGGCCAGAACGTTGAAACCTTGTGCGTAGATGCGCGAAATGTCTTGGCCTGATGCGCTGTATAAGACGAATAGGCTTAATAGCAATGCAAAAAACAGGCAAGCCATTAGGAATGAATCGAAGTGCTTGAATAGAAAGTGAAAGAGTTTACTAATCATGTAATTCTTCTTCAGTAATAGTGGCAGTGCCAGTGGCGCTTGTCGGCACAGGGGCCGCTACTGCCGAGGGCTCAACGGCTGGCATTTTTCCTAGCAAGTAATAATCCATGACTTTTCTCGCGATTGGCCCGGCTGTGGAGCCGCCATGCCGGCCATTTTCTACAATCACGGCGACGGCAATGGTCGGGTCTTCGGCTGGTGCAAATGCAATAAACAAAGCATGGTCAAGGTGGCGCTCGTTCATGCCATGCTCGTTGTACTTTTCGTTTTGCTTAATGCCAATCACTTGGGCGGTACCTGTTTTTGCCGCGATAGAATAAGGTGCATTGGCACCCACGCTGGCTGCAGTACCTCCTGGCAGCGTCACGTCCACCATGCCGCGTTTTACAATCGCCATATTTTCAGGGTTTAGCTCAATACGGTCTTGCACGATGGCTGGGATATCCATCTGCTTGCCGGTTAAGCCGTTTTGAATTTTAGTGACTAAATGCGGTTTCATGGCTACCCCGTTATTAGCCAAGATCGCAGTCGCCTGTGCCAGTTGCAGTGGCGTAACCAAGGTATAGCCTTGGCCAATGCCTACAATCACGGTTTCACCAGGGTACCACGGCTGTTTGTAGCGGCGTTTTTTCCACTCAGGCGTCGGTAGCAATCCGCCAATTTCGCCCTTGATATCTAAATCAGATTTTCTGCCGAATCCAAAATGGCTTACAAACGATGTGAGTCTCTCAATACCCAGCTCCATGGCTAAGCCATAGAAGAATGTATCACAAGACACAGTAATGGCTTTTTGCATGTCCACCATGCCATGTCCGCTTGGCTTCCAGTCGCGGTAGCGGTGACTGCTGCCGGCCAGCGTAAAGAAGCCGCCATCTTGAATGGAGAACGGTGGGTTACGTTTTCCAGATTCCAGCCCAGCTAACGCCACAAACGGTTTGAATGTAGAGCCAGGCGGGTAAATGCCGCGCAATGGTCGATTGATTAAAGGCTTATCTAAAGACTCGTTGAGCAGTTTCCAGTTTTCGCTGTCAATGCCATCTACAAACAGGTTGGGGTTGAATGTAGGCTGGCTTACGTAGCTGAGTACCTCACCAGTTTTCGGGTTGATGGCAACCAGCGCGCCGCGCCTTTCGCCAAATGCGGTTTCGGCGATTTCCTGTAGCTTGCTGTCCGCCGATAAAATCAGATTGTCACCAGGAATCGGTGCATTGCTGGATAGCACCCTGACCGCGTGTCCATCAGCGTCAATTTCAACTTGCTGGAACCCGGTCACACCATGTAGCTGTTGTTCATAAAACTGCTCTAACCCGCTTTTGCCGATGTGGTCTGAACCCTTGTAATTGGAGTAGACGCCATCTTTTTTCAGGTTTTCAATATCTTTATCGTTAATGCGCCCGATGTAGCCCACCATGTGCGAGCCTAGTTTACCCAATGGGTAGTGTCTGAACAGGCGTGATTTAATCTCAACACCAGGGAAGCGAAAGTGGTTGACCGCAAATGAGGCGGCTTCAAACTCATTGAGATGCGTACGTATCGGCGCGCTTTCAAAGCTATGGCTTTGCTCTCTAAATTTCTTAAAGCGTTTTTTATCCTGAGAGCTGACTTCAATCAACTGGCCTAGCTCAGCAATAGTGCTGTCGAGATTTTTTACTTTCGAGGGCGTGATTTCCAAGGTGTAGACAAAAAAGTTATGCGCAAGCACAACGCCATTTTTATCTAGAATCAAGCCCCGATTCGGGATGGTAGGCACTAGCGAAATGCGGTTATTTTCTGCCAGGGTTTGGTAGTGGTCGTAATGCAGAATCTGCAGGTAGTAAAAGCGAAACGCGAGCAGCGTAAATAAGCTGAGTACGATTAAGGCGGCTACGCCTAGACGTAACCTAAAATAATATTGCTCGTGGATGTAGTTTTTGAGTTCAGCAACCATACTTACATCACTTGCTACGGGAAGGTCTGCTGGTGTTTAAGCCAAGCGCAACGGCTGCCTGCCACAAGATGACGCCGGTGATGCTGGGCAGGAAGTAGCTCCAACCCAAAACATCGTTACCGGAAAATATTTTAACGGTGAGCAAGGTAAGTTGTGAAATGATCAACAATAACAATACATATACCAATTGTTGGGTGTTGCTAAATAACACTAGGCGGCGCTGGTAGACCACAGCGACAAAGGTGGTGACGGTATAAGCCAGCGCATATTGGCCAAACACGCCACCGGTTGCCAGATCTACCCACAAGCCGATAAACCATGCAGTGCCGATGTTGCATTTATTGGGTGCGCGCAGAATCCAGAAGATGATGACCAATAATACAAAATCTGGGCGTAAATTAAGCGCGGTGCCAGACCAAGGCAATAGTACGCATATAAATGCCACTAGCAGTGAAAAGTAGATGGTTTGTAACTTAGTCTTGTGCATGTGGTTTGTTGGCGGTGCTAGGTTCTGTGGCTACAGCCGGTGTTGGGTTGGCTGGTTTTTTATTTTGATTTATATCTGCAGCGGCCGGCACCGGCGCAACGGGTGTTGTGTTTGCAGGCACTTTACTTGCAGCGGTTTGAGCAGCGTCAGGTTTAGTGGCTGCCGCTGCTTTGGCTGTTGTGTTGGCATTGCCTGTTGGAGGGGTAGTTGCGCCGCTGTTGGCAGGGCTGTCTGGCTGCGAGATGCTCACAATTAACACCTGTTTATGGTTCTCAATGCCGCCGGTGGGTACGCATACGATTCTTGCAAATGGAGAGTCTGCACTGATTTGAATGTCTGTCACGGTGGCGACAGCCAATCCCTTAGGGTAAACGCCGTCAATGCCAGAGGTAATCAATTGGTCGCCGCGCTTGATGTCTACGTTTGCGGGTAGAAACGGCAAGTCCAAGGTGTTGTCGCGGCCATGACCAAAGGCAATGGCGCGCAAGCCATTACGCTCGATCTGGATAGGAATGGTGAGCGACTTGTCCGTAATCAGGGTGACTTCACTGCTTGCCGGGTAAGTACGTGTGACTTGGCCAATTACGCCTTTGGCATCGACTACTGCGGCACCATCAACCACTTGCTGGTTGCTGCCGCGGTTCACGATGATTTTCTTGGTAAACGGGTCGCGGCCTACATGCAGAATTTCGCCAAGCTGGCTAAATTCTTCCAGCGATTGGTTGGCTGCCAGTAGTTCGCGCAGGTTGGTGTTTTCCAGCGCCAGTGCGTTCATCTTTTGCAGAGAGATTGCCTGTATCAGCGCTTGCTTCCTCAGAAACTGATTTTCATTCAGTAAGCGGTGATGCGTAGAAAAGTACTCGCTGGTTGAGTCGTAAAGCATGGAGGGCGCATTTGCAATCAGTTGCAAAGGCTGCAATACCACCATTAATTGTTCACGTACGCTGCCTAGGTACTGAAGCCGGGAGTCTGTTGCCATGAGCGCAAGCGACAGTGCAGAGAAGAACGCCAGGCGTGCCAGTGGGCTAGGGCCGCGCGCAAAAAAAGCTGGGGCTTGCTGTTGATCCAGATTTTGATGATAACCGGCCATTGTGAGTACGTTCTAGTTCCAAACTTTAAAGCTGTTAGATAGGTAAGACATAGGCCGTAATAATACGGCCTATCTGATGCTGCAAGTAAATCAACAACTAAACCTGAGTGAAAGCGAGCGTTACGGTGATTGCCTTCGCTGCTTTCATCAAGGCTAGTGTTTTAGGGTATTGATTACTCGTAGGCGAATATGCTGCCTAGTCTATCCATTTCCTCTAGTGCACGACCACAGCCGCGTGCAACGCAGGTGAGCGGATCTTCTGCCACAATTACTGGCAGGCCGGTTTCTTCAATCAATAGACGGTCTAGGTCACGTAATAATGCGCCGCCGCCGGTGAGTACCATGCCTTTTTCTGCAATGTCTGCACCTAGCTCCGGTGGTGTTTGCTCAAGGGCTGATTTTACTGCGCCTACGATGGCATTGAGTGGTTCGGTCAGGGCTTCAAGGATCTCGTTGCTGGAAATGGTGAACTTGCGTGGCAAGCCTTCTGCAAGGTTGCGGCCGGTGACTTCCATTTCTAGCACGGTAGAGCCTGGGAATGCAGAGCCGATTTTTTTCTTAATCGCTTCAGCAGTTGGCTCTGAAATTTGCATGCCGTAGTTGCGGCGGATGTAATCAATAATCGCTTGGTCAAATTTATCACCGCCTACGCGCTCTGATTTAGCGTACACGATACCGCCTAGTGAGATAACGCCTACTTCTGTGGTGCCGCCGCCGATATCAACCACCATAGAGCCGGTGGCTTCTGATACTGGCATATCTGCACCGATGGCAGCTGCCATTGGCTCTTCAATCAAGAATACCTGTTTGGCACCAGCGCGCTCTGCAGATTCTTTAATCGCGCGGCGTTCTACCTGGGTCGAGCCAACTGGCACGCAAATAATAATGCGTGGGCTTGGCGCAAACCAGCGTGAGTCATGCACGCGGCGAATAAAGTATTTGAGCATTTGCTCAGTGATGGTGAAGTCCGCAATCACACCGTCTTTCATTGGGCGAATGGCTTGAATATTGGCAGGTGCTCGGCCGAGCATGCCTTTTGCCTCGGCGCCAACGGCGAGAAGGATTTTTTTGCCATTAGGGCCGCCTTCTAGGCGAATCGCCACCACGGATGGCTCATCTAGCACGATGCCTTTGCCGCGGGAGTAAATAAGGGTGTTTGCCGTGCCTAAGTCGATGGCAAGATCGTTTGAAAAATAACTGCTTATAGTGCCGAACATTATGTTTTTCCTGTGGTGTGGTGCTTGTTTAATACTGCTTGCGTGGTTAATCCCTAGCTAATCGTAGATGACACGATTAAGGCGCACGTAAAATCAGGTTATAATACCGTATATCTTGTTGAAAATTAAGATGCATTGGAAAAATTAAGATGCATCAAGGGTAATTTTGCGTAAGTCGCGCTAGGGTAATGACTACCGAACTACCGGCATGTTCCTTGAATTTATAAACAATAGATTAAAAAGGTGGGTTTGTAGCAAACTTACCAAATTTCAACTAACCAATTCGGATTCTTAGAAGTATGGCACTGAGTACTGAAGATATTAAAAAAATAGCGCATCTCGCCCGCCTTGAAGTGAGTGATAGCGATGCGGCGGCAACCTTGTCAAAATTGACCGGTATTTTGGGGCTGATTGAGCAAATGCAGGCGGTGAATACCGACGGTATTGTGCCTATGTCACATTCGCAAGATGTGGTGCAACGCCTGCGTGACGACGTGGTCACTAAAACCAACCAGCGTGAAGCATTCCAAAAAATTTCGCCAGTGCTTGGCAACGGTTCAACTGAGCCTGCTGTGGACAGCGGCCTGTATCTTGTCCCTAAAGTAATCGAGTAATCGCAATATGATCAACAGTAGCTTAAAAACATTAGCCCAAATGTTGGCTAACAAAGAAATTTCTAGCGTAGAGCTGACGCAAACTTTTCTGAACCGAATCGATGCGCTGAACCCAACCATCAACGCTTACATTGCATTGGACCAAGAGAAAACCCTGGCGCAAGCTAAGGCGGCAGATGCGCGTATTGCGGCTGGTAACGTTACCCCGCTCACTGGTATTCCTATCGCGCAAAAGGATATTTTCTGTGCTGTAGGCTGGAAAACCACTTGTGGCTCCAAGATGCTGGAAAACTTTATCGCACCATACGATGCACATGTGATTACGCAGTTTGATCATGCCGGTGCGGTGAACTTGGGTAAAACCAATATGGATGAGTTTGCTATGGGTTCATCTAATGAAACCAGCTATTTTGGCGGCGTAAAAAACCCTTGGGATTTTAGTCGTGTGCCTGGCGGCAGTAGCGGTGGTAGCGCGGCGGCTGTGGCTGCACGTTTGTGTGCTGCGGCAACCGGTACCGATACTGGCGGTTCTATCCGTCAGCCAGCTTCTTTGTGTGGCTTTACTGGATTAAAACCAACCTACGGCGTAGTTTCACGCTACGGCATGATCGCGTTTGCTTCTAGTTTGGACCAAGCGGGGCCGATGGCGAAGTCTGCTGAAGACTGTGCGTTGATGATGAACGTGATGGCTGGCTTTGATGAGCGCGACTCAACTAGTTTGAATCGTGACAAAGAAGACTACACCCGCGAGCTTTACAATTCAAATCCAAATAAGCCGCTACAAGGTTTAAGAATCGGTTTGCCTAAAGAGTTTTTTGCAGATGGCTTGGATGCTGGCGTTGAAAAAGTGATTGAAGACGCGATTGCCGAATACAAGAAACTTGGCGCTGAGATTGTAGAAATTTCACTGCCGAATACTGGTTTATCTATTCCGGTTTATTACGTATTAGCACCGGCTGAGGCGTCTAGCAACTTGTCACGTTATGACGGTGTGCGTTACGGCCACCGTACCGCAGAATATACAGATTTAATGGATATGTACTGTAAGAGCCGTGCTGAAGGCTTTGGTGCAGAGGTTAAGCGCCGTATTTTGATTGGTACCTATGTGCTAAGCGCAGGCTACTACGATGCGTATTACCTGAAAGCGCAGCAGATTCGCCGTTTAATCGCACAAGACTTTGAAGAAGCCTTCAAAAAATGTGATGTGATTATGGGGCCAGCGGCGCCATCTACGGCATTTAAAGCGGGTGAGAAGGTAGATGATCCGGTAGCGATGTACTTACAAGACATTTACACTATCTCTACTAACTTGGCCGGCTTGCCAGGCATGAGCGTACCAGCAGGTTTTAGCACCAGTGCTGACGGTAAGGCCTTGCCAGTAGGCTTGCAGATTATTGGTAACTATTTTGATGAAGCGCGTATGTTGAACGTTGCACATCAGTATCAACAAGTGACAGATTGGCATGCTCAAGCACCAAACTTGGATAAGCCAGAAGGAGCCGCATAATGGAATGGGAAGTCGTTATTGGGTTGGAAACGCATACCCAACTAAGAACAAATACTAAAATTTTCTCAGGTGCATCTACCACTTACGGCGCAGAGCCTAACACACAGGCGTGTGAAGTGAGCATCGCCTTGCCTGGCGTGCTGCCAGTGCTTAATAAAGAAGCGGTGAATTGTGCGATTAAGTTTGGCCTAGCGGTACATGCGGAAATTGCACCACGCTCAGTATTTGCGCGTAAAAACTATTTTTACCCGGATTTACCTAAAGGTTACCAAATCAGCCAGTATGAATTGCCGGTGGTGGGTAAGGGTGCGATAACTATTCAGGTGCCAGCGGTTGGCAAAAACGCAGCGTATGAGAAAGTGATTAACATCACGCGTGCACACTTGGAAGAAGATGCCGGCAAGTCTGTGCATGGTGCGGTTGAAGGTATGAGTGGTATTGACCTTAACCGTGCAGGTACGCCGTTGCTAGAGATTGTGACTGAGCCCGATATGCGCTCAGCAGCAGAGGCTGTAGCTTATGCAAAAAAACTGCATGAACTGGTGCAATGGATTGGTATTTGCGACGGCAATATGCAAGAAGGTAGTTTTAGATGTGACGTTAACGTTTCTGTGCGCCCTAAAGGCAGCGAGAAGTTAGGCACACGTCGTGAGATTAAAAACCTGAACTCATTCAAGTTTATGCAACAGGCGATTGAGTATGAAACACGCTGGCAGATTGAAACGCTAGAAGATGGCGGCACCATTCAGCAAGCAACCGTACTGTTTAACCCGGACACCGGCGAAACACGTGCAATGCGTAGCAAAGAAGAAGCCAATGACTATCGCTACTTCCCGGATCCTGATTTATTGCCATTAGAAGTTACCGAAGCCGATAAAGCACGCGTACAGGCAGAAATGCCAGAGTTACCGGAAGCGATGAAAGCTAGGTTTGAAAGCCAATTTGGTTTAACTGGCTATGATGCGGCAAGCCTAACGGCAAACCGTGCGCTTGCAGATTACTTTGTTGCGGTAGTGAGTGCCGGTGCAGAAGCTAAACCAGCCGCTAACTGGGTTATGGGTGCAATTTCTGCCAAACTGAATGCGGAAGAAAAAACCTTGGCGGCATCACCGGTGACTGCAGAGGGCTTGGCTGCTTTGATTAAGCGCATCACAGATAACACTATTTCCAATAACGCGGCTAAGCAGGTGTTTGAAGCGATGTGGAATGGTGAAGGTGAAGTGGACGCCATTATCGAAGCTAAGGGCCTCAAGCAAGTTTCTGACACCGGCGCGATTGAGGCGATTATTGATGAAGTGTTGGCGGCCAATGCTGCAATGGTAGAAGAATTTAAAGCGGGCAAAGAAAAAGCATTTAATGCTTTGGTGGGCCAGGCGATGAAGGCTTCAAAAGGTAAAGCTAACCCGGCACAAGTGAATGAAGTGCTGAAAAGCAAGCTAGGCGCTTAATATTGCTTAGGTGATTGTTTTGCAGTACCTATAATAAAAAATCCTGCGCTTAACTGCCGCAGGATTTTTTATTTACAGATTCATACATAAGGTTAGCCGCGTTAGTGCCATTCTTTATCTAGCGGGCTATTTCTCCCACATCACGTAAACCTCACAGCGTACTGCTAATTTATGGTGCTAACTTAGCGGACTCATTTTTAAGTTGGGTATAGCGTTTTTTATCTTCTTCAAAACGCTTGCGTGTCTCACTAATCGCCGTGTTTTTGTCAGCGATATTTTTATCTAAGCGGCTGATTTGGGCTTGCTCGTCTGCAATGTCTGCTTTGAGGTCTTTAGGGATGGCTTTCTTTTTTTGCTCAAAGATGGCTGCCATAGATTTCTTGCTATCAAGGCTTTTTTGATGCGTAGCCCGGTCTTGTTTTAAGTTCTCTAAAGCAATTTTATCCAATTGAATATTGCGCTCTAACGCTAAGTCGATTTCACCTACATTGGTAAATGCGCCCAGTAGTGCTTTATCTTTTTTGGCTTGCTCGGATTTCGTTTGCTCTATTTTATTCAGTTCGTCGGCATTATCTTTGTTGGGCATGTTGTGCTTAACCGTGATGCCTTGGCGGTTGATAAGTGAGTTTTCACGGTTGGTGTACTGCGTAGGCATGTTGTCGCCGTAGTGCGTGGTACCGTTCTCATCCTTCCATTTCAGAATTTTGCCGCTGCCTTCTGCTTTTGCATATTGTGCCGTACACAGTAGCAGGCACAAGCCTAATGTAAACATGCTGTACATTACAAATTGACGGATAGATTGTGTGGCCACAGGTGCTGATTGACTAGGTAGCGGTCTTAACAATTTTTGCATTTTGTTTTTAATAACCTTTCTAGTGGCCACATTTAACCGAGGTTTATCTAACCACGATACTAAATGACGCCATATTTTTGTCGATATGCTTCAACCGCATGCAAATTCTGCGCCATTTCGGTTTTGTCATGTAAATAGGCTAAAAGATCGTTTAAATTGGCAATGGCACAAACCGGTATTTTGTTGCTATTGATGACTTCCTGCACTGCTGAAAGCTCGCCCAGGCCTTTCTCTTGCCTGTCGATGGCAATGGCCACGCCGCAAGCAGTAGCGCCGCTGGCGTTGATAAGCTCTACAGATTCGCGCACTGAGGTGCCTGCTGAAATCACATCGTCGATGATGAGAACTCGACCCTTGAGTGGGCTGCCTACAATCACGCCGCCTTCACCATGGTCTTTGGCCTCTTTGCGGTTGTAAGCGTAAGGTACATTGTGACCATCTTTGGCAAGTGCGATGGCAATACTTGCCGCTAATGTAATGCCTTTGTAAGCTGGACCAAACAGCATGTCGAACTCAATACCTGAGTTTTTAATCGCTTGTGCGTAAAACTCGCCCAGCTTCATCAGGCTTTCGCCATCGTTAAATAAACCGGCATTAAAAAAGTATGGGCTTAATCGGCCAGCTTTGGTTTTAAACTCACCAAATTTTAAAACCTCTTTTTGGATTGCAAATGCGATAAAATCTTGCCTGAATTGATCGAGTGGTTGGGTCATGATAGTTTCTGTTAATTATTTTGGAATGAAGTTTTGAAGATTATATCGTTAAATTTAAATGGCATTCGCTCTGCAACTAACAAAGGTTTGTATGCATGGCTCAAAACACAAGATGCGGATGTCATATGCATGCAGGAAATCAAAGCGCAAGCTGGCGATATGACTGATCAAATGCTGAATCCGGAAGGTTATTACGGCTATTTCCATTATGCAGAGAAAAAAGGCTATAGCGGTGTTGGCATTTATGCAAAGACTAAAGCCGATAGCGTGATTGAGGGCTTGGGGATTGCAGATATCGATAGTGAGGGGCGTTACCTTGAGGCTAGATTTGGCAATTTGAGCGTGGTGTCACTGTACCTGCCCTCGGGCTCTAGCGGTGAAGAGCGCCAGGCTTTTAAGTTTAGCGTGATGGAGCGCTTTATGCCGCAATTGCAGGCGCTGGTGCAAAGCGGGCGTGATGTGGTGATTTGCGGCGACTGGAATATTGCGCACAAAGAGGCTGACCTGAAAAACTGGAAAGGTAACCGCAAGAACTCTGGCTTTCTGCCTGAAGAGCGCGCATGGCTGACCCAGCTGTTTGACGAAGTGGGCTGGGTAGATGTGTACCGCACATTGCATCCAGACACCACGGATGCTTGTTACACCTGGTGGAGTAATCGCGGTCAGGCATGGGCCAATAACGTAGGTTGGCGTATTGATTACCAAATTGCAACGCCAGCTTTAGCAGTTAAAGCGGTAGCAACCAGTGTGTATAAGGATGAGCGCTTTAGCGATCATGCGCCTTTAATCATAGATTATGCGTAGGGAACACGGAGTAAGTCGCTGCGTGCGTTAATTGCTTTGTTGTGCGGTATTTCATCGCCTCGCAGTGTAACGCAGCTAGCTAGGCTTCTCCGCTTTATGCGCTTTGGCGCATATATTCGGCTGATATGCCCTTAACGGGCGCTCTGCATCAGTGATTAATGGTTGGCTTTAAGCTCTTTTGCTGTTTCATGCCAAGGGGCAATTTTCAGCAGTAACAGCATGCCTGGGATGGCAATAATAAAGCAGAGCATGAAGAAGTCGCGCCAGCCCATGCTTTCCACCATATAGCCGGTTGCAGCATTGGCAAACGTGCGAGGTACTGCAGCCAAGCTGGTAAATAGTGCAAATTGGGTGGCGGTGTACAGCGGGTGTGTGGTTTTGGCGATATAGGCCACAAATGCTGCGGTGCCCAGACCTACCCCCAGCGCCTCTACCCCGATTACCATGCCCAGCCAAAGCAAACGTTCTTGCAGGATGAAGTTGGCACCAAATGCTTCCAGCTCAAAACTGGCATTGAATGCGGCGGGGTTGCTTGCTACGTCTGCCAGCCAGGCAAAACCTAAGATAGCCAGCATTTGTACGGCGCCAAAAATCCATAATGATTTATTGATGCCGAGCCTAATCATCCACAGCCCGCCGATTAAGCCACCTAGCACGCTAGGCCATAACCCTGCATTTTTGGCGATTAAGCCAATTTCAGTTTTGCTATAGCCCATGTCTAAATAAAACGGCGTAGCGAGGGCTGTGGTCATGCTGTCGCCAAGTTTATACAGAAAGATAAACGCCAGGATAAACAATGCTGACTTTAAACCGTTGCGTTCAATAAACTCTTTAAATGGCTCCACAATCGCGGCGCGTAAGGTTTTAGGTGCACCATACTTTAGTGCAGGCTCCGTCACTAGCAGCGTCATCGCTAGCCCGGGCAGCATAAATAATGCGGTAATGGTAAATACGCTGCTCCACGGCATATGGTCTGCAAGGATCAGCGATAGTGAGCCCGGCACTAAGCCTGCAATTTTGTAGGCGTTTACGTGCACGGCGTTGCCTAGGCCTAGCTCTGCGTCTATCAGTAGCTCGCGGCGGTAGGCGTCTAACACGATATCTTGGCATGCGCTAAAAAAGGCCACGACAGTGGCTAGGTAGGCAATGCTCCATATATCAAACTTGGGGTTAAAGGCACCGAATGCGGGAATCGACAGCAGCAATAGTACCTGCCAGACTACTAGCCAGCCGCGGCGGCGGCCTAATGGCGGTGTGAAGCGATCAAATAGCGGTGCCCACAGAAACTTCCAGGTAAAGGGCAGGCTGATTAATGCAAACAAGCCTATGGATTTCAGGTCTACACCCTCGGAGCGCAGCCATGCCGGTAACAGGCTGATTAAAATAAATAGCGGTAGCCCCGAGCTAAAGCCGGTGAATACGCAGATGAGCATTTTTTTGCTCATAAGCGATTGGCGGATGGTTGGCTGAGCGATGGTTTGCAAAATAATTACTTGGATTTCAAGCGGTACATGGCCAAGCTGCCCAGCAGATTAGGCATGAAGCTCACTTCTTTGCCGTCGGTAATGACGCGGCGCTCTAAAATCTCAATACTGTGATGATGGCAGAAGTAATCAAAGTCGTTAATCGTGCATAAATGCACGTTTGGCGTGTCGTACCATTGGTACGGTAGCGCTTTGGAAACAGGCATGCGCCCTGCCGTGATCTGCATGCGGTTACGCCAATAACCGAAGTTGGGGAACGTAACGATGATTTCTTTACCCACGCGCAGCATTTCCAGCACAATTTCCTCTGTGTTGTGCATGGCTTGCAGGGTTTGCGAGAGTATCACGGTGTTAAATGACTGGTCTTCAAAGCCGGATAAACCGTCTTCCAAGTCCATTTGAATCACGTTGATGCCATTTTTAACGCAGGCAATCAGGTTGGTGTCGTCTTTTTCTACGCCATAACCTTTAATTTCTAATGAGCTGCGTAAAAATTGTAATAACTCACCATCGCCGCAGCCCAAATCCAGTACTTTGCTGCCAAATTTCACCCAGTTTGCGATAATCGCAAAATCCTGGCGGTATTGGGTGACATTTTTTGTAATATTTACATTATTCTGCATGGTTGCCACCAACTTCAATGTTGCCTAAATAGGTACGCAAAATAGCGTGGTAATGTTTATCTGGCATTAAGAATGCATCATGGCCGTGGGCAGCAGTAACTTCTGCGTAGCTGACGGTGCTTTCGTTATCGAGCAGCGCTTTTACGATTTCGCGTGAGCGCGCCGGTGAAAAGCGCCAGTCGCTGGTGAATGACAATACCAGGAATTTGGCTTGGGTCTGGCTAAGCGCTTTGCTTAAGTCGCCATCGTAAGCCAGTGCCGGGTCGTAGTAGTCTAAGGCACGCGTCATGCGCAAGTAAGTGTTTGCATCAAACTCACCTGCAAACTTATCGCCTTGGTAACGTAGGTAAGACTCCATTTCAAACTCAACATTAAAGCCGTATTTGATGTCGTCTTTCAGTTTGCGGCCAAATTTTTCACCCATCGCGTCATCGCTAAGGTAGGTAATGTGGCCTAGCATACGTGCAATGCGCAAGCCGCGACGCGGCACCACGCCATGTTCGTAGTAGTCGCCGCCATGAAACTCAGGGTCTGTGATAATGGCCTGACGAGCTACTTCGTTAAACGCTATATTCTGAGCAGTTAGGTTGGGCGCAGAGGCAATTACTAAAGCGTGACGTACGCGCTCCGGGTAAGCAATCGTCCATTGCAGTGCTTGCATGCCGCCAAGGCTACCGCCAATGACTGCTGCCAGTTGCGTAATGCCAAGTTGGTCTAACAAGCGTGCTTGCGAGTTTACCCAGTCTTCAACGGTAACGATGGGGAACGCAGAGCCCCATGGTTTACCAGTTGCCGGATTGATGCTCACCGGGCCTGAGCTGCCATGACAGCCGCCTAAGTTGTTAACGCCAATTACAAAAAATTTATTGGTATCTAGCGGTTTGCCGGGGCCGACTAAGTTGTCCCACCAGCCTGGATATTTGTCTTGTTCCGAATACTTGCCTGCCACATGGTGCGTGCCTGATAGCGCATGGCAAATCAGCACTGCGTTGGACTTATCGGCATTTAAGGTGCCGTAGGTTTCGTAAACAATATTAAATTGCGCTAGCACTGCGCCGCTTTTAAGGGTGAGCGGCTCGCTAAAGGATGCAGTTTGTGGGGCAACAATGCCGATAGAGTTATTTTCAGACATAGTTTGATTATACTATGCCGCACTGCAAAAGTTTATGTTGCAAATGCGCTATCTCCCGATGTGTATAAATTTTTGTTGTGTTAGGTCATGGCGATGCCATAGACCATCCTTAAATGACTCAATCAAATAGCGGGCGCGACCCGCTGCCATGCCGTTAAACCCAGGGTGGTCTTGGTCAAGATAGTCAGTCAAGCCGGTGAAAGATGCCATTTCTTCACGCGTTACATGTTCATAGCTCATGGTCCACTCAGTGAAGCTACGCTGGGTGATAGGCTCTCTAATCAGCTTCACCACGTGGTGGTTGCGTTTGTCCTGGCAGATTTTTTCGTATAAGGCATCAACAGTGTGCTCCTCACCTTCCAGCACTTGAAAAAAGCAGTCATCCATATACAGCAGCATGCCGGTGATGTTATGGCGTTGGTTACAGCTACGTGCTGAGTCTAGCAGCGACAATAGCTCATCGTGCGTCATCGGGTGCGTTGCAACGCTGGTGTAGGCTAATAAGATAAGTGGTTCAGGCATAGAGTCCCTGCGCCTTAATGATGTGTGGTGCTTATCGATTCAGACATTCACTCAGCGCGTTTGTTCAGGTGCCGGGCGCGCAAGTTAGGGTTTGAATGCCAGTGCAATTTCTAAGCTGCTATTATTTGGTGTTGTTGCAGTGAGCTAAGTGTAAGGCTGCTAGTCCCAGTGAGTGCTCACTATGAGTGGGTTTTTGCCTATGGTTACACGGTCATTGCCGCCAAGGTCTTGGGTGGTTTTAATATCGACCAAGCCACTTTCTGCCATTAAATCTGCCACTAAGTTTGCTTGGTTGTAACCGTGCTCCAGCATCAGCCAGCCTTGTGGTAGCAAGTGGACTAAGCTGTGCGCGATAATTTCGCGGATATCATCCAGGCCATCCGCGCCGGAGGCGAGTGCGGACATAGGCTCAAACCTTAAATCGCCTTGGTTTAGGTGCGGGTCATGTTGCTCAATATAGGGCGGGTTGCTGACAATCAGGTTAAATCGCTCACCCTCCACTGCTGAAAACCAGTGACTTAAAGTGAAGTGTACGTGCGCTAAGCCTAATTGCTTGGCGTTGTGTTCAGCTATGCGCAGTGCGGCATGGGATGCGTCAACTGCTGTTACCTGTGCGTGTGGGCGATGCTTGGCAATCGCCAGTGCCACGGCGCCAGTGCCGGTACCTAGGTCCAGAATCGTGCAGTTTGCATCGGCAGGGGCTTTTTCTAACGCGGCTTCTACCAGTGTTTCGGTGTCTGGCCTCGGGATTAGTGTGTCCGGCGTAACTGTGAGGTTTAGCCCGTAAAACTCGCGGCAGCCTAAAATATAGGCCACTGGTTCGCCCAAGAGGCGGCGCGTCAGCAAGGCTTCAAAGTCAGCGTCAGTCTTGTTGGGCAGCGTGTCGTGCTCGTGTGCCAGCAGCCATGCACGGTTTACCTGGAGTGTGTGTTGCAGCAGGAGCTGTGCCTCAAACTTTGCATCACTAGCTTCTAATGCTAATTGTTGAATCAGGCGCTGCTGTGCGGCTAGCCATGTGCTGCGAACAGTTTGCGTCAATTAGTTGTCTTCGCTATTAATTGTCTTCACCTAGGCTGGCAAGCAAGTCTGCCTGATGCTCAGCTGCCAGTGCGCCAATTAGCTCGTCCATATCGCCCTCGGTAATCGCGTCAATTTTGTACAAGGTAAGATTGATGCGGTGGTCAGTAATACGGCCTTGCGGGTAGTTGTAGGTGCGGATGCGCTCTGAGCGATCGCCGCTGCCAATCAGGCTTTTACGCTCGCTGGCGATTTTGCTTTGCTGCTCATCCACTTGTTTGGCTTTAATGCGCGCGGCAAGTACGGCAAAGGCTTGCGCTTTGTTGGCGTGCTGGCTACGGCCTTCCTGACACTCCACCACAATCCCAGTAGGCGCGTGGGTGAGGCGCACCGCTGAATCGGTTTTGTTAATGTGCTGACCACCAGCACCAGAAGCACGGAACGTATCGATACGCACATCTGCTGGGTTGATGGTCACATCAGACACTTCATCCGCTTCTGGCAAAATCGCCACGGTACAAGCACTGGTATGAATGCGGCCCTGTGTTTCAGTATCCGGCACGCGCTGCACGCGGTGGCCGCCACTTTCAAATTTTAGTTTTGAATAGGCGCCATAGCCTTCAATTTTGGCGATGATTTCTTTGTAGCCGCCCATTTCACCTTCGTTGGCTGACATTACTTCCACTTTCCAGCCTTGGCGCTCTGCGTAGCGAGAGTACATGCGATAGAGGTCGCCGGCAAATAAGCCAGACTCATCACCGCCAGTGCCTGCGCGGATTTCTAGAAAGATGTTTTTTTCGTCATTCGGGTCTTTAGGCAGTAGCAAGGTTTGCAGTGCGGCTTCAATTGACTCTAACTTGGCTTTGCCTACTTCAATTTCTTCCTGTGCAAACGCTTTCATCTCTGGGTCATTCAACATGGTTTGCGCTTCGCTGATGTCGGCTTCGGCTTGCTCAAATGCACGGTATTGTTCCACAATAGGCGTGATTTCTGCATGTTCACGCGTTAGTTTGCGGTAGTTGTCCATGTTGTCAGTGATGCCTTCACTGCTCATTAAGCGGTCAATTTCATCTAAACGCTCGCTTAAATTGGCGAGCTTGGTAATCATGCTTGGTTTCATTGTTTATTTCTCAAATAATACTGCTTAACTTTTAATCTGATATAAGTCTTTTAGAATCTCTTCTAGCTTTGCGTGTTCGTCGCCATGCGTTTTGTTTAAGGCATGGCTCGGTGCGTGCAGGAATTTATTGGTGAGCGCCACACTCAATGCTTCTAGCGCTTTTTCCGGGGCTTCACCTTTTTGCAGCAGTTTGTAGGCTTTATCCAGCTCGGCCTTACGCATATGTTCGGCTTGGTCGCGCAATGCTTTAATAGTGGGGACGGCGTCGCGCTTTTTAAACCACTGCATAAAGTTTTCAACGCGCGTTTCTACAATCATTTCTGCTTCAACTGCGGCAGTCTGCCGGTTTTCAATACCGTCAGACACCACTTGCTCTAAATCATCTACCGTATATAAGAAAACGTCATCTAATTCCGCCACTTCAGGCTCAATATCGCGCGGCACAGCTAAGTCCACCATGAAAATCGGGCGGTGGCGGCGTGCTTTAATGGCGCTTTCCACCATGCCTAGCCCGATAATAGGCAGGGTGCTGCCGGTGGAGGTGATGACGATGTCAAAATTGGCAAAATGCGCGGGTAAGTCATTGAGCAGCATGGCTTCGCCATTGATTTTTTGCGCCAAATTGGAGCCGCGCTCAATGGTGCGGTTGGCAATGGTCATGCTTTTTGGTTTTTGCGCGGCAAAGTGGTCTGCGCACAGCTCTATCATTTCCCCGGCGCCAATAAACAATACTTTTTGCTCGCTGATATCACCAAAAATACGCTGTGATAGTTTAACCGCAGCAGCGGCCATTGAAATGGAGTTGGCGCCGATATCAGTGTTGGTGCGTACTTCTTTTGCGACCTCAAAAGTGCGCTGGAATAATTTGTGTAGCAAGGTGCCCAACGTGCCGGCATCCTGTGCGATTTTTACCGATTGCTTAAATTGGCCTAAAATCTGCGGCTCGCCCAACACCATGCTGTCCAAGCCAGAGGCTACACGGAACGCATGTTTTACCGCTTCGTCATCCGGCAGCGTGTAAATGTAAGGCGCAATCGCTGTTGGTTCGATTTTATGATACTGCGATAGCCAGGCCAGTGCTTTTTGCGGATCGTCCGTGCTGCAATACAGCTCGGTGCGGTTACAGGTGGACAAAATAGCCGCCTCAGCAGCGTCGTGCATAGTCAGCTCGCGCAGGGCGCTACCAAGATGTTCGCTGTTAAAAGCGACATGCTCACGGATTTGGATGGGGGCGGTTGTGTGGTTCACGCCTATAACATATAACTGCATAAGTGTAATTTTGAGGGATTGGACTATCTTAAGCAAGAAGCATCATCTTATTAGTATGAAATAAGGTTAAAATAACGCTTTAAACTGATTAATAAATTTAATTTGATGGATATTGCCATGGATAAAACTTTTAGAATTGCCCCAAGTATTCTTTCTGCAAACTTTGCCAAACTTGGTCAAGAGATTGAAGACGTAATTACTTCAGGCACAGATATCGTGCACTTTGATGTAATGGACAACCACTACGTGCCTAACCTAACCATTGGCCCATTGGTATGTGATGCAATTCGCGAAACTGCAAAAAAAGTAGGCGCGTTGATTGATGTGCATTTAATGGTTAAACCTGTTGACCGTATTATTCCTGACTTTGCAAAAGCAGGCGCAAACATCATTACTTTCCACCCAGAAGCTTCTGAGCATATCGATCGCAGCTTGGCGATGGTGCGTGATTTAGGCTGTAAATCAGGCTTGGTGTTCAACCCAGCAACATCACTGAGCTACCTAGACCACGTGATGGACAAAGTGGATATGATTTTGTTGATGTCTGTGAACCCTGGTTTCGGCGGTCAAAAATTCATTCCAGAAACTTTAGAAAAATTGAAACTGGCACGTGCCCGTATCGACGCTTACTACGAAAAAACCGGCCGTCAAATCTGGTTGGAAGTAGATGGTGGCGTAAACGCTGCTAACATCGCTGAAATTGCGCGCGCAGGTGCTGATACTTTTGTTGCTGGCTCAGCAATTTTTGGTTCACCAAAAGAAGGTGATGCAAACCGCTACAACACAGTAGTGGCTGAAATGCGTGCATCTTTAGCAACAGTAAAATAAATGCAGTATATTTAAGATGCCTGGCAGCTAATACCTTAGCTGCCAGGTGTTTTTAAATAGATGTGTTGCAGTTAAATCTAGCTTTAAAATCAGCGTCATTGAAACTAAAGTAAATCATCATGGGATTTAATGTTAAAGCCGTCATGTTTGATCTTGACGGCACACTGGTGAACACTGCGCCTGAAATTGCCTATGCGGCAAATCAGATGCTGGATGCATTAAATTTACCTAATAAATCACCGGCGCAAATTGCGCGTTATATCGGTGAAGGTGCACAAATTCTGGTTAAACGCTGCGTAGCGAATGGCGCGCTAGCCGAGCCAGATGACGCTTTGCTCAATCGAGCTCAAGCCTTGTTTTTTGAACATTATGCGCAAAACGTGAGTAACAGCCAGCCATATCACGGCGCACTGGATACTTTAGCTCAGCTCAAAGGCACCGGCTTTAAGCTAGCGTGTGTAACGAATAAACCTGAGAAATTCACACTACCGCTACTAAGCGCAACCGGGCTGATAGATTTTTTTGAGGTGGTTGTCTCTGGTGATACGCTCGCTAAAAAGAAACCCGACCCGATGCAGTTGCATCATATCTGTAAAAAGTTAGATGTGTTGGAAACGGAATCTATGCTGGTGGGTGATTCTGATACAGATGTAGTAGCCGCGCACGCCGCAGGATGCTATATTGTTACTGTGCCTTATGGGTATAATCAAGGTAAGGCAATTGACGACAGTATGGTGGACGCCACCATCGACCATTTACCTGACTTACTTAATTTATTAACCTAGTAACATTTTTAAACATAACTTTCGAATATGAAGCACATCGCAGACGATTATTTATACGATAAGTTTCTTAATGACTCTTCCAGCTGGCGAGGCTCTTGGCAACGCTAATGCATGAAGCGCAGCGCATACACGCAGATGTAGCATGCGATTTAAGAACACGAAAATAATAGTCTTAGGAAGCTTATGTTAAATACCATTAATCAAGATGAATTCAATGCCTTGGCAGCACAGGGCTACAACCGCATTCCCCTCGTACTCGAAACTTTTGCTGACCTCGATACCCCGCTTTCACTTTATTTAAAACTCGCTAATCAGCCTTTTTCATACTTGCTGGAGTCTGTGCAGGGTGGCGAGCGTTTTGGCCGTTATTCCATTATTGGTTTGCCTGCAAAAATGCGCATTGTGGCGCATGGCAAAAATATTCAGGTATTAGATGGCGATACCGTGGTGGAAAGCGTTGAAAATACCAACCCGCTGGACTTTGTGAAAAGCTTTCAGGCGCGCTTTAAAACGCCGCCATATGAAGGTCTACCTAGATTTACTGGCGGTTTGGCTGGTTATTTCGGCTACGAAACTGTGCGTTATATTGAAAAGCGCCTGGCAAATAATGTAAAGCCAGATGCGATTGAAACTCCAGACGTGCTGTTAATGGTGTCTGAGCAGCTGGCGGTAGTGGATAACTTAAGCGGTAAGCTTTATTTTATTGTGTACGCCGATGCCGCGGCACCTGGCGCGTACGAGCAAGCTAAGCAGCGCTTAAATGAATTGGTGCAGAAGTTAAGAAACACGGTCACCATACCAAAATCTATCGCTACGGATAAAACCACGGCAAGTTCCGAGTTTGGTGAGGATAATTTTAAAGCAGCCGTTAAGCGTGCCCAGCAGTATATTTTAGACGGCGATATTATGCAGGTGGTGTTGTCGCAGCGCATGTCACAGAAATTCTCTGCACCGCCGCTATCGCTGTATCGCGCGTTGCGTAGCTTGAATCCATCCCCTTATATGTTCTATTACGACATGGGCGACCACCATGTGGTGGGTGCTTCACCAGAAATTTTAGTACGCCTTGAGAACGGTACCGTGACTGCGCGCCCGATTGCCGGCACAAGACCCCGCGGCAAGACGCGTGAGCAAGATATTGCACTGGCAGAAGAGTTGCTGGCAGACCCGAAAGAGCGTGCAGAGCACGTACAGTTAATGGACTTAGGGCGCAATGATGTAGGCCGTGTTGCGGTGACGGGGTCGGTTAAAGTGACTGACAACATGATGATAGAGCGCTACTCGCACGTGATGCACATTGTGAGTAATGTAGAAGGCAAGCTCAAACCGGGAATGGATGCGATTGATGTGATTAAAGCCACATTCCCTGCCGGTACCGTGTCTGGTGCACCTAAAGTGCGTGCGATGGAAATCATCGACGAATTAGAGCCTAGCAAACGCGGTATTTATGCGGGTGCCGTCGGCTATTTAGGCTTTAATGGCGATATGGACGTAGCCATCGCGATTAGAACCGGCGTGATTAAGAACAATATGCTCTATGTGCAGGCAGGTGCCGGCATCGTGGCAGATTCTGTCCCTGAGAGCGAATGGATGGAAACGCAGAACAAGGCGCGGGCAGTGCTCCGAGCTGCTGAACTGGTGCAAGATGGACTTGATATCAGCTAAGCGCATGTGATGCAAAACGCTATTGCACAATATCGGTTTTTGACTTTCAAAGGGAAGTTAATTACTTTTGTAGCAGTAGCGTTAGCTTATTTCATTACCGCTAGGCTAGGGCTGATGGTGCCCTACAAAGAATCTGTAGCAACTTTGATTTGGCTGCCTACCGGTATTGCCGTTGGCGCTATCATGCGCTGGGGGCGCGTCAGCATCCCTGCTATTTTTATCGCATCATTCCTTGTTGAATTAACGGTTTTACCCTTCTCCGCCAGCATTTTAATTGCAATTACCAATACGCTGGGCCCCATGCTCGCGGCATACCTCCTGCCAAAGTTTCGTTTTAATCACCATTTATACAAGCAAAAAGATATTTTTCTGATGATTGCCATCGCTTTGGTGGGCATGTCGGTATGTGCCACCGGTGGCATGCTTAGCCTGTATATTACTGGGCTTGCTACTGCCGATAAGTTATCTAGTATCTGGTTTATTTGGTGGTTGGGAGACAGCCTTGGCGTGCTGCTTGCCTTGCCGCTGGTGCTCAACCTTGGTAGAAAAGGTACGTTTAACTGCAATAACCGGTGCTATCAGCTACTGGCATGGATTATTTTATTTGTCTGCGTAGAGCTCATCATCGTGAGTGCGGTGCCAGACTTAAATAAACAGTTTATTTTGTCCATGTTCGTGATTTTACCCATGCTGATATGGGCCTCCATGAGCTTTGGTCTGGTCGGTGGCTCGTTCTTTGTGATTATTCTATCCAGCATTGCTGTCTGGGTAACGTCGCAGGGTAGTGGCAATTTTTACAGCCATGATTTAAGCGAGGGCGTGTTCTCGCTGTGGACTTTTATGGTGGCGCTGGTGGTGACCATGCTGTTAATTTCCGCGTTGCAGGCTGAGCGGAATTTAGCGCATATGACCATACAAAAAAATGATAAAAAATTGCGTTCAGTGATCGACGGCGCATTTGACGCCATTGTTACCATAGACTCTGCTGGGTTATTAGTGGAGTTTAACCCTGCTGCCGAGCGTATTTTTGGCTACAAAAAAGAGGATGTGCTGGGCAAGTCGATGTCTGAGTTGATTATTCCTGCACGCTATCGATCAGCACATCATGCAGGACATCAGCAATATAAAATGTCAGGCGTGACGCATATTTTTAACCAACGTATCGAGTTGGTGGGGATGCGTTCGGATGGCAGCGAGTTTCCTATTGAGTTAACACTCACTGCGCTAAAAGATGCCAATTTGTCTTTAGTCACCGGCTTTGTGCGTGATATATCTGAGCAGAAAAGAGCCAGGCAGGAAATCGAGAATTTTGCATATTATGATGCCTTAACCAGCTTGCCCAATAGGCGTTTACTTGCCGATCGCTATCAGCATGCCATGTCCATTGCGCAGCGCGCCAAGACCTACTGCGGTTTGCTATTTATTGATTTGGATAAATTTAAAGTCCTTAACGATACCAAGGGTCATGATGTAGGTGACCAACTGCTGGTTGAAGTCGCACACCGCATTCAAACCACAGTGCGCGCCGGCGACACCGTAGCCAGGCTTAGCGGTGATGAGTTTGTGGTGATATTAGAAAGCCTGGACCAGAATGCCAGCATTGCCTATCAGCAGGTAAGCGAGATAGCACAAAAGCTGTTAGCCGAGCTGAATAGAACTTACTACCTCAGCCTGTTTGAATTTGTCACCTCTGCCAGCATCGGCGTCACCTTGTTTAATGATAATGCGCTGACGTTTGAAGATCATTTAAGGCATGCAGATACCGCGATGTACTTATCCAAGGATAGCGGTGGCAACACCTACCGTTTTTATGACCAATTAACGCAAGAGAGTATAGAAAAAAGCTTTGCATTAGAGTCTGCACTGAGCCTGGCGCTGGTGAATCAAGAGCTATCTCTCAATTACCAGCCTATCGTGAATGTGGCCAAGCAAGTGGTGGCAGCCGAAGTGTTGCTCAGGTGGAGTCATCCGACCTTGGGGAATGTTAGCCCGGTTGAATTTATACCGATTGCGGAAAAGACAAATCTCATTATTAAAATTGGGTATTGGGTGCTGGAGCAGGCATGTCAGCAACTAAAGGCATGGGAGGCTAGCCCTGCCCTCAGCCAAATCAAACTCTCGGTGAACATTAGTGCTAAGCAGTTTTTATACATCAATTTTGTACAAGAGCTACGCGATGTGCTGGCCAAAACCGCCATTAACCCTGGTTTGCTTAAGCTGGAGCTGACTGAAACCGCGGTCATTGATAACATGGATGATGTGATCAATAAGATCAACATTCTGAGGCAGATGGGGGTGCGCATCGCGCTGGATGATTTTGGGATTGGGCATTCATCCTTGGTCTATCTTAAAAAACTGCCGGTGACCCAAATTAAAATTGATCAGTCGTTTGTGCACGATGTACTCACTGACTCCAACGATGCGGCGATTATTCAGATGGTGCTTGCGGTAGGTAAGACCATCCATTGCGATATTGTGGCGGAGGGCGTGGAGCAGGTTGAGCAATTTGAGCTGCTGAGGGACTTTGGCTGTGATTATTTCCAAGGCTATTACTTTAGCCGACCTGTGGCGGTGGCAAATTTTGAAGAACTTGTTATCAATAGCTAAGGTGGATTAATAATTTCTTAATAATTAGGATGGCGGAGATAGGATATACTGCTGGATTGTTTTTGCACTGCTATCTTGGTTTGGGCTTTGTTCTGTGGCGTTTGATCTAAAATTTAAACTTGATGCGTTTGTGGAATTTTTCTTACGCATCGTGGTCAATTAAACGTTCTACCTAATTACAAACCGCCAGAGATTCCCTAAGTTTTGACTAAAATATAATCATAGCGAATAACAATGTTTAAAAAAGTTGCTTATATCCTTGCGCTCGGTCTTTTGAGCAATCTGCCTGTTGCCTACGCCGAAGCTGATTTGGCACATTTAACTCTGGAAGCAGCCCAGCATTTATTTCACGAAAATAATAAAGAGTTAATTTCCGCTAAGCGCATCGTACAAGGCGCCGAGGCCGACGCAATCACGGCCTCACAAAAGCCGAACCCTAATTTATCACTGGGCGTTGCCAGCTTTAACCTTAATCGCTCAACTGCCAATAAAAACCCTAACGGCAGCAACAGCCTGTCGGACCAAACCCTTAACTCAACCGTGCAAATTAGCCAGTTGATAGAGCGCGGTGACAAGCGTGAGCTACGCATGGCCTCAGCCAAAAATGCAATCAAAGCTTCCAATTACGACTTAAAAGACGCAGAGCGGCAATTGCTGTTGAGCTTTAATGATGCTTATTACGACTTGCTGTTAGCACAAGAAGCCGAAAAAATTCTGGCGAGCAATAGTGCCGCCTACGAAAAAACCATTCAGGCTGCCGAACTAAGATTAAAAGTCGGCGATATTGCCGCTAGCGACGTTGCCAGAATGCGCGTGGACTTGCTAAAAATACAAAATGATATGCGTCAGGCCAAAGCAAACCGTGAAAAGGCGCAAGCTAATCTTGCCTATATGATGGGGCAAGAGAATGAGGCCGCACGTTTGTATGCGCAAGATGGCTGGCCTGCAGTTAGCCAGACTATCAGCACGCCGCAAGATATAGATGCGAGGCCTGATGTATTGGCAGCGGAGGCGCGCACCAAGCAAGCGGAAGAGAACCAACGTCTTGCCAATGCATTAAAAACGCGCGATGTGAATATTGCCCTGCAATACCAACGCTTCCCCGGGCAAATGCCAGGTGCTGACACCAATACCATTGGCGCCGCGATTACCATTCCATTATTTACTAACTACGAATATCAGGGTGAAATCAGCCGTGCTGAAGTTGACCTTACATCGGCGCTGGAGGCAAAGCAGCAGGCACGTGCATCTGCGGTGAGTGAAATCTCGCGCGCACGCGCAGATTTAAATGCAGCCGTCGAGAAGGTAAATCGCTTTGACACGCAAATTCTGACTGAGGCGCAAAAGGCAGCAGATGCCGCTGAGTTTGCTTATAGCCATGGCGCTACAGGTATTACCGACTTACTCGATGCGCGCCGTGTACTGCGCGCAATACAGTTAGATGCTGCCACCTCCCACGCGGATTATGCAAAAGCCCTAGCGGCATGGCAGGCAGCCACAAGAATAGAAAATCAAAATTAAGCATTAATAAGGGAAGCACATGAAGCACGGACTCAGCTCTTTACTCACTATTCTACTGGTTGGGGCCTACTTCACGCTGCCGACATCTGCTATGGCCGGCCCTAAGCCTTCGCCAGCTCAGCACGCCAAGCCAGAAAATGAAGTAATCCTGAAAGAAAACTCTGCGCAAGAGGCTAATCTGAAAATTGAGCCTGTTGCAGAGGTACTAGCTTCTACCACCGAGCCTCTTAACGGCAAAATCAGCTTTGATGAAAATTACACCTCCCGCATCAGCTCTCCTGTTTTGGGGCGCGCTATCAAAATACAAGCGCAATTGGGTGACCGCGTAAAGGCCGGCCAAGCGCTACTGACCATAGACTCACCAGACCTAGGCTCTGCCGTGGCCGACTACCGTAAAGCCAGTGCGGATCTAGACCTAAAAAGAAAGGCCTTGGAGCGCAGTAAAGTGCTTGTGGATGGCGGCGTAGTTGCACACAAAGAGCTGGAATCTGCACAGGCGGATATGGCGCAATCACAAGCTGAGGCAGAACGTACAAAGTCACGCTTACATAATCTGGGCATTAATCACGCAACTTTTGGCAATGAGAGCTTTACCTTGAAAGCGCCGATGGCGGGCATGGTTGTTGACCGCCAGATTAACATCGGCAACGAAGTGCGTCCGGATGCGCCCACTCCGCTATTTATTATTACCAACCCAGATCATCTGTGGGCAGTCATTGATCTTCCAGAGCGCGATCTTAATAAAGTGAGCCTTGGTCAAACCTTAAGCATCAAGGTGGATGCGTATCCTGATGAAGAGTTTCTCGGCAAAGTCCAATCCATCGGCACCATGCTGGATCCTGTCAGCCGCCGCGTTCAAGTGCGCTGCTCGGTAGAGAGTAAGAGCAAATTGCGCCCGGAAATGTACGCGCGCGTGACCCCGCTCAACATGTCACAGCAAAAAGTTATTCGCATCCCTAACAGCGCACTAATTACAGAGGGCTTATATAGCTATGTATTCGTTGAAACCAGCCATGGGCATATTCAAAAACGCCGTGTAACGCTAGATTTGCAAGGGCGTGACTACGCTACCATTAAAGACGGCCTCAAAGCGGGCGAACGCGTAGTCACCAAAGGCGCTATTTTGATTAACTCAGAATTGGCAGCGGGTAAATAATGTTAGAAAAACTCATTACCTTTTCGCTGCAACAACGTACTTTCGTACTGATCGCAACATTTATTCTGGTGGTCGCGGGGATAGTCTCTGTGCAGAACCTGCCGATTGAGGCTTTTCCTGATGTTGAGGACGTGCACGTTGGTATCGTTACGCAAGTGCCAGGCCTAGCGCCCGAAGAGGTTGAGCGCGTTGTGACGCTGGCGATTGAGCATGGCATGAGTGGTGTGCCGAACTTAGCGCAAATGCGCTCAGTTTCAATTACCGGTTTATCGGTAGTGACGCTGACTTTTTCTGAAAAGACAGATGATTACTTTGCCCGCCAGCAAGTTTTAGAAAAACTGCAAGCCGTCAACCTGCCGCCGGAGTACCAACCCACGCTGGCACCACTTACAACCGCCGTGGGTGAGATTTATCGATTCCTGGTCGATGCTCCGAAAGATATGCCACAGCGCGAGGTGCGTGCAATTCAAGACTGGCAGATTATTCCAGTGTTGAGAACGGTGCCAGGCGTCGCTGATATCACTAGCTTTGGCGGTGCGGTAAAAGAATACCAAGTCAAGCTAGACCCCTACCTGCTCAAGAAGTACAACATCAGTATCGATCAGGTTAATCAAGCTCTCAATAATGGCAGCAGCAATGTAGGCGGCGGCCTGATGCACCGGGGCGATGAGTCGCTGGTCGTACGTTCGTTAGGTTTATACCGCTCGCTGGATGATATTGCCGAAACCGTCATTTTGTCGAGTGCGGGCAAGCCTATTCTAATCAAAGATGTAGGCGAGGTTGTGATTGGTAACCGCTTCCGCTCAGGTATTGTGGCTTTTAACAATCAGGATGATGTGATTGAAGGCATTGTACTGATGAACAAAGGCCAAAATCCAGCGAAGGTGATTGAAGCCTTAAAAGCCAAAGTGGACGAGGTCAACGCCAAACTGCCCGAGGGTGTGAAGATTAGGCCTTTTTATGACCGTACCAGCCTGATTCATCACACCGTGCATACGGTGACTGAAAACATGATTGTTGGTGCACTGCTTGTGGTGGCTATACTTATCATCTTTTTGCGTAACTGGCGTGCAGCGCTGATTGTTGCCGCGGTTATCCCGCTCTCGCTACTGTTTGCTTTTATCGTGATGGATATACGCGGCGTTTCAGCGAACTTGATTTCACTGGGCGCGGTGGACTTCGGTATTATTATCGATAGTGCGGTGGTGCTGGTCGAAGCGCTGATGGTGAAGCTCTCGCTCGCCAAAGTGGATGAGTTTCCACACCATGGCACGCATTCATGGCGTGTTACAACACTTAAAAATACGGCGATTGAAATGGGACGCCCTATCCTGTTTTCAAAAGTGATTATTATTCTGGCTTTCCTGCCGATTTTCACTTTCCAGCGCGTAGAAGGCAAAATCTTCTCACCTATGGCGTTTACCTTGAGCTTTGCTTTACTGGGCTCAATTTTGCTTACGCTCACGCTGGTGCCTGCTCTTATGTCATATTTAATGAAGCGCACAGACATGGCAGAGAAGCACAGCACATGGATGCACAACACCCAAGAGTGGTATCGCGGCATTTTGCTTAAAGTAGTAAAAATTCGCCTACCAGTTATCTTGGCATCAGTTTCTTTATTAGTGCTCTCCTTGGTCTTATCACCACTACTAGGTTCAGAGTTCTTGCCCAAACTGGATGAGGGCAATATTTGGCTAACCATCAGCATGCCACCATCCACTGGCCTAGAAAAAACCAAGGAAATCGAACGCAATATTCGCAATGTTTTAACTAGTTATAAAGAAATCAATCTGGTGGTAAGCCATGTAGGGCGGCCTGACGACGGTACCGACCCTAAAGGCCCCAATAATATTGAGATTCTGGCTGATTTAAAGCCTAAAGATACTTGGAAGTTTAGCAACAAGGAGGCGCTGATTGCCGATATTTCCGCGAAGATACATCAAATCCCGGGCATTCCAACTAACTTCTCTCAAGTGATTCAAGATAGCGTGGAAGAGGCTTTGTCAGGCGTAAAAGGTGAGATTTCGGTCAAAATCTTCGGCCCAGATTTGGCAGTATTGGAAGAGAAATCGGATCAAGTTGCCACTGTGCTTAACTCCATTAAGGGTGCTACAGATGTTGCTGCTATTCGTATCTCCGGCAACTCGGAGCTTGATATCACTTTAGATCGGCAGAAACTTGCACGCTACGGTATGAACGTGAGTGACGTGAACGCTTCTGTGCAAACCGCATTAGGCGGCACGACTACCAACACCTTTTATGACGGGGACCGTCGCTTTGACGTTACGCTCAGGCTAGCAAGAGATTACCGCGATTCTTTGGATGACATCAGCCAGCTACCTATTGCTTTACCTAATAACGCCGGCACTATTCCTCTGGGTGAGGTTGCCGATGTCACCATTAAGCAGGGCGCATCCAGGGTGGCGCGTGAGGGCGTTTCTCGTATCGTGGCAATCAAGGCCAATTTGATTGATCGTGACCAAGGTAGCTTCGTGAAAGAGGCGATGGCTAAAGTTAAGGAGCAAGTCAAACTGCCGCCCGGCTATACCATGACCTGGGGTGGTCAATTTGAGAATCAGCAACGCTCAATCAAGCGCCTCAAGGTGATTGTGCCCTTGTCATTAATGCTGATTTTTGTGGTGTTATTTGGCGCATTCCGCTCTGTACGTAATGCACTGCTGGTTTTATTGATGATACCTTTCAGCTTAATTGGCGGCTTTGCCGGGCTAGGTTTGGCTGGGCTGCATCTTTCTATCTCGGCCGCGGTAGGCTTTATCGCGTTAGCTGGTATATCGGTACAAAACGGTGTGATTATGCTGGAGCAATTTAACCACCTGCTGTTAGAAGGCCGCAGTGTCGCTGAGGCCGTGATGGAGGGTGCTGTTGTGCGTTTACGCCCGATTCTAATGACCGCACTAATGGCTGGCTTGGGCTTGTTGCCGGCAGCGCTTTCGCATGGGATAGGCTCTGAAACACAGCGCCCATTTGCCGTGGTGATTGTTGGCGGCTTAATCACAGCCACGATTTTTACCTTGTTATTGCTGCCTTTATTGTTCCCGCTGTTCTCGGGAGAGCTAAAAAATAAAGAAGCCAATAATGAGTAATTGTGGCACTATTAATTGGCGCAAAGGCTTATACCGCTTAAACGCATAGCCTGTATCCGCTTTGATGTGATTTAGCTATAAGGTTTTATAGCTAAATCGTCAGGCCGTTGGAGAGAGTTATCGGTTCACACCGTTGCGGGTGCGGTGTTACCAGCTTTTTTGTCAGGGCTGGTGTTGGAGCTTACCTTTCAGCCGTCCAATGGCCAGATTTCCCGCCTTGTTTTTCGAGCAGTTTAATCTCAGAAATCACCATGCCGCGATCTGCCGCTTTGCACATATCGTAAATCGTAAGTAAGCACATACTTACTGCGGTCAGTGCTTCCATTTCTACACCTGTTTTGCCATAGGTTTCAGAGGTCACGGTGCAGCTGATGCTAGATTGCGCCTCGTTTACATCAAAGCTTACCGCAATGCGTGTGAGAAATATGGGGTGGCATAGTGGGATTAGGTCTGAGGTCTTCTTGGCGGCTTGAATCGCCGCGATTCTGGCAATACCGAGTACATCCCCTTTTTTGCTGGTGCCGCTTTGAATCAACGCTAGAGTTGCCGGCAGCATGCTGATGAGGCCTGTGGCAATGGCAATGCGGTGAGTTTCAGCTTTCTCTCCGATATCTACCATATGTGCTTGGCCGTTTTGATCAAAGTGGGTAAGTGGATTTGTCATCTTGAAAGTCTCGGTATTTAAGGGGTTGCCGTGTTGAATTACATAGGTTGATGGCGGATAATTTGCGCAGAATTATGAAACATTCGACTACAAACGTTATCATAGTAATGATGAAATTAACTTTACCTACCATTATATTATTAGTTGTATCTGTTGCGTATGCATATCCAGCAATAGCGAATGAGTTGCCAGATTTAGGCGATGTTTCAGCCACAGTACTATCACCCTTGCAAGAGCAGGAAATCGCCGAGCAGATTATGCGGCAAGTGGCGGTGAGTGATGAGGTATTAAATGACGTAGAAGTATCTGACTACTTGCAGGGCTTGGGTGGAAAGCTGGTGGCAAACGGCCCGGACAAGCGCCAGTCTTTCAACTTTTTTGTGGTGCAGGATCCATCTATCAACGCATTTGCCATGCCGGGCGGTGTGATTGGTGTGCATACTGGTTTGATTCTAGCCGCAACCAGTGAATCTGAGCTTGCGAGCGTGCTTGGGCATGAAATTGGCCACGTCACGCAGCGGCATCTGGCGCGTATGCTGGCTTCGCAAAAATACGACACATTTAAGAACCTAGCCGGTATTGCTCTAGCGTTGCTGGTGGCAAGGTCTAACCCGCAGCTGGCAACGGGTGCACTCACCGCATCTTCTGCGATAGGCGTGCAGAATCAGCTCGACTACACGCGTGAGCATGAGCGCGAGGCGGACCGTATTGGTTTGCAGATTTTAGATTCAGGCGGTTTTGACGTACGTGCCATGCCTGAGTTCTTTAAAACTTTGCAGCGCGGCTCACGCTTTGCCGAGGGCAGTGCCCCTAGCTTTTTGCGTACCCACCCATTAACCACGGAACGTATTGCCGATGTGGCTAACCGCGTAGAACAAATGCACTACAAGCAAGTGGCAGATAGCGTGGAGTTTCAGTATGTGAAAGCCAAGTTGCGTGCGCTACAGGGTGGCGATCAGGCCGCGGTTGATTTGTTTGTGCAGAATATCCGCGAGCAGCGTTATGCCAATGCCGCGGCAGAGCATTATGGCTTAGCTGTGGCTTTGTTGCGTAAGAGTGCCTGGGCAGATGCGGAAAAAGAACTAGCTTGGCTTAAGAAAAATGCCCCACCCCACCCCATGATAGAAAGCTTGGCTGCGCGCTTAGAAGTGGCTAGAGACAAACCCGCTGCAGCCGCCGAGAAGTATGCGTCAGCATTGAAGACTTTTCCGGACAGCCGCGCTTTGATTTATGGTTATGCCGAGCATTACCTTGCTACCAGGCAAGCAGATCAGGCGATACAATTGGTGAAAGCTAAGCAGGGTTTATACCCGAATGATGCTTATTTGTATGACTTGCTAGCTAAGGCGTACACTATGCAGAATAAAGTACTGCTTGGTCATCAGGCACTGAGCGAGGCCTACTATAGAAAATATGACCTTGCGCGTGCTATAGAGCAGATGGATTTGGCGGCGAAAGCTAACGATGGCGATTTTTATCAGCAATCAATTGTTGAGGCGCGCCTAAGGCAGCTCCGACTAATGATGGGTGATGAGAAGAAAGCAAAACTGTAGGGGGCGATATGCAGCGCAGAAGTTTCTTGTTGGGAATGCTCACTTTTATTGCGTTAGCGCCGCTTAAGGTGTGGGCTGCTTTATGGAATAAAACCGCGTTTGAGGCAGTGAAAATCAATGATGCAACTCGCTATTTAAATATCAGTGCCGAGATTCCATCGCAAGATATTGTGATTATTGCGCCAGACCGCGCCGAGAATGGCGCTATCGTACAGGTCGAAGTGCACAGCCAAATTGAGAATACAGAGGCGATTGCGATTTTGGTAGAGCACAACCCTACGCCGCTTATCGCCAACTTTATGTTCAGTAATGGCGCAGAGCCATTTGTGATAACGCGCATCAAGATGGCAGAAACTTCAGACCTGAAAATCATCGTGAAGGCGGGTACGCAATATTTCACACGCAGTAAAAATATTACCGTGTTAGAAAACGGCTGTGGCTAGTGTTGCCGAATATGATTTCGCACAAGCTTACTACTGCGTACTAAGGAGTTCACATGGATAACAACATGAAAATGCGCGCCCAACTGAAGAGCGATTACACCGAAGTTAAAGTGTTGATGAGTCACCCGATGGAAACCGGGCGCAGAAAAGATGACCATGATCAACTAGTGCCCGCGCATTTCGTACAGCTGTTAACGGCCACCTTAAACGGAAAGCCGGTGATAGAGGCGCAGTGGGGCACGGGCATTGCTAAAAATCCATATTTAACCTTTAGACTAAAAGGCGCCAAGGTTGGCGATGTGGTTGAAGTGACCTGGCATGACAATCTGGGTAAAAGTGCTACGCAAAGTATTGCAGTGACGCCGGCTTAAGTTAGCGACGCATCTTCAGTTCAATTCAGTTTATTCACAGTAGTTGCGATACCGATGTTTCTAGTAGTCAGCTTTTGATAAATTTAACTTATCATAATCATTAAAATGATATATTGGATTTATTAAAATTTATCTCTATAATTCAAATCATGAATTTATAGTTCTATTAACCAATTTTTTAATCAATAGATAGGAAAAAACGATGTCATTAATCAATACACAAGTGCAACCATTCAAAACGGAAGCTTTCCACAATGGTAAATTTGTTGAAGTGAGCGATGTAAGCATGAAGGGTAAATGGTCTGTGGTAATTTTTATGCCAGCTGCATTTACTTTTAACTGCCCAACTGAAGTTGAAGATGCTGCTGACAACTATGCTGAGTTCCAAAAAGCAGGTGCAGAAGTGTACATCGTAACAACCGATACACATTTCTCACACAAAGTTTGGCACGAAACATCACCAGCTGTGGGTAAAGCAAAATTCCCATTAGTGGGTGACCCAACACACCAATTGACACGTGCATTTGACGTGCATATCGATGCAGAAGGCCTGGCATTGCGCGGTACTTTCGTGATCAACCCAGAAGGCGTGATTAAAACTGTTGAAGTGCACAGCAATGAAATCGCACGTGATGTAAAAGAAACACTACGTAAATTGAAAGCTGCACAATTCACAGCGGCTAACCCAGGCCAAGTTTGCCCAGCTAAATGGCAAGAAGGCGCTAAAACAATTACTCCATCATTAGACCTAGTAGGTAAGATCTAACTGGTAGGCAAGATCTAATTGTTGGTTTAAGCAAAGCAATAACTGCGCTAACGAGCAAACATCTCTTAGCGCAGTGAAATAACAAGGGCATTATTCAAAAGATAATGCCTTTATTTTAAGTAAAACTTGGTTGTGTTACGTTGCAACCAGATGAGAATTTAAAAAAGAGAGCAATCATGGCATTAGAGACCGGTATTAAAACCCAATTGCAAACCTATTTACAGATGTTGCGTGAGCCTATCGTATTAGCTGCATCATTAGATGAAACGCCAGCAGCCAAAGAAATGCACGAACTGCTGGAAGAAATCGCGAGCATGTCAGACAAGATTACGCTGACCATGGAAGATGATGCGCGTAAACCTTCATTCGCTGTAAAACGTGGTGCAACTCATACCGAAGCGCATAAAGCGGTAGGCGTGCGTTTTGCAGGTATTCCTATGGGCCATGAATTTACATCTTTAGTATTGGCGCTGCTTCACACCGGTGGTCACCCGATGAAGCTAGAGGCTGAAAAAATTGCACAAATCGCGGCAATTGAAGGCAGCTTTCACTTTGAAACTTACATTTCACTGAGCTGCCATAACTGCCCGGACGTGGTGCAGGCCATGAATATGATGGCAGTGATTAACCCAAACATTACGCATGTGATGATTGATGGCGCGCTATATCAGGATGAAGTGAAAGCCAGAGACATTATGTCCGTACCAACCACCTACTTAAATGGCGAAGTGTTTGGTGCAGGCCGTATGGAGTTGGATGAAATCCTGCCAAAAATCGACCTTGGTGCGGTCGCGCGTGAAGCGAAAAAACTAGAAGCGCAAGCACCATTTGATGTGTTGGTGGTAGGCGGTGGCCCAGCAGGTGCGTCAGCAGCTATCTATGCGGCACGTAAAGGCATACGCACCGGCATTGTTGCCGAGCGCTTTGGCGGGCAGGTGATGGATACGCTAGGCATTGAGAACTTTATTTCTGTGAAAGAAACCGAAGGGCCAAAATTAGTGATGGCGCTGGAAGAGCATGTGAAAAGCTATGATGTGGAAATCATGAACTTACAGCGTGCAGTTGCTTTAACCGAGCCTGGTAAACACGGCAACAAAAACGAAGATCTAATCGAGTTGAAGTTGGAAAGCGGCGCAACTTTAAGAAGTAAATCGGTGATTCTTGCCACTGGTGCGCGCTGGAGAGAGCTAAATGTGCCGGGCGAGAAAGAATACCGCGGCAAAGGCGTTGCTTACTGCCCACATTGCGATGGCCCATTGTTTAAAGGCAAGCCAGTAGCTGTAGTGGGTGGTGGTAACTCAGGGGTGGAGGCCGCTATCGATTTAGCTAATTTTGTAGGCCATGTGACTTTGCTGCAGTTTGATACTGAGTTAAAAGCTGATGCCGTGTTACAGAAAAAACTACGTACATTAAGCAACGTTACCGTCATTACCAGTGCGCAAACCACAGAAGTCACTGGCGATGGTAACAAGATGAATGGATTGACCTATACCGACCGTGTAACGGGTGAGTCTAAGCATTTAGCGTTAGATGGCGTGTTTGTACAGATTGGTTTAATTCCAAATAGTGATTGGTTGAAAGGTAGTGTGAACCTAAGCAAGTACGGCGAAGTAGAAGTGAATCACCATAATGCTACATCGCTGCCCGGCGTATTTGCCGCTGGCGATGTGACGACTACGCCTTACAAGCAAATCATTATTGCGATGGGCGAAGGTGCTAAAGCTTCATTAGGTGCATTTGATTATTTGATTAGGCAATAAAGTAACTGGCAATAAAAAAGGCGGCTTTCGGGCCGCCTTTTTACTTATTCGTGTTTGGTTTTGCAGGTACTGATGCCAAATAAACCGTAGGCTGGACAATAGTTAATCAGCCCAGTCACTAGCGGCACCACACCAATCCAAGCCCAAACCGGGCCGTTTGCAAATAATGGCCACGCGATTAAAACAAGTCCTGCAATAATGCGCACGGCGCGTTCGGCTCCACAAATGTTAGCTTTCATCATGTAGCTCCTTGGGTGAACACTGACCAAAAAGTCAGCTAACTAAACAGTTAGAATAATTAGTGTACGCCCAACTTGCACTACATGAAAGTATCCGTATTGATATTGCCGCTAGCGAGTACCGATGATGCTAAGCGCTACTGCCTCTGCTACTTTGATGCCATCAACCCCAGCCGATAAAATCCCGCCTGCATAGCCGGCACCTTCGCCGCAAGGGAATAAGCCTTTGGTGTTAATGCTTTCTAGGCTGTCATCATCACGCTTGATGCGGATAGGGCTGGACGTACGTGTTTCCACACCTGTGAGTACGCCATCGGCCAAATCAAACCCTTTTACCTGCTTTGCAAATTCCGGAATAGCCTCGCGGATAGCAGTAATGGCAAACTCAGGTAATACGGATGCTAGATTGGTAAGATGTACGCCAGGTTTGTAAGACGGCGCTACTTCACCAAACTGGGTAGATGGTTGGTTTTGCAAAAAGTCACCGATTAACTGCCCAGGTGCATGGTAATTACTACCGCCGGCGATGAACGCCTGACTTTCCAATTGGCGCTGCAATTCCATACCAGCTAGCGGATGGCCTGGGTAATCTTGCTCCGGCGTGATGCCTACTACAATACCGGCATTGGCATTACGCTCGTTGCGGCTATATTGGCTCATGCCGTTAGTTACCACGCGGTTAGGCTCGGATGCTGCAGCCACCACCGTACCGCCTGGGCACATACAGAAGCTGTAAACTGAACGACCATTTTTGGCGTGATGCACTAGTTTATAATCAGCTGCGCCCAGCTTTGTTAGTAAGTCCTCACTGTAGCTCTTGCCGTATCTGGCTTTATCGATAATGGACTGCGGGTGCTCGATACGGAAGCCAATCGAGAACGGTTTGGCTTCTATATAAATGCCGCGTTTGTGAACCATTTCAAACGTGTCACGTGCGCTGTGTCCTACTGCCAAAACCAAGTGGTTGGTGGCAAGGCGCTCACCAGTTTGCAGCACTACGGCTTGCACCTGGTTATTTTCAATTTCAATGTCATCAACACGGCTCTCAAAGCGGATTTCACCGCCTAGCTCGGTGATGGTTTTACGCATTTCCTCTACCATGCCCACTAAGCGGAATGTACCGATGTGCGGGTGGCTGACGTACATGATTTCTTCTGGCGCACCGGCTTTTACAAACTCTTGAATCACCTTGCGGCCATAGTGTTTAGGATCTTTAATCTGGCTATAAAGCTTGCCGTCAGAGAACGTGCCAGCACCACCTTCACCAAATTGCACGTTGGATTCAGGATTGAGCGTACTTTTACGCCATAAGCCCCATGTGTCCTGTGTACGCTTACGCACCTCTTTGCCACGCTCCAGTACTATCGGCTTAAAACCGGCCTGAGCCAAGATCAGCGCAGCAAAAATGCCGGCAGGGCCAAAGCCTACAATCACTGGCCTGGCCTGTGGCGCATTCTTGGTGGTCGCCACAAATTTATAGCTGGTATCTGGTGCTGGTTTAATGTGCGCATCTTTGCGGAACTTGGCGAGAATCTTTTCTTCGTTCTTCACCTCTACATCCAGGCTGTACACATACAAAATTGAGTGCGATTTACGTGCGTCTACACCGCGTTTGAAAATATCAAAATGAATTAAGTCGCTTTCAGGGATTTCCAAGCGTTTAAGCAAGGCTGTTTTAATTTCATCGGTTTGGTGTATCAGCGATTGTGCATTTTCAATCGGGAGTTTGATTTCAGTAATACGTAACATGTGTGGTCACTTTAATAAGGGGAGTGTTTATCTGCCAATGGTGTGATTTTACAGTATGTTGGGCTTAGCGAAAAATGGCATAGTCGCGATTGGCTCGTATACTTAGGCGAAACGCGAGTGCTTAATCGAATATTAGGCGTGGCGCCAAGCTAGGCTTCAAGGTTGTGCTGCAACAGTTTCTTTAACATAGGCACGGTCACCGGTTTTTTCTCGGTGAGCGACCATACATCCAGCGCATCCAATACCGCCATTAAGGTTGGTAAATCGCGGCGCAGGTAGCGCAGGCAGTACTCAACTACTTCATCCGGCAACTTCATGCCGCGTTCTGTGGCGTGCGTTCTCAGCGCTTGGGCTTTTTCTTCATCGGTGAGTGGGTGTAGTTGGTACACCAAGCCCCATGCTAGCCTGGTGGCTAAGTCATCACGCAACTGCATTTGCGTAGGGGCTGCAATGCCGCTAGAAATTAAAATGCCGCCAGAGGCACGCAATTGGTTGAACTGATCGAACAGCGCGATCTGCGCTTCTTCATCTAAAGTGTGGGTGTCATCTGCAATAAATAGGGGCAGATCCGATTGCTTGGCCATGCGCTCACATGCGTGCAGCAGGTGTGACTTTCCGCTGCCCTGTGCGCCCCATAAGTAAATAAAACGTGCCTCTTCAGCGTGAGTGAGTGCTTGCTTTAGGCTGTGTAGTGCTTCTGCATTTTGCCCTTCGATAAAGTTATCTAGGCTAGGTGGCGGCAGCGGCTGAATGTCCAGCAATAATTGCTTGGTTGGGGATTTGTAATGAAGATCCGTGCTGTTCATACTGCTAACCTAAGTAAAAGTGACTGCTAAGATATTTTTGTTTTGCGTGTCTGAAGCCTACCGCAATCGCGGCCGATACCGGTAGCGCCAGCAATACGCCAGCAAAGCCAAATAGCTGGCCGCCAGCCATCAGTGCAAAAATGACCACTAGCGGGTGCAGACCTATGCGGTCCCCCACCAGCCACGGTGTGAGCGCCATGCTTTCCACCAATTGCCCTATGCCAAACACAATCAGCAGCGGAATTAAGTCATGGAGGTTGCCAAACTGCAACACGCCGGAAATCACCGCCAATGTGAGGCCCAAGCCAAAGCCCAAGTATGGGATAAACCCTAGCAAGCCGGATAATATACCGATGGGCAGCGCAAACTCCAAGCCAACCAACCATAAGCCGGTGGCGTAAAACACACTCATTAACAACATCACAGTTAATTGCCCACGCAAAAATTCAGCGAGTACCGCGTCTATGTCGGCGCCAATTTCCTGAGTTTTGCCTAGGAGTGAGCGTGGCAATAAAGCGCAAATTTTCTGTAGGAGAATGTTCCAGTCCACCAGCAAATAAAACAGCACGAGTGGGATGAGGATTAAATTACCTAGCCAGCCAATCACGGTCATGCCATGACTGCTCAAGCTTAGCGCAATGTTTTTGGCAAAGTTGCCCGTTGTTTTCCAGTTTTCGGTGAGGATAGCCTGAATCTGAGCAGGGTCGATCTCTGCGCTGACCCCAAAGTTCTTTTGTAGCCACGGCTCAAGGTTGGTCTTGGCTGCATTTAAATACACTGGGATTTTTTGCGATAGTTGCACAAACTCATGCTGTAACAGCGGAATCATGATGAGCAGAATCATGATCAGCACCGCAAACAAAAATAGCAGTACGAGCAAAGTAGCGATGCTGCGGCTGAGCTTGAATGAAAATTTAGCCTGCTTGCTACTGAATTGAATTGCTTCAATTTTACCTACTAATGGATTGGCAATGTACGCCAAAATTGCGGCGATTAGAAACGGAGTCAGGATTGGGCCAAGCAGATAAATGATGCCAAACACTGATAAAACAGCGACCAGCCAAACGGTATTTGTGTGTTTGTTCATTCTGCGCTTTCAGTAAAGTGTGGCTGTTTTGGAAAAGCCTGCGTTTTGAGGCTTGCAACATTTCAGATAACTAAGCATTTCGGTTAAAATAACATTATAACGATAGAACATACTTTTTGTAGAAAGCGAGAACCCCCTTGAGCGCCAATAATTCAGATAAAACTTCAATTAGCTACCGCGATGCCGGAGTGGATATTGAAGCGGGTGATGCATTAGTTGAACAAATTAAGCCGTTTGCCAAACGTACCATGCGTCCAGAAGTATTAGGCGGTATTGGTGGTTTTGGCTCATTGTTTGCGGTGCCGCAAAAATTTAAAGAGCCAATCTTGGTCTCTGGTACCGACGGTGTGGGTACTAAGCTTAAATTAGCGTTTGAGCTCAATAAGCACGATACCGTGGGTATCGACTTAGTAGCGATGAGCGTGAATGACATTTTGGTGCAAGGCGCAGAGCCGCTGTTTTTCCTAGATTACTTTGCATGCGGCAAGCTGGAAGTTGGCGTTGCAGCACAAGTGATTAAGGGCATTGCCGAAGGTTGCGAGCAATCTGGCTGTGCATTGGTGGGCGGTGAAACTGCAGAAATGCCAGGCATGTACCCAGCGGGTGAATACGACTTGGCAGGTTTTGCAGTAGGCTGTGTAGATAAAGCCAACTTGATTAACGGCACGACCATTGCTGCAGGTGACGTGGTATTAGGCTTGGCTTCAAGCGGCGCGCACTCAAACGGTTACTCACTGATTCGCAAATTGATTGAGAAATCAGGCATTGATTTTGAATCTGATTTCCACGGTAGAAAATTCAAAGATGTGGTGATGGCACCTACACGCATCTACGTAAAATCTCTGTTAAAACTGATTGAAGCGATGCCGGTTAAAGGCATGGCGCACATTACAGGTGGCGGTATTACCGAAAACATTCCACGCGTATTGCCAGATGGTTTAACCGCAGAAATTCAAGCATCAGGCTGGGAACTGCCACCGCTGTTCCAATGGCTGCAAGCGCAGGGCAATATCGTACCGAGCGAAATGTACAAAACATTTAACTGCGGTATCGGTATGGCGATTGTTATGGCAAAAGAAAACGCTGCAGCAGCTAAAGCGCTACTTGAGGCTTCAGGTGAGACTGTGTTTGAAATCGGCCACATCCGTGCACAAAACGCAGGCGAAGCGCCTACTATTGTTGTTTAGTCCGGTTGTTATATCAGTTAGAAAAAACTGCTTGTTGTGTAACAAAAGTAGCGCTGATGCGTTGAGCATGATGTGTCTTAAAATTAAGGAATTTTAGTGATGAATCGAATCAAAGCATGGTGTGCGGTATTTGTGGTGAGCATGAGCGTGTTAGCGTTGATGCCGCAAGCAGCTTTTTCTAAAACAAAACCAGCTAAAGAAGCTGCCACAAAGTTTACCGTACCGAAACGTATTAGTGCCACTTACGTGGTGACTAAAAATGGCGACCCATTTGCTAATGTGTACGAGCAGTTTACGGTTACTAAAAACACCTATACGGTTGAAAGTGTGACCAAGGGTATTGGTGTGTATGCGTTGCTGGGTGAGCGTAAATTAACCAGCACTGGTGAGATTACGGCGCAGGGTTTAAAGCCTAGCCATTTTGAGCTGCATCAGGGCAACCAAAAAAAGAAATCATTATTCACCGATTTTGATTGGGCGAAGAAAAGCCTAGTGATGACGATTAAGGGTGAGCAGGAAACAGCTGAGCTTAAGCCTGGTACCCAGGATTTAGCGAGCTATCCTTATCAGTTCATGTTTGTGCGCGCATCGTTAAAAAATACGATTACCGTGCCACTGACAACGGGCAAAAAGCTAAAGCAATATAGCTATAAAGTTAGCCCAGACATTAAAACCATTGATTGTGCTGGTGTGCAGTATAAAACCTTGTATTTGACACCATCCGACCACGAGGGGACAGAAACCAAAGACCTCTGGCTGGCAACAGAGCAAAATTACGTACCAGCGCGCATTCTGGTGATTGACGAAGACGGACACAAACTAGAGCAAACCTTAACTGAGTTGCGTATCCAATAGCACCGGCATCATTGCCATGCTATTTACCAAGTAATTAAAAATATACAAAGAGAATCAATATGACGCCTAATTTAATTCGGCAAGCTTCAATCGTTTTATCTAATCTACTAACGTTTAGTAGCCCTGCTGATGCGAAGTTAAGTGAGTTTTTCCGTAATAACCGTGACCTAGGCACCAAAGAGCGTGCATTTGTGGCTGAGAGTGTATATGGCGTATTGCGTCGCCTACGCTTCTTAAGCACAGTGACAGCTAATGATGAAAACGACCCGGATGATGCGCGTAAGCTGATTTTGGCTTGGTTGTTGCGCGTGCAGGGCATGAGTATCCGTGAGCTAGAACCTATGCTGAGCGAGCAGCAAAAAGAGTGGGCGCACCTGATTAAAGCCAAGTCTACCGATAACTTGCCATTAGCCGTGCAGGCAGATGTGCGTGACTGGCTGTGGGACAAACTGGTAGCGCAATACGGCGAGGCTGAAGCTTTAACCATTGCGCGCAGCATGCATGAGCAAGCTACTTTAGATTTACGCGTGAATACAATTAAAGGCACGCGTGATGAAGTGATGGCGAAGTTTATTGCCGAAAATACTTCTGGTGAAACCAATGTGACGAAAACGCCTTATTCTCCGATTGGTATCCGTATGCCGAATCGTATGAACATTGGCCGCCACGTATTGTTTACTGAAGGCAAGATTGAGGTGCAGGATGAAGGTAGCCAGTTATTGGCGCATTTGGTTGCAGTGAAGCGCGGCATGATGGTGGCGGACTTTTGTGCTGGCGCTGGCGGTAAAACACTGGCAATGGGCGCGCTGATGCGCAATACCGGCCGTTTGTATGCATTTGATGTGTCTGAAAAGCGTTTACATAACTTAGGGCAGCGTTTAAAGCGTTCTGGCCTGAGCAACCTGAATGCGCAAGTGATTAGTAGCGAAACTGACCCTAAACTAAAACGTTTAAACGGGAAGTTTGACCGCGTACTGGTAGATGCACCATGTAGCGGTTTAGGTACTTTGCGCCGTAACCCAGACCTGAAGTGGCGCCAAACTCCACAAGATGTGGCTGAACTCAATGTTAAACAAACCAATATTTTGGCGCGCGCAGCTAAGCTGACTAAAGTGGGCGGACGTTTGATTTACGCAACCTGTAGTTTGCTTAGCGATGAAAACGAGCAAATTGCCGAGCAGTTCTTAGCCACCCACCCAGATTTCAAATTACTGAATGCCGCACAGATTTTGGCACAGCACCAAATTGAGTTGGATACTGGTGATTACCTGAAATTGCTACCGCACTTACATAATACCGATGGTTTCTTTGCCGCGGTATTTGAGAAACAAGATGCGACAGCTGCGCCAGCGCCAAGCAAAACGAATGAGACAGAAGTTACTGCAGCGGCTGCACCTGAAACTGCATCTAGCCTAGAGGCTGAACCTGCTTTAGAGGCTGCTTCAGTGGTTGAAGAAGCTGCGGCAGAAGAGGTGCCGGCTAAACCAGCTAAAAAGACTGCTGTCAAAAAAGAGCCTAAGCCTAAAGTAGCTAAAGCGCCAAAGGATGACAGCGCGGCTGAGCCTAAAGTGAGTAAAGTAAAAGCGAGCACGGCTAAAACAAAAGCAGTTAAAGCCTAAAGCCAGATTAAGTCAGATAGGGTAAGATTAAAAATCTTACCCTTTTTTTATTCAGTAAGCGCCTAGGCGCTTTTTTCTTATGTAAAGGCGTTGCAGCATGAAGTGGCCTAGCCTCAATTTGCAAATATTATTGGCATCCATCATTGGTGTTGCATTAGGGTTCTATTTCCAAGCGTTAGGGGCAGAGCATGCGCTGGTGCAAGGGAGTTTGTATGGCGCTGGGTTAGTTGGCACGCTATTTATTGACCTGCTAAAGATGATACTTGTGCCTTTGGTATTTTGCTCTATCTCCGTTGGCGTTGCTAATTTACGCCAGCATCAGCAAATGCACAAAGTATGGGTCAGCACCATGCTTTATTTTGTGACAACCACGACGTTAGCCATCACCTTAGGTTTGCTCGCGGCCAACTATTTCGAACCGGGTACCGGCATGCATGTGGCCATGTTTCAAGATGCCATGCATAGCTTTGAGGCAAAGCAACTACCACTACCTGAATATTTCGCACAATTTTTACATGGTTTGTTTGTTAACCCATTTGCCGCTCTGGCTAAAGGTGATGTGCTCGCACTGGTGATGTTTGCACTGATTTTAGGCGTTGCATTGGTGGTTGGCGGTGAGCGCTTTAATCACCTGCGCACGCTGTTACAAGAGACACTGGACGTGACGATGCTGATTGTGGGCTGGGTGATGTATTTAGCGCCGCTGGGGATTATGGCATTACTGATTAAGTTAGTAGTGGCGCAGGATATAACCATACTGCATACTTTGGCCAAGTTTTCCGCAGTGGTTGTCGGCATCACTTTGCTGCATGGCGTAGTGGTACTGCCATTGCTTTTATATTTAGTGACGGGAAAATCACCCTTGTGGTTTTTTCGTGGTAGCCGTGAAGCACTATTAACTGCGTTTGCAACCAGCTCAAGTGCGGCTACTTTGCCTGTAACCATGCGCGCCACACTACAGATGCAGGTAAAGCCGGAAATTGCGGGTTTTGTCGTACCGTTAGGCGCCACCATCAATATGGACGGTACGGCGTTGTATGAGGCAATTGCCGCAATTTTTATTGCCAACTTGATGGGCGTAGAGTTGAGCCTGGTGCAGCAGATGATAGTGTTTTTCACAGCGATGATTGCTGCGATGGGCGCGCCGGGCATTCCTAGTGCCGGCATGGTGACCATGGTGATGGTGTTGCAATCTGTGGGCTTGCCTGCTGAGGCCATCGCGATTCTGCTGCCGATAGACCGCTTGCTGGATACTATACGTACTGCGGTCAATGTACAAGGTGATATTGTCGGTAGCTTGGTAGTGCAAAAGCTAGTTGCGCAAAAATTTACCGATGAAGCGCCGAGCGACTTGGCTATGCATTAAGGTGTAGCCCTTTCCTAATTCATATTGCGCGTAAGTGCTCTAAGCCTCTATTAGCTGTGCGGATGCTCGCACTGATGCTGCTTGCTTAAAAAAGGCATCACTCGCTGTTTTGTGTCCGGGTGCGATGAAATCATTTCAGGTGCAGCTGCGCCGCCGTGGCTCTTTTCTAGCTTTAATAACAGCGTGGCAAATGACTGTGTTGGTATGCATGCCGTTCTAAGCGAGTTAAGTGCATAGTGGTCTGCATCAAGCTCTAAGTCACGCGAGTAGCTCATGTTGAGCATCAGTGCAGGCAGGCCCGCTGCAATGCTGCTTACATCGCCGGTGATGGCAATCACAATAATGCCCGAGATAGTGCCTTGTAATGTTTGCCTTAACGCATGGCGGCCTTTTACGTGGCCTAGCTCATGGGCTAGTACGGCAATAATTTCGTTGTTATCTTTAGCCAGCGCAGCCAACTCATCGGTCATGATGATATAGCCGCCGGGTAATGCAAATGCGTTGGCACCAATGGCCGGGCTTTTTCTAAAGGCAAGCTGATAGCTTGGGCAATCTCTGGTTTTTAAACATAAATCTTTTAATGCTGCTTGGATGGCTGATTTTTTTGTGTCAGATAGCTCAGATGCTGTGAAGTAACCAAGTTTTTTATGATCCAAGGCTTCTAGTGTTTGCTTGCCTAAGTCTTTTTCTATACTTGGCGGTGTAGCTAGCGCGGCAAACTTTGCGGCAACTGGCACGCCATATTTCAATAACAACAAGCTAGCTAGCACGATACCGATAAGCGCAATGATGACTACCAATAGGTGCGATTCCGCATAGTGAACTGCGCGCCAAAACACATGGGCCGACCTTTTGGGGAGATGGTGTTCTATGTCCTGAAAGTCGGTTTCCAGTCGGCCACTATCTGGTAAGTCGATAAGGCGCCGCCCTCTGCCCAGCTTGGCTTGAATGTGACAATCTTTAATGTAAAAAATGTGGCTGGTGGGTACTGCGCTGCCACTGCTATCCGTAGTTACATTAAAAGTAAATGCATCATTCGTGATGCTCACCAGCACCCGCTGTGCGCGGGGGCTGATGCCATCAAAATAGTCTGCATCAAACTGCATGGGCTGCGTATTAACCAAAGGATAGGTCTACATCAAACATTTCGGCAATTTCTTCACCCATGGCGCGTGACATTTCCTTTTTCTCACCTACGAATTTATCCCAGTCGGTTTCGCCAGTTAACGCTAAGCGTTCAGCACGATAGCGTGCCATTCTGATTTGGGCCCAAGGGGTAGCTAAACCTAATGTCAGGAACAGAATAATCGTATTGGAGAAGTACAGCCAGACTAAGTCACGCATGCGTTGATTGCTGGCAAAGGAAATATGTTCTAGTGAGGTACCGTTCCAGATAAGGTTGGTAATTCTGGATCTGATATACGCGCTGATTAAGAAGATTATTGCCATATAAAATAATGCAATACCCATAAAAATGGCGTATATCATGGGGCCTAGTATTGCAGCATACGGGCCAAAGATTTTCTCAATAGGATTTTCTTTTTTAACACGCTCGCTAGCCCGGGGCTCTGTACTTTGAGACTCACCACTTTGTAATTGTGCTTCGTATGCTTTCATTTGCGCTTCAAACTCAGCGCGGTCCTCTGGGCTTAAGTCTTTCAAGTAGTCTGTCGTGGGTTGCGCTTCTGCTGTATTAGCTACTTTAATAAAGCCAGCTTCTGTCGCAGTGGACTGTGCCTGCAGTGAGTGTTGATTCATGCTGACAGCGTCATGTTTTTTATGGCTAGCCAGGCTACTCACGCCCAGGTATACAGCAAAACTAATCACTAACATAAACGCTGCAAGTTTGAGGTAAACCATGTAAAAGTCTTTTACTAACGCTTGCATTTGAAACCGGCTTATGCCGAATTTATGGTGGTTGAAAGCAAACTGATTCACGCGTTGTGCAACAAACGGTAAAGCAAGCCCTAACGAGAGCACCACTAAGATTGGGTACACAATAAACGCAAGGGCTGCCTGTAGGTAGCTACCATCAAAGTCAAATCTTAATCCACGATGGCTGGAGTTGCGCGCATTAAACATGAGGCCGCGTATTACAATCCATGGCAATGCAAATAAAAATGCGATTAATAGAATGATTGCTGCGATTGGGCTAAAGCCGGCAAATACTTGGTAGAGCACAAACAGCACCACTGCGATAATGCGCCCTTTAAGAATCGCAATCGGGCTTGCATGATAATCAAAGCCTACATTGTCAATCAGCGTATTGTTGTAGAAATATTTTTTTCGGCGTACTTTTGCCCATGCAGAATAAATACCCAGAGTGACGATGGACAGCAGTAAGTTGACGATCCAAATACCAAAGTACTCACCTGCTCTGCCTGTAAATACAACAGGCGTTTCACGATTTGACATTGATGCTCCCTTATTGATTATTTTTTATGGTAGACACATGCTTAATCTGTTGATTAAAGCGATCACGTTCATAAGCAAGTAATACAAATGGCCGTCAAATAGTAGCATTCAACTTATTGAAGGGTAAAGGTAAACGTCGCCAATTAATAAGAATTTACATTCACAGTTTGTGCTGGCATCGCGGGGTTTAACTACAGGTTAACAGGGTGCTTGCAATGCCAGAGTTGAGGCTTTAAGTAATTTGCTCGGTGTGGTGATGACGGGCGTGACGCTGGCTGGCCCAGCCGATAAGCAAGGAGTAGGCGGCGGGCACCACTACTAAAGTCAGCAAGGTGGAAGAAATCATGCCGCCGATAATGGCAACAGATAGTGGCTTGTTGGTTTCTGAGCCGGCACCTAAGCCCATTGCCGCCGGCAGCAGCGCTAAAATAATGGTAAGGGATGTCATTAACACCGGGCGTAAACGCACTGGGCAGGCCTCGCTCAATGCTGCATTAATATGCGCTTTGTTAATGACTACGCCGCTTTCTCTCACTTTATCTAATAGCTGATTGGTTAAATCTACCAAGAGAATCGAGTTTTTAGCCACCAAACCAATAAGCAGCACTAGGCCAATCATGGAGTACATATTGAGGCTATCGCCGGAAATCAGCAGTGCAATCAGGCCGCCGATAATTGCCAGTGGCTGTGCCAACATTACCAGTAAAGGTTGTAAAAAAGAGTTGAACTGGCTGGCCAGCACCATGTATAGCAGAATAAACGCGAGTAAAAATACAAACTGTATGTTTTTAAAGGTTTTACCAAACTCTTCAGCTTGGCCTGTAAGCCTCAGCGTATATTCAGGTGGCACGATAGTGGCGGCAGTTGTTTTGACTAAGTCTACGGCCTCGCCTAGCGGCATGTTCGGGTTGGCATAAAAATTAACGGCGTACTGCAGGTCGTAGCGACCAATCACCGCAGGCCCTAGCTCCCGTTTGAATGTTGCAACCGCATCCAGACGTACCAGTTCACCGCTTTCGCTACGCAGATAAATTTTGCTTAAATCCTGTACGTTATTTAAATCACCTTCTGCGGCTTTAATGCGTATGTCATAGCGCTGCCCATCACCTGCGGCTTCATTGTATTTTGCTACATTAATGCCGCCTGCATATAAGCTGATTGCGGTGGCAATCTCTTGCGCATTCAGGCCTAGCGTGGCCGCACGTGCGCGATCAATATTCACATTGAGCTGCGGTAAATCGAGTTGTACGTCTACATCTACCCTGCCCATTGCCGTATTGTTGCCGAGCGCTTGTTGTAGTAGTTTAGAGATGCGCCCTAGTTCTTGCAGGTTATTACCAATTAAGTTGAACTGGAGCTTTTCTGAGCGTTGCCCACGCACCACAGAAGGGGGGGCTGGCATGGCGCGCGCACCAGGAATCTGGTCCAGTTCCACTTTGAGCTCTTTGATTAGGTTTTGCTGGCTTTTTTTGCGTTGCTCTTTGGGTTTGAGCCGTACATTCACGCGCCCTTCATTCACTTGGCCGCGTGAGCCGGTGCCTATGGTAGAAAAATAGCTATCTACTTCATCTGCGTGATTTTTTAAAATGGATTCAACCATTTTCAGTCTAGAGTCGGTGTAATCTAGGCTGGAGCCTAATGGTGTTTTCAGACTGATATTAAAGCTGCTTTCGTCTGCCTCTGGTACAAAGTCTTTTTCTACATACTTGAGTGTCAGGTAGCCGGATGTTGCCACAAATATAGCGGTGAAGATCAGTACAAAACTGCGATGTTTTAAGCTGATGTGTAATAGTTTTTTATACTGCGTATCCAAATAATCCAATCCGCGTCCTGTAAGGCGGTACACGGCGTTGTCTTGATGCGTTACACTTAAGTAACGTGAGCAGAGCATAGGGGTGAGCGTGAGCGATACGAATAGTGAAACCAGCACGCCAAAGGTGACGACCACAGCAAAAGACTTGAAGAACATGCCGATGACGCCGTTCATAAAAATCACCGGTGCAAAGATACAAACTAGAGATAACGATGAGGCTAGCACGGCAAACACTACTTCATTACTGCCGTGTCTGGTGGCTTGAGAGCGGAACAGGGCTACCTTGGCCGGGTTTTTCATGTCGGCTGGGCTCAGCACTTCGCCCACCTCGCCTGACATGTGGCGCAAAATGCTTTCTCGAACCACAATCGCATCATCTACAACTACGCCAATCAGTAATAGCAGTGCCAGCAAGGTCATGCTGTTGAAGGTGTAGCCGGCAAAATACATAACCGCAATTGCACCCAGTAGCGATACGGGAATCTCCAGACAAATCATCACGGTAGAGCTGAACGAGCGCATGAAAATCAGCACAATTAAGGCGGCAAACAAGGTGCCTTCTACCAAGTGCTCTTTCAGTGATGCTACCAACTGATTAATAAAGATAGAATCATTGGTTGAAATCTCCAGGCTCAGCCCGGGCGGCAGATTGGGGCGTATATCCTGCTCCAGCCGGCGCTCTACCTCTTTAATAATTTCTACGGTATTGGCATTGGCGATTTTTACCATGCCTAGGCCCACAGTGGGCTTGCCGTTGTAACGCGCGATTTGGCGGTTGTCGGTCAGCCCGTCCTCTATGTTGGCTACATCGCTCAGGCGAATCGGCACGCCATCTTTGGTGCTTACGATTAAAGCGGATAGCTCTTTAATGTCATGAAACTCAAGGTCCAGCTTTAATAGCTGTTCAGCTTGTGCGCTGACCAGAAATCCGCCCGGCAGCTGGATATGCTCGCGGTTGAATGCATCCACCAAGTCATTAGCACTTAGCTTGTAAGCTGCCATACGCTCGGGGCTCACATTCACGCGAATCACGCGGTCACGGCGTCCGCCGATGGACACTTCACCTACGCCGTTAATGGTCTCAAATTTCTTTTTTAATACATTATTTGCATAAAGGTTGAGCTGCTGTATGGTGCGGTCACCGCTTAACGCCAGCCAGATTACAGCTGATGCATTGGTGTCAACCTTTTGGATAGAGGGTGGGTCCGTATCTACAGGCAGGCGGCGTAATACCTGATTTACTTTGGCCTGCACCTCGTTATAAGCGACATCAATATTTTTATCTAACGCAAAAGTGATGCTGATGCTGGAAACACCGGGAGAGGACGATGACTGAATATGCTCAATGCCCGGCGTGGTGTTGATGGCAGACTCAATAACGCTGGTGATGCTGGTATCAACTACATCGGGATTAGCACCGCGCAAGGTGGTATTGACCATAATCACCGGGAAATCGATTGCCGGCAGGCGGTCTACCCCAATACGGTTGTAAGCGATAATGCCAAACAGCACGATGACACCAGATAGCATCCAGGCCAGCACATGGCGTTTAATTGAGAGTTCAGGTAGCGTCATGGCGTATGGAGTTTATGGTGTGGCGGATTTATCGGCAATTTTGATTGGTGCTTTGTCGGTCAGGAAGCCAGCCCCATCAACCACTACCACGTCATTCACTTGCAGGCCGTCGGTGATTTCAACCAGCCCATTTTGACGTGCACCGGTCGTTACTATGGATTGCTGGGCTTGCTTATCTTTCACCACATAAACCACTTGCCCTGCTGGACGCAGCACCACGCTTTGCTCGGGCACCATCATGGCTGCAGCACGCTCAGCTAAAATCACACTGGCGTTCACGCTGGCGCCAGCCTGCCAGCCCGCTACATTTTTAACGTCAGCAATCACAATAATGCTGCGATTGCTGGCTGTAATCAATGGTTTTAACTCGCGAATGACCGTTTCAATGGTGTTGCTGCTGGTTGGGGTGGTGAGCCGCAACTTTAAGCCGGCTTTCAGTTGTGAGCCTACACGTTCCGGGAACGGGATGTAAGCGCGCAGCAGTCTATTAGAGATAATCTGCACGATAGGGTCGCCAACTTTTACGTACTCGCCAGTGTCTACAATCTTCTTTTCCACTACACCGTCAGTGGGTGCAAAAATCTTGGTTTTTCCCGTGCTGTTGCGGATAGTATTGATGCGTGCTTTAGCCGCGGTTAGTTGTTCTTTTAGTACTTTTTGATCAGCCAAGCTGGTGTCTACTGCATTTTGTGAGATGAATTTTTTATCGACTAAGGCTTGGTTTCTAGCAACGGTTTTAGTCTGGTTACTGAGCAGTGCTTCAATTCTAGGCACTTCGGCTTGCGCTTCACGTTCTTGCAGATTGAATTCGGTAGGGTCTAGGGTTGCAACGAGCTGACCTTGTTTTACCGTATCGCCAGGGCTTACGTATACTTTGATAATACGCGCGGCAACTTCTGCCGTCAGTGTCGGGTCAACCAGGCCCTCCAGCGAGCCTATGCCGTCCTCAGTCATTTCTACTGGTGCGTTCTGCACCGTGGTGACGGTCACTAGCGTGGGCTTAGGGCCGTTTTTCTTGTCCTGCTGTTTATTGGCGTTTTCATCTGTTGCACCGCAGGCAAATAGTATGCTGGTGAGCAGCGTCAATAGAGTCAAGCTAAAAAATCTTTGCATAAATTGGTAGTGATTAATGGTGATGGTGAGTTAATTTTTGCCAGTCAAAATAAGGGCCTGGGTCGGTTTTTCTATCTGGTGCTATATCTGAATGCCCTACTATAGCTTGAATCGGGTAGTTGTTGTTGAGGCATGCCACTAATTTATTAAGGGTATGGTATTGCGCCTCTTCAAAAGCCTCAAAGTCAGAACCTTCAAGCTCTATTCCGACTGAAAAATCATTGCAACGTTCACGTGTTTGCCAGTTAGATTTACCTGCATGCCAAGCTCGGTCTAGGCAAGACACAAACTGTATCAATGTGCCATCACGCCTGATTAAAAAGTGTGCAGAAACTTTATAGGTATGAATAGTCGCGTAATACGGGTGTTCATCGGGGTCAAGCTGGTTGGTGAACAGTTCAATAATCCCGTTGCCGCCATATTGGCTGGGAGGCAGGCTAATGTTATGAATCACGATTAAACTGATTTCGTTTTCTGGGCGAGCATCAAAGTTGGGCGATGCAATTTGTTGCGCCTGCGCCACGAAACCATCACTATTTATCGCGTAATTTTCTATCATTGCTAATTTTATGCTGAGTTCAGTTTAAAATGCCAACATTAATGATGTGACGCTTGAAATAAAAGGCGCTTCAAATAAAAAGGAAAGTTAAATGGTATTTTTAGAACTGTTACTGATGCTCGTCGTGATTTTAATCGCGGCAGAGGTGTTTACCAATGCACTTGAGCATTTGGGCGAAAAGCTGGGCATATCCGAAGGTGTGACCGGTTCTTTATTTGCAGCAGTGGGTACTGCGTTGCCAGAAACCTCTGTGCCTTTGCTGGCACTGTTAGCGGGTACGCAAAACGCCGCCACCAATGAAGAAATCGGCGTAGGTGCCATTTTGGGCGCACCACTCATGTTGGCTACGCTTTCTATCTGTTTGATGGCGGTGTCGGTTTGGCGCAGTAGAGGGACGAATGGACATTTACGCCCGGAGCGTACAGGTTTGGCGCGTGACCTTAGCTTCTTTATTGCGGCATTTAGTTTTGCTGCGATTGCGATGTTTGTACCGCATAGCTTGAGTGCAGTGCGTTATGGCTTAGGCTTTTCTATGGTGATGATTTACTTCGTTTACGTGATGTTGACACTGCGCGCGTCAAAAGCGCTGGTGGAGGATGGTCACGCGACAGAGGCTGGCGGCGATATGTTTTTATGCAAGCTTGGCTTGCCTAATAATATGGCCATTATTTTTGTGCAGCTGTTCTTAGGTTTGGCACTCTTGGTTGGTGGGGCTAAAGGCTTTATCGGCGGCGTAGAAGAAGCTTCACACCTGCTGGGCATTTCCGCTTTGCTGCTATCACTGTTAATTATTCCTATTGCTACAGAGCTGCCGGAAAAAGTGAACAGTATTTTATGGATACGTAAAGGTAAGGATACGCTGGCTTTTGGCAATATCACTGGCGCTATGGTGTTCCAAGGCACGTTATTGCCGGCAATCGGTATTATGCTTACTCCATGGGAGCCGCGCCGCGAAGTGTTATTAGGTATCGTATTAACGCTAGTTGCGGCTATTTGGCTACGCTATCTGGTGCACAAAGGCGGTTTGCGCGTTTGGCATCTATTGGTGAACGGTGCTATTTATGTAACGTACCTATGCCTGGTGCTTGCTTAGTTAGTGCTTACTTGCTTCTGTATCTGCTTCTAAATCTGTCTCTGTTTCTTTTGACAGGCCTAGCTTGGCGAGTCGGTAGCGCAAGGTACGGAATGTCACCCCAAGTAGTTTTGCCGCGGCAGTCTTGTTGTTGTTGGTTTTATCCAAGGCCTGAATAATGGCTTTCTTCTCTATTTCTTCCAGATAGTCAGTCAGATTGATTTCACTGGCATTGTTGCTGGCAAACATAGGGTTTGGGCTAATCGCCGGCGCATCCGGGCTGCCTTCTGTCAATACGTCTTCCACGATGATGGTCTGGCCATCACACAGCGCTAAAGCACGTTCCAGCATGTTTTCTAGCTCGCGCACATTGCCCGGAAATGCCAAGCTGGCAATATAGGCTTGCGCTTGTGCATCAATTTTTGGCGTTGCAATATGCTGAGCTTGGCACAGTTTATTCAGCAGCATTTCGGTAAGCAGTGGAATGTCTGCTGGCCGGTTGCGTAGCGCTGGCATCTTGAGTTGAATCACGTTCAGGCGGTAGTACAGGTCTTTTCTAAATTGGCCTGCATCCATCATTTCGGTTAAGTTCTTGTGCGTGGCACTAATGATGCGCACATCCACTGCATCTTCGTTCGTGCCGCCCACCATGCGCACTTTCTTTTCCTGAATCGCCCGCAGTAGCTTTACTTGCATGGCTAGCGGTAGGTCGGCAACTTCATCTAAAAATAATGTGCCGCCGTTGGCAGCCTGAAATAAGCCCTCTTTGTCTTGATTAGCCCCGGTGAACGCGCCTTTTTTGTAGCCAAAAAACTCACTCTCCATCAGGTTTTCTGGAATCGCGCCGCAGTTCACTGCGATAAATGCCCCATCGGCACGCGAACTGTTCTGGTGTATGAGTTTGGCGGCTAGTTCTTTGCCGCTGCCGGATTCACCGCTGATATAAACTGGCGCCTGACTGCGCGAGACTTTTGCAATCATGGTGCGCACATACTGAATCGGCTCAGAGTTGCCAATCATGTCTAGCGTGTTGGGTTTACTTTGGCTGGACCTTGCGCTGAGCTTCAGTGCAGATTCAATCACTGGGCGTAACTGTTTGAGCGAGATGGGCTTGGCCAAGTAGTCAAACGCGCCGGCTTTGAGCGCACATACGGCATTGTCTGCGCTGGCATGGGCGGTGATCACGGCAACCGGTAGGCCTAAATGAAATTCATTGATATAGTTAACTAAGTCTAAGCCGGTGCCGTTGGGCATTTGCATGTCGGTGAGGCATAGCGCATAGGTGCGTAATTTCAGCATGGCCTTGGCTTCCTCAACGCTACTCGCGCTAAAGGTTTCAACATCCATGCGCTCCAGCGTCATCGCTAACAGTTCGCGGATATCTGTTTCATCATCAACAATTAAGCAGCTAGGTCTGTGTTGCATACTAAAAATTGGCCCTTAGTTAATCGTTTGTAACTGCAGTGTAAACGCGCTACCGGAGTCTAGCTTTTGGTACTTCAAGCGTGAGCTGTTGGCCTCTGCCAGCTCGCGTGAAATATAAAGACCCAGACCGTTACCTGTTGTTTTGGTGGTGTAGAAAGGCTCGAACAGCTTGCTGCGGTTTTCTTCGGCAACGCCTTCACCATCATCAATAACCTCTAAGTTTAAACCAGCACGCCCACTTTTTGTACAGTTTAACTTTAAACTGCCCACTTGTTTATGGCTATGTTCCCAGCCGTTTCTACACAAATTCCATAAAATCTGCATCAGGTGACGTTGGTCATAAGTCACGAATAATGTATCTTGGGGCAGGCTGATTTGAAAGTGAGTGTCCGGGATTTTTTCTACAGCGCAAAATTGTGCATGAAAATCAATAATAAATTGATTAAGCGCTAGCCTCTCCTGATTGGTGCGGTCGCGGCGATTGAGCTCCAGTACATCTTTAATGATTTTATCAATGCGCTGGATATTGTCTGCAATGATTTGCAGCATACGATTGTTTTGCGCACCAAAGTTTTCTTCTTGCAGTAATTGCGTGGCGTGGCTGATCGCGCTGAGCGGATTGCGAATTTCATGCGCAATATTGGCAGTCAGTCGGCCTAGCGCTGCCAGTTTGGATTGTTGGGCTGCAGACTGAATTTGGCTCCAGTCCTGAATAAACACTACCGCGCCGTGCAGGCGGCTGTCACGGTTGATAGGCTCGAACCTGAGCTTGAGTTCTTTATTGTTAATGGAGATGATGAGGTGATCACCCACGCTATCTGCATGCATCCAACGGGTAAAGGCATGGGCGATTTCGACGGCGCTATCATTTAACTTAACTGTTTCCCCATCATCGGTTTGTGTGACGCTTAATAGCGACATGGCGGCCGAGTTGTGGTGGCGAATATTCAGGTGCTGGTCAATGACGATAACGCTATCTTGCATTTCATCGGTAATCAGTGCGTTTACTTGCGCCAAGTTTTCTAGGTCAACGCCACGCGCAGAAGCTAGCGCTTCACTTTGCAGGATGCGCTTGGCAAAACTGTAGCCTAGCCAGGCGGTTGCAAAGCAGCTCAGGCTCAGCATCACTGGCTGACTGTAGCCCGAGATTGGTAAATCCCATTTTGCAATTTGGTAGCTTTGCTCCAGCAGTAAGCCTATGGTGGCAACTGCGGCATAAAATAAGGCTAGGCGACCATTACTAATCAGGCTGGCAGTAACGATGGTGATGATCAGCAGCAGCCCTAAGCCGCTTTGCATGCCGCCGGCGGCATGCATAATGGCGATGATGAAAAGTATATCAATGATAATTTGCACCGGGTTAAAAAACACCAATGCTGAAGACCTGAGCGGTGCCACAATCAGTAGCGTGAAGCTGAATAGAGAGTAGGCTAGGGATAAGCTAAAGAACAGTGAGGCATCTTGCATGTCCCCCCAGTTTTTTTGCCCCAAATATAACGAGAACAATACAAACATCAGGCTTAGGATAAGCCGGAATACATTAATAATACGAATGGTACGCGCTTGAAGTGATAGTTCACTCTGCGAGGTTAGGTGTTGATTAAGTATGAGGTCAATCATCGGCGTGTATATACATGTTGCGTATGTATTTTCAGTTAATGGTAGGTTCTATACTTATACATCTGATTTAATGTGCGCCTTGGAACAGTAAAACTTGCCCTCTACTAAAAAGGCTTCAGACCGCGGCAGGTGCACATGGCATTGATCGCATTCCACCATGTTCTCAATATTAGCCTCTGTCTGCTTGTTTTGCTCTGGTGCGCGATTTGCTTTGGCGCTTAGGTTACGTTTAATCAGCTGGATGATGAGTCCAATCACGATACCCCAAAAAATTAGCTTCCACATAATGAACGTTACTCAAATCTTAAATGGTTAAGTTTAGATTGTAACTAAAAGCGCTGACCATGTAGCATTTTAATACGTGCTATCTCGGTAGCTACGCTATTTATCCATCGCATGCTGTTGCGCAGTGGTGCAGTTTTAACTGCTAGGCTTCTGGTGCCTAAGGCTAGGACGTTGCTGAGTCTGGCGGAAAATACAAACCTGATATACTGTGAGCCTGATTATGAGGTGCACTTACGCACATGATTTGGTTAACAGTATAAAATACCAACCTGAATATGGCGTTAAATATCTAAACATGGCAACACCCAAGGAACTCTCTGATTTTCTCGCAGCAGCGGAGCGGCGTGCATTTAAGCAGACGGCCTACGCTGTCCGCGACGATCATGCTGCATTAGATATCGTGCAAGATGCCATGATGAAACTTGCCGATAAGTATGGCGCACAGCCTGCGGCAGAGTTTCCTATGCTGTTTCAGCGCATTTTGCAAAATACCATGCGCGATTATTGGCGCAGGCAAAAAGTGCGCAATTTATGGACTACGCTGTTATCTGCCTTTGGTGGCAGCGCCGATGATAGTGAAGACCGCGACCCACTCGACACTATTGATGTGGGCGATGATAGCGAGGAGCCGTCGGCACAAATTGCACGTAGCCAAACCATACAGTTAATTGAGCATGCTTTAGAAAAGTTACCGGCACGTCAACGAGAAGCGTTTGTGTTGCGTTACTGGGAGGAGATGGATGTCGCAGAAACAGCAGAAATCATGGGATGCTCCGATGGCAGCGTGAAAACGCATTGCTCGCGAGCGGTGCATGCATTAGCTATAGAGTTGCGCAAACAAGGGCTAGATAAGATAGGTTTATCCAATGTAACATTGAATGGACCAAAATGATGGCTCGAAAGAATAGGAGCGAGCAATGAGCGCGAGTGAAAATAAATATATCGATCAGGCAACGGCTTTGGATGCCAGCGTTGAGGATCAGATTGCACGCAATATGGTTGAGTTGCTGAATAGCCATGCCCAGAAGTTACCAGAAGCGCAAGCGGCACGTTTGGCTGATGCACGTAGTTTAGCCATAGGCCGATTGGTAAGCCGGGAAGCACAATTAGCTGGTCATAGCCTGCATAGAAGCGGGCATGCTTTGCAGTGGCGTGGCGGGAGCTGGGGGCATTATTTTGAACAGCATCGCATTCTTTCTACATTATTGATTGTATGCGTGATGTTGTTTGCACTTTTTGCCGTGCAGCAGTTTAGTGGAAGTCATCAAATGGAAAATAGCGATGCATTTTTGCTGGCGTCTGATTTGCCACCTGAAGCATACGCAGACAAGGGATTTACTGCATGGTTGGATACCAATTGAAGCTGAAGAGCCTAGTTTTTGTATTTGCATTGCTTATCTATGGGGCTTCAGTCGCCAATGCCGCTGATGTTTCCTGGTCTGAGCTCAATGATACGCAACGTAAAGTGCTAAATCCCCTGGCCTCTGAGTGGGACACATTGCGCCCATGGCAGCGCGAAAAAATGCTGGATATCGCCAAGGACTACCCCAAGATGAATGCTGAGAAGCAGGCTTTGGTTAAGGAGCGCCTGACTAACTGGAGCCGCATGACGCCTTATGAGCGTGAAAACGCAAGAAAGAGGCATCAGCAGTTTAATGCGTTGTCCGCAGATAAGAAAAGTGAACTGCGCAAAAAATGGTTGGAATATCAAAAGCTTCCTGAATCTGAGCGTGCAAAGCTACGTGCGGATTCGCCAGACACTTACACGGATGCCGATTTAAATTAAAGCTTAAATTAGCTAAGTATCCACGCTCAACACAATTCACATAAGCTTTACATGCGACCTCAAGAATCTGCCGTCATTGCGTCAACATCACAGGCACCTAGCTTACTCAAGTTAGCTGCCTGCTTGCTCTATGAGCTGCTGACTATCACAGCGTTATGTCTGGTGTTTGCAGGCTTGTTCTATGCGATATTTGGCGACGCCACTCAAGGGGCTAAGCATTCGCTACAGCAGGGCTTTTTGTGGGGGATGCTAGGCGCGTATTACCTTAGGTGCTGGATAAAAAGTGGGCAGACGCTCGCAATGCAGGCCTGGCATTTAAAGCTAGTTACTCAAAATAACACCCCGCTGCCTAAATCGATCGCATTGGTGCGCTATTTATTGGCCAGCTTAAGTTTCGTGTGCTTTGGTCTAGGCTTTGTGTGGGCCGTGTTAGATAAAGATCGATTGTTTTTGCACGATCGATTACTCAAATCCAAAATTACCGTTGTTTAATAGCTCGCTGCCGTATCGGCGTGTGAGCCATACAACCGATACCTTACCTTTTATCAATATGATGCAGCATTGCCAAGCCGCCAAGCAGGAATAGCGCGGTTGGCGTAATTGCGCTAAAAGCAGGCGCCCAGTCGTTTAATAAGCCCAGGTGTACGAAGGTCTGGTTCAGGGTCTGGTATAAAATCCCTAGCATGATGCCGATAAAGATTTTAGTGCTGGCACCAGTAGAACGCTGCTGAATAAACGCAAATGGCAGCGCGAGAATAACCATCACTAGGCTGGCTAATGGGTAAACCAATTTTGCCCATAGCGCCATTTTGTAACGCGTTGTTTTTTGTTTGTTCACGGCCAAGTGCTCAATGTACGCGTATAAGTTCCATGCTGACATTTTTTCTGGCAGTACCAGCAGCACATTCAATAGTTCTGGGCGTATCAGTGAGCGCCAAGTGGCTTTGTCCAAATGTTGTACATAGCTGCTGTCTTTATCAAGGTGGGTTTGCGACACGGATTTTAAATGCCACTGCTCATCTTCAAACAGTCCTTTATGCGCATGGCTTACAGTGCGCAAATTGAACTTGTCGTCGAATTCATAAATATGGATATTTAATAGCGTGGTGTCTGCCAGGACTTCTTCCACGTTGACGAAATTGTGGCCATCTTTGACCCATAGGCCAGATTTGAAATCTTGCACAATCACTGAGTCGGTGGCTTTGATGCGTATGCGTTGCGCCATTTTTTCACTGAGTGGTGTAATCAGTTCACCGATAAAAAAGGTAAGGACAGTAAATACCATGCCTATTTTAATCAGTGTGGCAGCCAGGCTGTAGAGTGAAATGCCACTTACTCTGAGCACGATTAATTCCGAGTAGCGCGCAAGCTGCCCCAAGCTGTACATACAGCCGACAAGCACGGCGACAGGGATTACCTCGTAAACATGGCCAGGTGCGCTGAGGATGACAAATAAGATGATTTTGCTTAAGCCGTAGTTGCCCTGACCTAGGCTTTCCAGCTCTTGTATCAGATCAAAGAATGAGAACATGGCAATCAGCGCCAATGTGATCAGCAGCACATTGACGGTGATTTCTTTGAATAAATAGCGGGTAATGATTTTCATAAAAGGCTAATGAGTTAGCTTGGTAAGGCAGCTTGGCGGCGATTTCTTAGCCAGTTCATTGAAAACATGCTGGGCAGTATAGGTAGCTGCCGTCCGCGTCGATAGAACATGTAAAAGGTAAGCAGTGCGAAAAACACATGCACTGGCCATAAGCCGATTAACGTACTGAGCTTGCCTTGTGCGGTCCATGCCTGAAAAATGCTCAGCAGATTGTTGTAAATAATGTAGATTGCCAAGGCTAGGATAAAATTGGCTGAGCGTCCGGCGCGCGGGTCTAGTGCGCTTAAGGGCACGGCCAGTAAGCATAGTATCAGTGCGGAAATGGGGATGGCGAGACGCCATTGCAGTTCTGCATTGTTAGTGCTGCTGATGGAGCTAACCAGTTCGCTAGTGGGTTTGGACTGGGTGCTGGGTGGCTCTTCTTTGGCTTCTTTAGCCTCAATGCGGATGGCATATTTCTCAAAAGCTGTGGTGGAGAACTCTGCGCTGCCTCTGGTACCTTCATAGCGCTTACCGTTTTCCATCAGCACAAAATTATCCCCGTTTTTCTCGGTATAGCGGCTCCCTTCGGCAGCTACAATCACACCTAGCTTTTGGTGTTGCAGTGTTTGTACGAAAATGTTTTTGACAACATTGCCAAGCTCATCAAAACTTTCCATAAAAAACACACGCTCGCCATTGCCAGACTCTTTAAACACGCCTGGGCTAATGGTGGCTAAGTCATCGCGCGCTTCTAACTGGGTACGGTAGAGTTCGCCTTTGCTGGTAGCCCACGGCATCACGAAGAGGCTAAGTGCCAAAATAAACAGGATGACAGGAAAAATAAAGGTGAGTACAGGGCGTATCCAGCGGTTGATGCTGAGCCCGCCACTAAACCAAATGACCATTTCGGAATCGCGATACCAGCGTGATAAAGTCATTAATATCGCTAAAAATAGCGAGAGTGAGAGCACCATGGGTAAGAATTTCACCATGTTAAAGCCCAGGATAGTGGTAATGGCGTCGTTAGGCAATATCCCTTTGGCAGCAAGGCGCACTAAGGTGCCCGCGCGTTGGGCGAGTACAATCCCAATCAGGATTAGAAACGCACCTGCGGCGGTTGAAATAAGTTCTTTTATTAATGAGTGCCTAAAAAGCATATGCTGGACTGAAAACCAATTTATTTACGACTATGAATTACGTGTAAAACACGCGATAATTTAATCAAACTTAGTATCATGAG
>Ga0208269_100115_pt1 | contig 60487 bp, 55 predicted proteins | sample LakWasMe88_LOW11_2_FD_183912 | JGI IMG/M metagenome (GOLD analysis project Ga0208269, IMG submission 183912) | Freshwater sediment methanotrophic microbial communities from Lake Washington under simulated oxygen tension - Sediment Metagenome... | ecosystem: Environmental > Aquatic > Freshwater >...
CAGGCGCGGGGCAAAGCGCCGGGCCAGGTGCTGCTGCACGGCCTGCACCAGCGCTGCCTCGTCGGGCAGGGCCGCATCACCCGGGTGCTCGCGCCAGGCCTGCCGCGCCCGGGCCAGCACCTGGCGGATGCCCTCGGTGAGGGCCTCTTTGCCGTAGGGGGCCAGCAGGGGCTGCAGCTCGGGGTGCTGCAGCAGCCGGTCGACCGAGGGCAGGCTGGCCAGGGTGGGGGCGGACGGGGAACGGGAGGCCTCGGGCTGGGTCATGGGGTCATGAGGAGGGGGCGGGTGAAAAAGCTCAGGACAGGTCGGGCGGCAAAGCGGCGTCATCGCCCTCTTGCGGCTCGGCCACGGCCACGAACAACAGGGGGTTGGGGCTGGCGCGCTGGAAGCGGGTCTCGCCCATCAACAGGTCCAGGGTCAGGCTGGCCAGATCATCGGCCAGGGGTTCGGCCAGGGGGTCTTTCTCCTGGTTCACCAGCTTGCGGTAGGTGCCGCATTCGCTGCAGGTTTCGGCCGTGACCACGCCCTGGTCGTTTTCGATGCCCTGGTAGGCCACGCCCTTGGTGGATTCGCAATGCGAGCACTTCACGCGCACCATGTGCCATTCGGTGGCGCAGGTGCCGCAGTGCAGGTAGCGGTGCCCGGCCGCCTGCCCACCGATGCGCAGCACGCTGGCCACCGGCGCGCTGGCGCACACGGGGCAGACGCTGGCGGTGTCGGTGTAGGGCACATCGGCATCGGTGAGCTGGCTGGCCAGCCGGGTGAAGCTGACCTGCAGGGCCGCCATGATGAAGGGCGAGATGCCCACATCACGGGCCGAGCCCTCGCCTTGCAGCAGCTTGCGAGCGATGTCGTCGCGCTCGGCGTGGCTCAGGTCGCGCAGGGCGCCCAGCAGCGGTTGCAGGGCTTCGGGCAGACCGTCTTCACGGGCCAGGGTGTCGATCAGGCTGTCGAGCACGTCGTGCCAGGCCGGGTCGAGGTGGTCCAGCGCAGGCATCAGGGGCATGCCGTGCTGCTGGGCGCGGGCCTTGATGTCATCGGCCAGGGTGGGCACCGGCACGTGGGCCACGGCCTGGTGCTGGGCGTCCACGATCCTGGCCACGAACAGCAGGTAGTCGGCAATCGGGTTGCCATCGGCCAGTTGGCGCAGGCGGGCGGCGCGCTCGGCAAACAGCGAGCTGGCGGCAGGCGGCAGCACCCGGGGGAAGCGGGTGTGGTCCAGGGCTTCGATGTCACCGGGTTGAAGAATGCGTTGCATGGAGAAGTGTCCCAAAAAAGCAGCCGCCGGCGCGCCAACAGCAGGCGCCCGGCGGCAGTGAGCCCGATCAGGGGCGTTGAACAGGCAGGAAGATCAGCTGTTGTCGCCCGTCATCTTGCGGTACCAGCCGCGGTGGTGCTGCTTGGCCCAGGCCCGGGTCACGGTGCCGTAGAGCATGGCCCGGATGGTACCGCGGGTCCAGATGGCGGCGTAGATGTGCATCAGGATCAGCCCGATCATCCACACACCGGCGGCAGCGTGCAGCAGCGAGCTGATGCGCACCACGTCGGCGGGCAGCTTCCACCAGGCACGCCACATGGGCAGGCCCGACAGGAACAACACCACCATGCCCCCGACCAGGCCCCAGAACAGCAGCTTCTGGCCGCCGTTGTACTTGCCTTGCTCGGGCATGTCGTGGTCGTTGCCGTCCACCATCTTGCGGACGTTCTTCAGCCACTCGACATCGCGCGGCTCGACCACGTTCAGGCGCCAGAAGCGCAGGCCCATGATCACGAAGAAGGCCATCATCACCACCCCGATGTAGGGGTGCAGGATGCGGGTCCAGGGCCCACCGCCGAACAGCTGGGTCAGCGGGAAGAAGGCCGGGTGGAAGAACGCCAGGCCCGACAAGGCCAGCAGGATGAAGCAGATGCCCACCACCCAGTGGTTGGCACGCTCGGACGCGTTGTAGCGCTGCAGATCACGAGGATTGCGTCTCATGGTGCGGTCTCCTGGTTGGCTTGAGCCTGGGCCTCGCGGTCCTTGGCTTCCATTTCATCTTCCAGTTCCTTGGACACGTCGTTCGGGCCCTTGGTGATGTAGTGAAACAGGCTGCCCACCGCGGCGGCGCCCAGGGCGGCCATGGCCAGCGGCTTGGCCACGCCCTTCCACAGGCCCACGAAGGGGCTGATCTTGGGCGAATCGGGCAGGCCGTGGTACAGCGAAGGCTTGTCGGCGTGGTGCAGCACGTACATCACGTGGGTGCCGCCCACCCCGGCCGGGTCGTACAGACCGGCCTGGTCGAAGCCACGCTCCTTGAGGTCAAGGATGCGCTCCTCGGCCTGGTCCTTCATGGCCTCTTTGGTGCCGAACATGATGGCGCCGGTGGGGCAGGTCTTGACGCAGGCGGGCTCCATGCCCACCGCCACGCGGTCCGAGCACAGGGTGCACTTGTAGGCCTTGTTGTCCTTCTTGGAGATGCGCGGCACGTCGAACGGGCAGCCCGTCACGCAGTAGCCGCAGCCGATGCAGTTTTCCTCCTGGAAGTCGACGATGCCGTTGGCGTACTGGACGATGGCACCGGGCGAGGGGCAGGCCTTGAGGCAGCCCGGGTCTTCGCAGTGCATGCAGCCGTCCTTGCGGATCAGCCACTCCAGGTTGCCGCTGGCCTCGTTCTCGTACTCGGAGAAACGCATCACGGTCCAGGACTGGGCGCTCAGGTCGGTCGGGTTGTCATACACCCCGGCCGCCGCGGTGCCCACTTCGTCGCGCAGGTCGTTCCACTCCATGCAGGCCGTCTGGCAGGCCTTGCAACCGATGCACTTGGAGACATCGATCAGCTTGGCCACCTCGCCCGCATGCGCAGAGCGCGCACTGGGCGAGGGCGTGGTGGTGGCGGAGCGGCGCTTGATATCGAGAGATTGCAGAGATGACATCAGGGGCTCCTCAAACCTTCTCGACCTTGACCAGGAAGGTCTTGAACTCAGGCGTGTTGCTGTTGCCGTCGCCCACGAAAGGCGTCAGCGTGTTGGCCAGGAAGCCCGGCTTGGTCACGCCCTTGAAGCCCCAGTGGATGGGGATACCCACGTGCTGCACGGTCTTGCCCTCGATCTGCATCGGCTTGATGCGCTTGGTCACCAGGGCCACGGCCTTGATGTAGCCGCGCTTGGAGCTGACCTTGACCATCTCGCCGGTCTTCACCCCCACCGACTCGGCCAGGCTTTCGCTGATCTCGACGAACTGCTCGGGCTGCGTGATCGCGTTGAGCAAGGCGTGCTTGGTCCAGTAGTGGAAATGCTCGGTGAGGCGGTAGGTGGTGCCCACGTGCGGGAACTCCTCAGCCTTGCCGAAGGTGTCCCAGATGCCGGGCAGCACGCGCGCGGCGGGGCTGCTGGTGGCCTTGGGGTTCTTCGGGTGCATGGGGTTGTAGCCCAGCGGCGTGTCAAACGGCTCGTAGTGGGTCGGGAAAGGCCCTTCGTTCATGCCCTTGCGAGCAAAGAAGCGCGCCACCCCTTCGGGGTTCATGATGAAGGGACCGGTGCCGGTGTCCGGGCCCAACGTGGCGCCGATGTCGGGGATGTCGGCTCCGGTCCAGGCACTGCCGTTCCAGCCGATCAGCTTGCGGTGCGGGTTGAAGGGCTTGCCCGCCACATCGCACGACGCGCGGTTGTACAGCACCCGGCGGTTGGCCGGCCAGGCCCAGGCCCAGTTCAGCGTGTTGCCGATGCCGGTCGGGTCGGAGTTGTCGCGCCGCGCCATCTGGTTGCCGGCGCTGGTCCAGCAGCCGGTCCAGATCCAGCAACCGCTTTGCGTGCTGCCGTCGTCGCGCAGTTCACCAAAGCCACCGAGCTGCTCGCCGGCCTTGCGGATCACCTTGGTGGGGTCCTTGGGGTCGTTCAGCTGGACCAGGGCCCGGCCGTTGAACTCCTTGGCGATCTCTTCGGGCCTCGGCTCTTCCGCTTCGGCATAGGGCCACCACAGATTGACGATGGGGTCGGGGAACTTGCCACCCTCGGCCTTGTACAAGGCCTTCAGGCGCAGGTGCAGCTGCGACATGATGAAGATGTCGGTCTTGGCCTCGCCCGGCGGCTCGGCCGCCTTCCAGTGCCACTGCAGCACGCGCGACGAACTGACCACCGAGCCCTCTTCTTCGGCAAAGCAGGTGGTGGGCAGGCGGAACACCTCGGTCTTGATCGAGGCCGTGTCCACGTCGTTGTACTCGCCGTGGTTCTTCCAGAAGTCGGCGGTCTCGGTGGCCAGCGGGTCCATCACGACCAGGAACTTCAGCTTGGACAAGCCATCGCGAACCCGGTTCTTGTTGGACAGCGCCGCCAGCGGGTTGAAGCCCTGGGCGATGTAGCCGTTGACCTTGCCCTTGTTCATCAGATCGAAGATCTGCAGCATGTCGTACTGCTTGTCGAGCTTGGGCAGGTAGTCGTAGGCCCAGTTGTTCTCGGCCGTGGCCGCAGGCCCCCACCAGGACTTCATGAGGCTGACGTGGAACTTGGGGTAGTTCTGCCAGTAGCTCATCTGCCCGGGGCGCAGCGGCATCTGGGTGCGTGCCGCGATGTACTTGCTGTAGTCCTGCTCAGCCTGGCCCGGCATGGTCAGGTAGCCCGGCAGACTGGCCGACAGGATGCCCAGATCGGTCAGACCCTGGATGTTGGAGTGACCGCGCAAGGCGTTCATGCCCCCACCAGCGATGCCGATGTTGCCCAGCAGCAGCTGCACCATGGCGCCGGTGCGCAGGATCTGCGCGCCGGTGGAGTGCTGGGTCCAGCCCAGGGCGTACAGGATGGTGGCCGCACGGCCGGCTTGCGCCGTCGAGGCCAGCTTCTCGCACACGTGCAGGAACTTGGCCTTGGGCGTGCCGCAGATGCTCTCCACCTTCTCGGGGGTGTACTCGGCGTAGTGCTTCTTCAGCCACTGGTACACGCAGCGCGGGTGCTGCAAGGTCGGGTCGGTCACCACATAGCCGTCGTGGCCGATCTCGTAGTCCCAGCTGGCCTTGTCGTAAGTGCGCTTTTCGGGGTTGTAGCCCGAGAAGATACCGTCGTCGAAGGCGAAGTCTTCGCGCACGACAAAGCTGAAGTCGGTGTAGTTCTTGACGTACTCGTGGTGGATCTTGTCGTTCGTGAGCAGGTAGTTGATCACCGCGCCCAGGAACACCAGGTCGCTGCCCGAACGGATCGGGGCATAGAAGTCGGCAACCGATGCCGAGCGATTGAAGCGCGGGTCGACCACCATCAAGTGCGCCTTGTTGTGCGCCTTGGCCTCGGTCACCCATTTGAAGCCGCAGGGGTGGGCTTCAGCGGCATTGCCGCCCATGATCAAAATTACGTCCGCGTTCTTGATGTCGACCCAATGGTTCGTCATCGCTCCACGGCCAAACGTCGGGGCAAGACCTGCCACCGTCGGGCCGTGTCAGACACGTGCTTGGTTGTCGAGTGCAAGAAGGCCCCAGCTGCGGGCCACTTTGTGTGTGATGTAACCGGCTTCGTTGCTGGCAGCCGAGGCGGCCAGCATGCCGGTGGTGAGCCAGCGGTTCACGGTCAGCCCGTCGTCGGTCTTCTCGACGAAGTTGGCGTCACGGTCTTCCTTGAGCAGCTTGGCGATGCGGGTCAGCGCGTCTTCCCAAGACAGGCGCTTCCATTCGTTGGAGCCCGGGGCGCGGTACTCGGGGTACTTCAGGCGGTTCGGGCTGTGCACGAAGTCGAGCAGGCTGGCGCCCTTGGGGCACAGCGTGCCGCGGTTCACCGGGTGGTCCGGATCGCCTTCGACGTGGATCACCGACAGCTTGGCGTTCTTGGCGCCATCACCCAGCGAATGCATGAGGATGCCGCAACCCACCGAGCAGTAGGTGCAGGTTTGACGGGTGACGGTGGTGGCCGCCAATTTGTACTGACGGACTTCCGCCAAGGCTGTGCTGGGTGAGAAACCCATCAGGGCCAGGCTGGAGCCCGCCAGAGTCGAACCAGTCACTTTCATGAACTGGCGTCTGGAGAGTTGCACCATGGGGTACCTTCTTGTTTGGAGCAGGCCGAAATTCTAGGTTGAAGCCGCGACCGGCATTTGCAAATTAACGCGAAACGCGAGAGATTTCCATGGGTATTTCACGCATATCGAGCAATTTCGCGGGATTATCTAACCCCCATCGCCACAAAGCGCTTTGATAATCTGGCGAAATTGACACATTCAAAAAACTTATCAAGCACCCTGCCCCGCCTGGATGCCGCTTGAATACCCCCGGCCTTGAAAGATGAATTTATATTCGTCTATGATGCGCCGACATGAAACCCAAGGACGAAGAAAAGCTGCGCGCCATTGCCGAGGCCACCTTCACCCTGGTCGAGCAGACCGGGCTGAGCGGGCTGACCATGGCCGCCATTGCCCGTGAGGCCGGCCTGGCCACAGGCACGCTCTACGTCTACTTCAAATCCAAGGAAGAGCTGATGGTGGGCCTGTACGAACAGGCCAAACGCCAGACGGCGGCCAGCCTGATGCAGGGTGACGACCCCAGCGCGCCCTTCCGCCAGCGCTTTCGCCACATGTGGGACAACTGGCTGGAGCACCGGCTGGCCCATTCGGCCCAGGTGGTGTTTCTGGAGCAGTACTACAACTCGCCCTGGTTCAGCGAGGCCAGCCGGCAGCTGTCGGCCCAGTTGATCAAGGGCTGGGTCGAGCTGATCGACAACGCCAAGACCCAGCAGATCCTCAAAGACGTGCCCACGCCGCTGCTGATCAGCAGCTTTGCCGGCTCGGTGCGCGAAACCGCCCAGTTGCTGCGCAGCGGCACCCTGAGCCACACCCCCGAGCAGCTCGGCATGGCCTTCGGGCTGTGCTGGGACGGCATCAAGGCCTGACCCGCCCCACGAACACCGCGCCGTCATTCGCCCTTTAACCGAATATATATTCACCCAAAGAGGACCCACCCCATGAGCACCCTGAACATCAACGGACAGAACCACGAGGTCGATGTGGACCCGTCCACGCCCATCCTCTGGACCTTGCGCGACACACTGGGCATGACCGGCACCAAGTTCGGCTGCGGGGCGGCCCTGTGCGGCGCCTGCACCGTGCACCTGAACGGCCAGGCGATCCGATCCTGTGTGACACCGGTGTCGGCCGCCAGCGGGCAGAAGATCACCACCATCGAGGCCGTCACCGGCGGCAGCGACAAGGTGGGCCAGGCCGTGCACCAGGCCTGGGTGAAGCACGACGTGGCCCAGTGCGGCTACTGCCAGAGCGGGCAGATCATGTCGGCCACCGCCTTCCTCAAGACCCTGCCCCGCGGCAAGGTGCCCAGCGAGGCCGAGATCGATTCGGCCATGGCGGGCAACATCTGCCGCTGCGGCACCTATGCGCGCATCCGCGCTGCCATCACCGACGCCGCCAAGGCCCTGGCCTGACACCCTGAAGGAGCACCCCATGAATTTCGACCAAGCCACCTTCGAACTGCCCCGCCACCTGCAGGCCCTGATGCAACGCGAACAGGCCGGCAGCCCCCCGGCCAGCAACGGCCTGCCCCGGCGCAGCTTTCTGAAACTCGGCGCCCTGAGCGGCTTTGCCCTGGGCGCCTTCCCGCTGGGCACCCTGGCCCAGGACGCTGCCAAGCCCGCCGGCCTGAAGCCCACGCAGCAGCCCTCGGCCTTCCTGCACATCGCGGCTGACGGCAGCACCACCATCACCATCAACCGCCTGGACTTCGGCCAGGGCGTGCAGACCTCGCTGCCCATGATCCTGGCCGAAGAGCTGGATGCCGACTGGTCGCGGGTGAACAGCGTGCATGGCAGCAACGACCCCGCCTATGTCGACCCGCTGTTCGGCATGCACATCACGGGCGGCTCGGGCTCGATCGCGCACTCCTACACCCAGTACCGCGAACTGGGCGCCCGCGCCCGGGCCATGCTGGTCCAGGCCGCAGCCGCCCGCTGGAAGGTCGAGCCCGGCAGCCTGCGCACGCAAAACGGCCAGGTGATCGGACCCGCCGGCCAGCAACTGGGCTACGGCGAGCTGGCCGAGGCCGCCATGGCCCTGCCGGTGCCCACCAGCGTGACGCTGAAAGACCCGAAAGACTTCCGACTGATCGGCCAGCCCACGGGCCGCCTGGACGCGGTGGCCAAATCGAGCGGCCACCAGGACTACGGCATCGACGTGCGCCTGCCCGGCCTGCTGACCGCCGTGGTGGCGCACCCGCCGGTGTTCGGCGCCAAGCTGCAGTCGCTGGACGACAGTGCCGCCCGCGCCATCAAGGGCGTGAAGGCCGTGCTGCGCATCCCGGCCGACCGAGGCGGCGAAGCCGTAGCCGTGCTGGCCGACGGCTACTGGGCTGCCAAGCAGGGCCGCGACGCCCTCAAGCTGGCCTGGGACAGCAGCGCGGTCGAGAAGGTGGACAGCGCGCGCCAGCTGGCGCAGTACCGCACCCTGGCCACGCAGCCCGGCCCGCGCCGCTTTGACGCCGATGTGTCGGGCCTGGACAAGGCCCCGCACCAGATCAGCGCCGAGTACGTCTTCCCCTACCTGGCCCACGCGCCCATGGAGCCGCTGAACTGCACCGTGCGGGTTGAGGCGGGCAAGGCCGAGCTGTGGGTGGGCACGCAGATGCCGGGCCTGGACGGTCTGGCCGCCGCCACCGTGCTGGGCCTGCCGCCGCAGAACGTGCAGGTGCACGTGCAGATGGCGGGGGGCGGCTTCGGGCGCCGCGCCATCCCCAGCAGCGACTACGTGGTGGAGGCCGCCCAGGTGGCCAAGGCCGCCCTGGCCGCGGGCATCAGCGCCCCGGTGCGCCTGCTGTGGAGCCGCGAGGACGACATCAAGGGCGGCTACTACCGCCCCATGCACCTGCACACGGCGCGCATCGGCTTTGACGGCCAGGGCCGCATCCAGGCCTGGGACCACGTGATCGTGGGTCAGTCGATCCTGGCCGGTTCGCCCTTCGAGCCCATGATGGTCAAGAACGGCATCGACGGCACCGCGGTGGAAGGCATGAAAGAGCCCTACGAGATCCCGATGCGCCTGACCGTGCAGCACCCCAAGGTGAACGTGCCGGTGCTGTGGTGGCGCAGCGTGGGCTCGACCCACACCGCCTTCGTGATGGAGACGCTGATCGACGAGATCGCCCGCACCACCCGGCAAGACCCGGTGGCCTACCGCATGAAGCTGATCGGCGAGCAGCACCCGCGCCACAAGGCGGCGCTGCAACTGGCGGTCGACAAATCCGGCTACGGCAAGAAGAAGCTGGCCCCCGGCCGCGCCTGGGGCGTGGCGGTGCACGAGTCGTTCAACTCGGTGGTGGCCTATGTGGTCGAGGCCTCGCTGAAAAAGGGCGTGCCCACACTGCACAAGGTGACGGCGGGCGTGCACTGCAACCGGGTGATCAACCCGCGCAGCCTGGAAGCCCAGGTGCAGGGCGGCGCGCTGATGGGCCTGTCGATGTGCCTGCCCGGCGCCGCCATCACCTTGAAGGACGGCCAGGTTGAGCAGAGCAACTTCGGGGACTACGCCGTGCCCCGCATCACTGCCATGCCGCAGATCGCCGTGCACACCGTGCAGAGCGACGACGCCCCCACCGGCATGGGCGAGCCGGGCCTGCCACCACTGGCCCCGGCCTTTGCCAATGCCGTGGCGCGCCTGAGCGGCAAGCCGGTGCGCGAGCTGCCCTTCAAGCAGGGTTGAGCGCAGGCCTGGCCTGGCCGGCCTCTCAACCGGCTGGCCGGGCCCGCAGCTTCTTGCGCGCGTACATCGCCAGATCGGCCTGGCGCAGCAAGGCCTCGGCCTGATCCCCGTCGTCCGGGCACAGCGCCACTCCGATCGAGGCCCCCACCTGCAGCTGCAGGGATTCCACCACCAGGGGTTCAGCCAGCGATTGCTGCACGCGCTGCACCAACTGACGGGCCTGCTCGCGGCTTTGCACCCCGCGTTGCAACACGGCGAACTCGTCGCCCCCCAGACGCGCCACAAAATCGGCGTCGCGTGAAACGCGCTGCAGAGCGTTGGCAACGCCCACCAGCACCTGATCGCCCACCGCATGGCCGTGCTCGTCATTGATGGGTTTGAAGCCATCAAGGTCCAGGTAGAGCACGGCGCAGCCGATGCCGGTTCGCCGAGCCAAAGAGACTTCAGCTTCCAGACACTCCATGAACATGGCCCGGTTGATCAGCCCCGTGAGCGCATCGTGGTGCGCCGCAAAGCGGATGCGCTCCTCATCCAGTTTGCGCTGGGTGATGTCGGTGATCGTGCGCAGCAGGCTGCCATCTTCGATCGGGATGTTGCGCACTTCGATCATCCGGCCGCTGGTGCACCTGCGCTCGTAGTGCGGCAGGTGCGGCGAGCGCCCCCCAGCCTGCACATACTGCTGCACCATGTCGGGAGCCGAGTCGAACTCGTGGTGGGCGTTCTGGTAGGCCAGCATGTCGGACAGGCTGAGGCGCTGCCCCAGCCACGCTGTGGGCAGGTCGAGCAAATCGAGGAATTTCAGGTTGCTCAACTCGACCATGCCATCCGCACCGATCAGCGCGATGCCCAGGTCCAGGTTCTCCACCGTGGCCTCGAGCAGCACCGATTTGTGACGCAACTGCTGCTCACGCTCACGCGCCAGGCGTTCGGCCGCTTCCAGTCGCTGCTGTTGACGCTTGATCTCGGTGATGTCGACATGCGCGTAGAAGGCTTCGCCGCCGCCAGTAGGGCGGGCGATCACCCGGCAGAAGCGGTTGCCAGGCAGGGGCAACTCAAAAGGGGCCCCGGAAAACCGCAGATGGTCCTTCAACACCTGCAAGCCGGCGGCGTACAGATCAGCATCGGACGTACTCGTCGCCAAGGCCTGCTGCCAGGCCGCCTCGAACACCTGTGCCAAGCCGATGCCCAAGGCAGACTGCCGATCGCGCAAGCCGTACATCAGCACAAACGATTCATTGACCCACTCGATGCGGCCGCCATCCAGCCCACACACCATCAAGGCGTCCGGAACCTTGTCCAGCAGAACACCGCCGCCCGCAGGCAGGGCTGCAGACGCCCTCCCCGGCACTGCGGCCTGTGGCGCAAGGGGTGACTCGCTGCGCCACAGGCGCATGCGCCCCACCCCGGGCACCGGCAGCGAGGCCACCCGCAAGCGCCGCCCCAGGTGCTCGAACTCGTAGGGCTGGCTTTGGTGTTGGTGGCGTTCAATGCCGGCCTCGATGTAGCGATCAATGCCGCTGAGCTCCTGCGGGCTCAGGCGCCCGCTGTAGAAGCGCCGCAGGTTGACGCTGTAGTGCTCGCCCTCATGCAGCTGCCCCTCGTGCTCCGGGAAGAAGCGGAAGAAGCAGCGGTTCCAGGCCAGCGCCCGGTCCTGGTCATCGAAGACGCACATGGCGATCTCCAGACCATCGAGAATTTCGCCAAAGGTTTTGAGTTGCTGCAGCATCGGGCTCCCGGGCCGAAGGGCCCCAGGCCGGTCCGCCTGGGGTTTGGGTGCCATGATAAGCGGCGTGCGCCGGCTCAGGTCTCCGAAATGACCCTCTGTCCGCCATCGCCGGGCACGAGATCCAGGCGCAGGTAAAGGGCGGCCACGGCCTCGGCCACCGCCCCGACCACCGACACCGCATTGCTCGGATGGGCAATGCAGTCGGTGCTCCAGACCTGACCCACGCCTGCCGCCTGCAGGCGCTGCAGCGCGTCGCCGGCAAACAGCGCGTGGGTGACGGCCACATCCACCGAGCGGGCGCCAGCGGCCAGCAGCAATCGGGTGGCCTCGATCAGGGTCTGGCCCGAGCTGGCCACATCGTCCATCAACACCACGGCGCGCCCGGCCACAGGCAAACCGGGCAGCGCGATCTCAACCTGCCGGTCGCCATGGCGCAGCTTGCGGCACACCGCATGCGGCCAGCCGTGGGCCTGGGCCGCGCTGCTCACCCATTGCAGCGACTCTTCATCGGGCCCCAGCAGCAGCACATCCTGGCGCTGCGAGGCGATCCAGGCGCCCAGCAAGGGCGCCCCGCTGAGCACGATGGCGTCGGCCAGCGGCACGGCCTCGTGCAGGGTGGCCACCCGGTGCAGGTGCGGGTCGACCGTGATCAGGGCATCGAACAGGCCGGCCAGAAAGCGGCCCACGATGCGCTGGCTGACAGCCTCCCCCGGGTGAAAGGCGATGTCCTGGCGCATGTAAGCGAGGTAAGGGGCCACCAGGCTGAGGTGACGGGCCCCCAACTGGCGCGCGGTCTCGGCCAGCAACAGCAACTCGACCAGTTTTTCGTTGGGCTGGTGCAGCGAGCGCCACACCACCACCCGCGGCGGCAAGGCGGGCGGCAGGCGCAGGCGCCACTCGCCATCGGGAAAGCGGTGGCGCTCCACCACCGCCAGGCGCAGGCCGGTGGCCTCGGCGGCACGGCGGGCCACGCCCTGCTCATCGTCAAAGCAAAGCAGCACACCGGGTTCTTGAGCGGGGGTCATGGGCCATCCTTCCAAAACTTCATCGTGATCGTCATCAGGATTCGACAAACACATGGGGCACCGCCCCCACCGCGCCGATCTGCACGCCCTGGCTGCGCTGGCAGGCCTGGCGGGCAAACTCGAGGTCGGCGCCAAAGCCCGCGTGCACGCGGTACAGCACCTCGCCCGGGGCCACGGGCTCGCCCAGCTTGCGCAGCAGATCCACCCCGGCGCCCTGCACATGGGGGGCGCCGGCCAGGCGGGCGATGCGGGCAATCTGCAGGTTGTCGATGCTGGTGACCACGCCGGCCTCGGTGGCTCGGGCCTCGAAGCTCAGCGCGCCCAGCGGCGGGTTCTGGTAATCGAAGCCGCAGGCGCCCTGGGCCTCGATGATGGCGTTCATCTGGGTCAGCGCGCGGCCAGACTCGAGGATGTCGCGCGCGATCGCGTAGCCCTCACCGCCGCGCACATCGGGGTGGCATTCGATCAGCCGGCCGGCCAGGCGCAGCGACTTCTGGCGCAGGTCCTGCGGGGCCTCGGGGTCGTTCTGCAGCACCTGCATCACGTCGCGTGCCTCCAGCACCGGGCCGATGCCGCGGCCGATGGGCTGGCGCCCGTCGGTGATGACCACGTCAAGCGACAGGCGCATGCGGCTGGCCACGTACTCGAACAGGCGGCGCAGACGCTGCGCCTCGGGCATGGAGCGCACCTTGGCGGTGGGGCCGATGGGGATGTCCAGCACCAGGTGGGTGGCGCCAGCCGCGATCTTCTTGGACAGGATGGAAGCCACCATCTGCCCCGGCGAATCGATGGACAGCGGGCGCTCGACCGAGATCAGCACATCGTCGGCCGGCGACAGGTCGGCCGTGCCGCCCCAGGCCAGGCAGCCGTGGTGCTGGCGCACGATGTCGGTCAGGCGGTCAAAGGGCAGCTCGACGCGGGCCAGCACCTCCATGGTGTCGGCCGTGCCCGCAGGCGAGGTGATGGCGCGCGACGAGGTCTTGGGAAACACCAGCCCATAGGCCGCCACGATGGGCACCACCAGCATCGAGGTGCGGTTGCCCGGGATGCCGCCGATGCAGTGCTTGTCCACCACCACGGGCTGGCGCCAGTCCAGGCGGCGCCCGGTCTTGACCATGGCCTCGGTGAGAAAGTAGACCTCTTCGCGGTCCAGCTCGCTGCGGTTGCTGGCCACCACAAAGGCGGTCAGCTCGATCTTGGAATACCGGTGCTGGGCGATGTCGCGGATGATGGCGTCGAAATCGGCCTGCCCCAGGCGCTCGCCATCGAGCTTGCGGAACAGCGCCGGGATCGACTCAGGCGGCTCGGCCTGCGACACATAGGCGGGGTGCCCGTCTTCCACGCCCAGCTGGGCAAAGGCATCCTGCGACAAACCCACCTCGCCACAGCCCACCAGGCCGGGGTCGTCAACCACATTGAGGGTGGCCAGGATGCGCCGCCCGTTGGTGCGCACCTCGACCTTGGACAGGGCCTGGAAGCCTTCGGCGCGGTAGACATCGCAGTCGCGGTTCAGGTAGGCGACGTTTTCGCGGTAGGTGTCGATGGCCAGGCGCCGCAGCTTCAGGCTGGGGCTGGGGGGCACTGTGGCCGAGGTCGAGGCCAGGGTCGGTGCAGGCACGGATTCAGGCATGCGGGGTCTCCTTCAAGGGCCAGGGCCTCCTGCCTGGCACCAGCCCATTGTCCACCCGGAACCCCGGCGGCCAGGCCCACCATGGCACCGACGCGACGCGGCCAGCGGTGCGCGGGCTGATCCAGGTCAGAGAGAGCTCACGATGATGGTGACGCGGCGGTTCTGCTGGCGCCCGGCCTCGTTGCGGTTGTCCTCGATCGGGCGGCTGAAGCCGAAGCCCTGGTGCCGCACCTGGGCCGCTTCGAAGCCGCGCTCGACAAACGCCTGGGCCACCACCTGGGCACGCCGCTCGGACAGGCGCTGGTTGTAGGCAGCCGTGCCCTGGTTGTCGGTATGCCCCTCGATGACCAGCCCGGTGATGCCCAGGCCGCGCAAGGTACGGGCCAGGCGCTCGATCGCGGCCTGGGCCTCGGCCGACAAGGAGGCATCGTCCACCGGGAACACCACCCGGCCGGCCAGGTCCAGCTCCCAACCCTGCTCGGTGGGCCGGAAGCCCAGCCCACGCAGGGCCGCCTCGCGGGCATCGGGCGCAACAACGGCCTGGGGTGGGGATGGCGCTTGCGGCGGGCTGGCGCAGCCGCCCAGCAGGCTCAACAAAGTGATGACCTGCGGCAGGCAACCAAGGGGTCTGGCTTGACGGTGGATTCGGTTATCAGAGGTCATGGATGTCTCCAGGCAGATCAGGCAGGGGGCATCGGCCTCACGGTGACGCGGGCTCAGATTGAAGTGTCGTCAGGGGCTGCAGCCCATGAGAACGAACCTTGTCGCGGTACATCGCGTCATCGGCGGCGCGCAAGAGTTCGTCCACGCTGGTCCCCTGGCTCGGGAACAGGGCGGTGCCGATGCTCACGCTCAAAGGCAGGGCCTGGCCGCCGTCCAGCCACAGCGGCTGGGCCAGGGCGGCGCGCAGGCGGTCCACGCAAAGGCGCACCTCCGCCTCGTCGCCCACCGGGAACAGCACCGCCAGAAACTCATCGCCGCCGTGGCGGGCCACGAAGTCGGACTCACGCACGGCCGACTGCAGGCGCTGCGCCAGCTCGACCAGCAGGGCATCGCCCACCGCATGGCCCAGGGTGTCGTTGACCTGTTTGAAGCGGTCCACATCGATGAACAGCACCGCCGCCTGCCCACCCTGGCGCTGGCAACGCTCGAACACGGCGCTCAGGTGCTCGAACAGGTGGCTGCGATTGGGCAGGCCGGTGAGTGCGTCGTGCAAGCTGGCGTGGCGCAGCGACTCATTGCTGCGGCGCAGGTCATTGTGGCGGGCGGCAATGCGTCGCTGTTGGCGCTGCAGTTCGGTCAGCAGGGCATTGAAGTCCTGGGCCAGGGCATTGAGTTCCTGCACCGGGGTGGTGGCCGCTCGGCGTTCGAAGCTGCGGCTGCTGCGCACCTCCCGGGTCAGCTCCAGCATGGCCTGCAGGGGCTGCACGATCAGGGCGGTGAGGCGGCGCGACACGACCAGAACCGCCAGCGCCGTGAGTGCAACGCAGCCCAGCAAGGCCAACAACAGCAAGCCCAGGTTGCCCAGCAGGACGCAGCCATCCGAATGCAACAGCACCTCGCCCAACAGGCCTGTGCCCGCCACGTCCGCCCCGACCGACGCGGTCACCGGCTGCGGCATGAACAGGTCGGCCACACGCCGCGCCAGAACATCCAAAACACCACGCGCGGGGCGCTCCACCTGCAGCAGCAGCTGGCCATGCCTGTCCAGCACCGTGACCGAGGCCAACTGCTCGCGCTCGGCCAGTTGCTCGGCCAGCTCGCGCAGGGCCTCCAGATCGCGGAAACGGATCGCGGGCTCGGCTGCAAAGGCCAGGGAATTGGCCGCCATGGCAAGGGCGTGCCGGGCGTATTGCTGCAGCGAGTACAGGCTGGCCGCGCTCATGAACAGACCGGCACAGGCCAGGGCCACGCCCGCGCTGCGCCACTGGCCCAGGCGCACCAGGCGGGCCACGCTGCGCACGGGCCGGGTGGGCGCCGGCTGCGGGCGATGGGATGGGCTTTGCAGCGGCTGGCTCATGGGCGCCCCCCTGCCGGTCGCACCGTGAGTTGCAGCAGCCGCGCATTGACACGCAGGCCGCTGTAGGCAATGGCGTCCAGATTGGCCTTGATCTGCCAGCCCTGAGCCCCTTGCAGCAGGCAGAACTTGCCGCCGTAGGAGCAGAAATCATCGCCCTGGCCCAGGGTCAGGATGGGGTGGCGGTTCAGGCGCAACAGCAGCGGCTGCAAGCCACGCACGGGCATGGCGCCGAAGTAGATGGCCTGGCAGTCGAGCAGGCTGTCGGCCAAGTCGGCGCGCAGGCTGCGCAGCGCGCTGTGCACCGGGGGCACGGCCTGGGCGCCTTGGGCGTCCAGTTCGCGTGCCAGGGCCACAGCGTCGGCATCGACCTCGTTCAGGCACAGGCGGTGGCTGGCCAGGGGCTGGGGCCAGCGGGTGTAGTGCAGGATGCCCAACAGCAGCTCAGGCAGGGCCAGCGGTCGGGTGTTCGGGGCGCCCGGGTTGCCCGGGTTGCCGGTAGCCGCCTCTGCGCTGCCCTGGGCGAAGGCCTGCATGGCACAGGCCGACAGGGCCATCGCCAGGGTGGCAGATCGCCAGGTCGGTAAGCGCAAACGGGTCAGCATCGATCGGAACCAGGCCCAGGGCGGGTGCCCCGGGCGTCTGCTGCCGATTCTAGGAAGCGCCGTTCAAAATGCGGCCACCTCCAAACTCAGGAAATGGGCCGCCTTGCGAACAAGTTCACGCATGAAGGGGCCCGTTCGGGCCCCGCTGCGCCACCGGGCCTCAGACCCAAGCCTCAGACCCGGGCCGGCAGCACCGTGCCCACGCACTCGCCAAAGCCGATGCGCGCCGCACCGGGCTTCTCGCACCAGCCGCGCAGCACCACGGCGTCGCCATCTTCCAGGTACACGCGCTGCTCGCCGTTGGGCAGTTGCACCGGGTTCTTGCCGCCCTGGGTCAACTCGATCAGCGCGCCGGCCTGGTCCAGCGTGGGGCCCGACAGGGTGCCGCTGCCGAACAGGTCACCAGGCTGCAGGTTGCAGCCGTTGATGGTGTGGTGCGTGAGCATCTGCGCCACCGTCCAGTAGGCATGGCGGTAGCTGGTGCGGCAGATCACGGCGGCGGCCTGGGCGGCCTCGCGCAGGCGCGGGGTCTGCAGACCGACCTCCAGTTGGATGTCGAAAGCGCCCTGCTCGCGGTTGGCGCTGGAATCCAGGTAGGGCAAGGGTTGGGGGTCTTCGGGCGGGCGGGTGAAGGCCACCCGGTACGGGGCCAGGGCCTCAAGGGTGACGATCCAGGGCGAGATGGTGGTGGCGAAGTTTTTCGACAGGAAAGGGCCCAGGGGCTGGTACTCCCAGGCCTGGATGTCGCGCGCCGACCAGTCGTTGAGCAGGCAGATGCCGAAGACATGCTCTTCGGCCTGGGCCATGGGCACGGGCTCGCCCAGCGGGTTGGCGCTGCCCACGAAGATGCCCAGCTCCAGCTCGATGTCCAGCCGCTTGCAGGGCCCGAACACGGGTTGGCTGGCGCCCGGCGGCATGGTTTGACCTTGGGGGCGCGCAAAGCGCTGGCCCGAGACACCGATGCTGGAGGCGCGGCCGTGGTAGCCGATGGGCACCCACTTGTAGTTGGGCAGCAGCGGGTTGTCCGGGCGGAACTGTTTGCCGATGTTGGTGGCGTGGTGCACCGAGGTGTAGAAGTCGGTGTAGTCGCCGATGCGGGCCGGCACGTCGTACTCGGCCTCGGCCTGGGGCACCAGGGCGGCCTGCAGGGCGGCCTGCTCGGGCGCCCCCTCACGCAGGGCGCGCGACAGGGCCAGGCGCAGCGCGCTCCAGGCCGGTGCGCCCAGGGCCATCAGGGCGTTGAGCTTGTCTTGCGCGGCGGCCTGCACGGCTTGCGCCGCCAGGCCGGTGAACACGCCGCTGGCCGCCACGGCCGCCAGGTCGAGCACCTGATCGCCAATGGCCACGCCACCGCGCCAGGCTTCGTTGCGGCCAGCGCGGCGGAAGATGGCGAAGGGCAGGTTCTGCAGGGGGAAGTCGGCCCCGGCCAGCTGGGCCGAGGCCACCCAGCTGCGCAGGGCCGGGTCATGGGTTTCGTTGAGAAGCGTCATCGTTCGATCAGAGGGTGCTCGTATGGGTGTGGGTACTGAAAATTCGGAAGCTCAGGCCTGGCTCATGCTGCCGTCGTGCATCCAGGCGGCGTGCTTGGGCGCGCGCTTGGTCTGCGACCACTCTTCGATCATGTCCCACTTCACCTCGTCGAGCTTCTTCATCATCTCGGGGGTGCCGGTGTCGGCGGCCAGCTCCAGGCGGTGGCCATTGGGGTCGAAGAAGTAGATCGACTTGAAGATGGTGTGGTCGGTGGGGCCGATCACCTCGATGCCGGCGGCCTCCAGGCGGGCCTTGGTGGCGATCAGGGTGTCCACCGAATCCACCTTGAGGGCCAGGTGCTGCACCCAGGCCGGGGTGTTGCGGTCGCGGTCCATGGGGGGCTGGCTGGGCAACTCGAAGAAGGCCAGCACATTGCCATTGCCGGCGTCCAGGAAGATGTGCATGTAGGGGTCGGGCGCCTTGGTCGAAGGCACTTCGTTCTCGGCGATGGCGAGCACGAACTTCATGTCCAGGTGCTTTTCATACCACTGCACGGTTTGCTTGGCATCGATGCAGCGGTAGGCGACGTGGTGAACTTTTTGAACCAGCATGGTGGGGTCTCCGTAGGCGTTGTGACTTGCAGAACCGCGTCGACGACAGGGTCGCCGGGCTCATCAGGCTCGTCGGGCTCTGGCGATGAGCCCCGAGGCAACGCCATTGGACTGGATCACCAACTATCATGCAAGCCGTTTTATTCGATCAATTTATAGGTTAATCCGATGAATGTGACCTTGCGGCAGTTGCGGGCCTTTCTGGCCGTGGCGCGCACCAGCAGTTTCACCCTGGCGGCCGAGAGCCTGTACATCTCGCAGTCGGCCTTGTCGGGTCTGGTGAAGGAGCTGGAGCAGTCCATGGGCGTGCGCCTGATCGACCGCAGCACACGCCGCGTGCACCTGACCGAGGCCGGTGAACGACTCAGCCCGATGCTGGAGACCGTGCTGCACGACCTGGACGAGGTGCTGCACCGCGCGGTGGACGACAGCACCCACAAAAAAGGCGTGGTGCGGGTGGCGGTGTCGCAGTTGCTGGCGTCCACCCTGATGCCCGACCTGATCGCGCGCTTCCAGGCCGAGCACCCGGGCGGCTCGGTGAAGCTGGTGGACGTGCCGGTGGAAGACGTGATGGCCCGGGTGTTCTCGGGCGAGGTGGACATCGGCATCGGCCCCGAACGCGAGCCCAACTCCGACATCACCTCGGCCCACCTGTTCGACGGGCCCTTCATGGCAGTCTACCCGCCCGGGCACCCGCTGGCCGCCCAAGAAAGCCTGCGCTGGACCGATCTCAAGCCCTACCCCGTGATCGGCCTGCAGGGCCAGTTCACCGAGCGCCTGGCCCAGGACCTGCGCGCCGCCGACCCCGACTTCCAGTTTGTGCCGAGCACCGAGGTGGCCTACATGTCCACCGCCTTGTCGATGGTGCAGGCCGGCCTGGGCGTGGCCCTGTGCATTCCCTACGCCGCCCCGCTGGTCACGCTTTATGGCCTGAGCATGAAGCCGCTGGGCCAACCCGAGGTGCGCCGCAGCTTCGAGGTCTTCACCCGCCGCGGCCGCTCGCTGTCACCCCTGGCCCAGGCATTCCTGGACGACATCGGGCCGAAGATCCGGGGGATGCCGTATTTGGGGTGAGCTACAAGCAGCTCACGCCCCAGATCGTTTTGGCTCCGATGGCCTTTGGCGATCTTCCAGTCTGTCCAGACCTATAGAGCACGATGAAACCTGGATATCAGGCCATGGCACTGTCATCGCTCATTCGGCCCGTTCTCGTCGCCGTGAAGCAAGGCATTCAGCTCGCGCTCAATCTCTTGCACGGTTGGCAACTGTGACTGCACCGACAAAGGAATGTCTTTGGTGATGAATGAGCTCACGCCCATGGGTTTGTGGATGTCACGCAACGCGTACTCCACGTCCAGTTTGTGTTTGTCCTTGCAAAGGACCAGGCCGATGGTGGGTTGATCGCCCTCACCCCTCAATTGATCGTCCACTGCCGACAAGTAGAAATTGAGCTTGCCAACGTACTCTGGCTTGAACTCGCCCGCCTTCAGTTCGATCACCACATAGCATTTCAGACGTGCGTGATAGAAGAGCAAATCGAGAAAATAGTCCCTGCCATTCACGGCCAAGGGGTATTGCCGCCCGAGAAAGGCAAAGCCCTTGCCGAGTTCCAACAAAAAACGGGTGATCTGCGCAACCAGTTGGTTTTCGATGTCGCGCTCCACCGCCTGCGCACTGAGCGTCAAAAAATCGAACACATAAGGGTCTTTCAGACTTTGCTGCACCAGCTCCGATTGCGGTGAAGGCAGCGTTTTGGCGAAATTGCCCACCGCTTGACCGGCTCGCTCATGAAAGCGTTGCTCAATTTGCCATTCCAGCACGGTGCGGCTCCAGCCCTGCTCGATGCAGGCCTGGGCATACAGCAACACCTCTTCAACCGACTTGACCTTGGCCAGCAAGGTGCGTACGTGCCCCCAGGGCATTTGTCCCACAGGCTGTGGGACAACTTCAAACTGCGGGCTGAAAAAGGCATAGAACTGCCGCATGGCAAACAGGCTGGTGCGCGAGAAGCCCTTCATGCCGGGGTAGCTGGCCTGCAAGTCTTGCGCCATCTGCTCCACCACGGCCGAGCCCCAGGCACGCTCGCGTTGCCAAGCTTCCAGTTGACGGCCAATGTCCCAGTACAGCGTCAATAGCTCCGCGTTCACCGCCAGCACGGCACGGGCTTGCGCGCTTTGAATGCGCTGCTTGATGGCGGTCAGCGCCAGGCGGTAGTCGGTGTGCTGGGTGATCTCGCTCATGCGTCAAGCCTCTCAGGCTGATGTTGCCAAGGTCAAATTTCTATTCTAGGGGTGGGTATCAGATCGACGGATGGCGCAGAAATTGAATTGGCAACGTCGGGTGTCGATTCCCCAGACAGTCTCTGGAGGATGGGCCCCGACTGCGCGACAAAGAGACGCCTCAAAGATCCTTCAACGCCACCTCAATGTGCTCGCGCACCAGGCTGGCGCTGCCCAGTTGCTGGGCGTTCAACAAGGCCAGCTTGACCAGGAACAGCTCGGCCTTGTCGGGGCCGGCCTGGTCGATGGCGGTGGCCAGGGCGTCGTAGACGTCTTCCAGGCCGGACAGGGGCAGGGATGGTGTGGTTTCAGAGGTCATGGCAGGGGTCTCGGGGTTCATTGCGGCAGGGCGGTGTTCAGGGCCGCCTGCAGGCGGTGGGCGTCCAGCGTGAGCCAGCGGGCGCACACATGCTGGTCGGGGCGCAGCAGGTAGGCCGCGCCGCTGGCGGGCACACCGTAGCGCTGGCGGAAGTGGCCGTCGGCGTCGGGCAGGCTGAGGTCGGCACCGGCCACCGGGCCGGGGGCGCCCACGGCGATCACCTTCAGGGGCACGCCGCGCGCCCGGGCGCCGGCCACCACCTGCTGCAGGGCCTCGGGCAGGGCCGGGGCCTCGGTGAAGTACAGCAGGTCAAAACCGCCGCCCAGGTGATCGAGCAGAAAGTCGTCGGCCGAGAGGCGGATGTTGCGCGGTGGCGCACCGTGCGCCGGGCCGGCGCTGAACAAGGCGTTGTCGTCGCCCGGGCTGTTGAGCACCGAGCCGCTGTATTCGTGGGGTCGGGAGGTGCGCCAGTGGTAGAGCGGGCGCACAAAGCCCTGGCTCAGCGAGAGCGACAGCACCGCGTCGCGCAGCAACCTGAAGCCGCGGCTGGGCGGGGTCATGAAGCGAGTGCTCTTGCCAGCTTCATCGATGATCTCGCGCGCAGCGCCCACGCGCTCGGCGCTGTAGTTGGCCAGCAGTTTCTCGCCGGCCAGGCCCTTGACCACGCAGCCCAGTTGCCAGCCCAGGGCCTGGGCGTCCTGGAAGGCGGTGTTGGCGCCGCGCACGCCGAAGATGGGCAGCAGGTGGGCCGCATCGCCGGTGAACAGCACGCGCCCGTGCACGTAGTCGGGCAGGGTCAGGGTGCGGGCTGAGTAGACCGAGCTCCAGTCCATCTCCCAGGGGGTGCCGGCGTGGCCGATCATGGCCAGTTGGGCATCGATGCGGGCCTTGAGCGACTCGGGCCGCAGGGCCTGCTCGGCGGTTTCGCCCGGGGGCAGCTGGTAGTCGACGCGCCAGATGCCATGCGGCTCGCGGTGCATCAGGATGGTGTTGCCGGGGTTCCAGTCGGGGTCGAAGAAGGCCAGGCGCTCGGTGGGCAGGGGCAGGTCGATGCGGATGTCGGCGATCACGAAGAAGCCTTCGTAAGACGCCCCCTCCATCTTCAGGCCCAGGGCGGTGCGGATTTCGGAGCGCCCGCCGTCGGCGGCCACCAGCCAGTCGGTGTCCAGGGCGTAGGGGCCTTCGGGCGTATCGATCTGCAGATGCGCCACGCCCTCCTCCTGGCGGACCTGCACCAGCTTGTTGCCCCAGCGGAAGTCGATCAGGGGCTGCGCCGCGCAGGCCTCGATCAGGTACTCCTCCATGTACTGCTGCTGGATGTTGAGCATGGGAAAGTAGCGGTCATCGCTGTCGTGCGGCGCCTCCATGCGGAACACGCGCTGGCCCCGGTAGTACGAATTGCCAAAGCGCCAGGGCAGGCCCTGCTCGCTCATGCGCTGGGCCACGCCCACCTGCTGCAGGATCTCCAACGAGCGGCGTGTGAAGACGATGGCCCGGCTGCCCTGCGACACCTGCAGCTCGCTCTCCAGCACCACGCTGGGCACGCCATGGCGGGCCAGCTCGAGCGCCGTCACCATGCCGGCCGGGCCTGAGCCCGCGATCACCACGCGCTGGCGGGCCTGGGGCGGGTGGGCCGAGGGCAGCCAGGGGGCGAACACCTGGTAGGGGTAATAGATCGAGGGCCGGGCTTCGGTGGTGGGCTGGTGCATGGCGATGTCAGTGCTCAGAAAAAAGAAAGGGCGTGCAGGCGGCTCAATCCAGCTTGATGCCGCTGGTCTGGATGACCTGGCTCCACTTGGCCCGCTCGGCCGCGGCGTAGTCGGCCATCTGGCGCGGGGTGCCGGGAATGGACTCCAGCCCCAGGGTCTGCAAGCGGGCCTTGATGGCCGTCGAGCCCAGGGCGCCGAGCAGGGCGCTGTTGAGCTTGGCGATCACCTCGGGCGGGGTGCCTGCCGGGGCCACCAGGCCCTGCCAGGCGTAGGCCTCGAAGCCCTTCAGGCCCTGCTCCTGCAGCGTGGGGATGGTCTCGAAATTGGGCACCCGGCGCGGGCTGGCCACGCCGATCGGGCGCAGCTTGCCGGCGGCAATGAACTGGTAGCCGCTGGCCGTGTCGACAAACATGAAGGGCACCTGGCCGGCCACCACGTCCTGCACCGCCGGGGCGGCCCCGCGGTAAGGCACATGGGTGAGCTGCAGGCCCGCCTGGGCGCGAAACAACTCGGTGGCCAGGTGGTGCGGGCTGCCGGCGCCCGGGGTGGCGTAGTTGGCGCCGTTCTGGGTCTTGGCCCAGGCCTTGAACTCGGCCAGGGTCTTGACCGGCACCTGGGGGTTGACCACCAGGATCATCGGAAAGCGCACCGTGAGGCCGATGGGCGCAAAGTCTTTCTCGGCACTGTAGGCCAGCTTGCTGTACAGAAATGGGTTGGCCGCCAGCGTGGCGGTGTCGGCCGACAGCAGCACATAACCATCGGCCTTGGCATGGGCCACGTACTCGGCCCCGATGTTGGTGGCCGCGCCGGGCTTGTTGTTGATGATGATGGGCTGGCCCAGCGCCTTGCCCATGGCCTCGGCCAGGGTGCGGGCCACCACGTCGGTACCGCCGCCGGCCGGGTACGGCACCACCCATTCGATGGGCTTGGCGGGATAGGGCTCGGCCGCGGCCGCGGGGCCGGCCGCGCCGGCCAAGGCCAGAAGCAGCCAGGCGCGACGGCGCAGAGTCAGGTGGGGCGAATGGGGCGGGTGCATGGTCTGTCTCTTGTGGGGTGGGGAAGGCGTTTGTCTTGCCGCTCGTGCCGACGGCGTTCTGCCCTGGATCAAACGACAGGCTGGAATTTAAGCCATTTAGTTGCACGCGCAACTAGGTGATTGCCCCAATGGTTGCGCCCACAACCTAAATCCGCCACCAGCACCGCCCACAGCGCTGGAACGCCCGCCCGGCCTTACTAACTACAAAACCGCATAAGAACCATTGTTCTTATTCGTTCGCGTTTGGATCGAGGGTTTTCAGAATCTGACCATTCCATAAAAAAACCCCCAACTTCAATCCATCGGAGCCCACACCATGTCCAGCCGTCGTTCCTTCTTCCGCCTGCCCCTGCTGGCTGCCGCCGCCGCCATCCTGGCGACCGGCACCTTGACGGCCCTGCCGGCCGCAGCCCAGACCGTGAACCTGCTCAACGTGTCGTACGACCCGACGCGCGAGCTGTATGTGGAGTACAACGCCGCCTTCGCCAAGTACTGGAAGGCCAAGGCCGGCCAGGACGTGTCGATCAAGCAGTCGCATGGTGGCTCGGGCAAGCAGGCCCGCTCGGTGATCGATGGCATTGACGCCGACGTGGTCACGCTGGGCCTGGGCGGCGACGTGGATGCCGTGGCCAACCACGGCGGTCTGATCGCCAAGGACTGGGTCAAGCGCCTGCCGCACAACAGCTCGCCCTACACCTCGACCATTGTGTTCCTGGTGCGCAAGGGCAACCCCAAGGGCATCAAGGACTGGGACGACCTGGTCAAGCCCGGCGTGGCCGTGATCACCCCCAACCCCAAGACCTCGGGCGGCGCCCGCTGGAACTACCTGGCCGCCTGGGAATACGCCAAGCGCCAGTACGGTGGTGACGCCAAGGCCAAGGAATTCATCGCCAAGCTGTTCAAGAACGTGCCCGTGCTGGACACCGGCGCCCGCGGCGCCACCATCACCTTCGTGCAACGTGGCGTGGGCGATGTGCTGCTGGCCTGGGAGAACGAGGCCTACCTGGCGCTGAAGGAATTCGGCCCCGAGAAGTTCCAGATCGTGTCGCCCTCGATCAGCATCCTGGCCGAGCCTTCGGTGGCCGTGGTCGACAAGAACGTCGACAAGAAGGGCACCCGCAAGGTGGCCGAGGCCTACCTGAGCTACCTGTACTCCGAAGAAGGCCAGGACATCGCCGGCCGCAACTTCTACCGACCCACCGACGCCAAGGCCAAGGCCAAGTACGCCTCGCAGTTCCCGCCGCTGAAGCTGTTCACCATCGACGAAGCGTTTGGCGGCTGGACCACGGCCGACAAGGCCCACTTTGCCGACGGCGGCTCGTTCGACCAGATCTATTCGCCGCGTTGAGCCCCGACGCGCCCACCCACTGAACCTGGAGCACTCCGGCCATGACCCACGCCTTGAACGCCCTGCCCGATGCGGCACTGGACCAACTCTTTCGCAGTGCCCGCACCGTGCACGCGTTCAAGCCGGTGCCCGTGCCGGACGAGACGCTGCACGCGCTGTATGAGCTGCTGAAGTGGGGCCCCACCGCCTTCAATGCGCAGCCGGCACGCTTTGTGTTCGTGCGCAGCGCCGAGGCCAAGGCCCGCCTCAAGCCCGCGCTGTCGAGCGGCAACCAGGCCCAGACCGAAGGCGCCGCCGTGAGCGTGATCGTGGCCCAGGACAGCCGCTTCCAGGAGCACCTGCCCAGCCAGTTTCCGGCCTACGACGCCAAGCCCCTGTTCGACGGCAACGCCGCCCTGGCCCAGGCCACGGCGTTTCGCAACAGCAGCCTGCAAGGCGCCTACCTGATCCTGGCCGCCCGCGCGCTGGGGCTGGATGCCGGCCCGCAGTCGGGTTTCAACCCGGCGGCCGTGGACGCGGCCTTCTTCCCGGATGGCCGCTACAGCACCAATTTCATCGTCAACCTGGGCGTGGGCGACCCGGCGGGCACCCACCCGCGCGGCCCGCGCCTGGCGTTTGACGCCGTGGCCGAGATCGTCTGACGCACCGGCACCCGCCCACGCTTTTTTATTCAGCCCTTTTCTTCAAGCTTTTTCTTCAACCCTTTTCTTCACCTTTTCAAGAAAGCCACACCATGTCCATCCAAGCCATCAACGTCCGCAACCAGTTCAAGGGCAAGGTCCGCGAAATCATCCGCGGTGATGTCGTGTCCGAAATCGACGTCGAAACCCCCTGGGGCATCGTCACCTCCGTCATCACCACCCGCTCGGTGGACGATCTGGGCCTGACCATCGGCTCCGAGGTCGTGGCCCTGGTGAAGTCGACCGAAGTGTCGATCGCCAAGCTCTGATCCCCGGCCTGCACTGACCCCCAAAAAAACCACCCCCGTCATGAGCCAATCCCCTCGCCAAATGCACCTGGGGGCCTTCCTGTTCGGGGTGGGCCACCATCTGGCGGCATGGCGCCATCCGGACGTCGATCCGACCGGTGCCGCCAGCCTGGCGCACTACCAGCGCCTGGCACGCCTGGCCGAAGCCGCCAAGTTCGACGCCATCTTCTGCGCCGACAACGTGGGTCTGTCCGATGCGCCCGCCCACCTGCTGGCGCGCAACGCCCTGCCCTACATGCTGGAGCCGCTGCAACTGCTGACGGCCCTGGCCGGCGCCACCGAACGCATCGGCCTGGTGGCCACGGTCTCGACCAGCTACCTGCCGCCCTACCACCTGGCCCGCAAATTCGCCACCCTGGACCGCCTCAGCGAAGGCCGTTCGGGTTGGAACCTGGTCACCTCGGGCTCCGACTTCGAAGCCCGCAACTTCGGCCTGGACCAGCAGGCCGACCACGCCAGCCGCTACCAGCGCGCCCATGAATACGTGAAAGTGGCCAAAGGCCTGTGGGACAGCTGGGAGGACGACGCCTTCCGCTTCGACGCCCAGGCCGGCCAATTCTTCGACCCGGCCAAGCTGCACCGCGTGAGCCACGAGGGCGCGCACTACTCGGTGCACGGCGCCTTGCAGACGCCGCGCCCCGTGCAGGGCTACCCGGTGTTCGTGCAGGCCGGCTCGTCGGAAGACGGCCAGAACCTGGCCGCCGAAACCGCCGAGCTGGTCTTCACCGCCCAACAGACCGTGGAAGAGGCCCGCGCCTTCTACCAGGGCCTCAAGGCCCGGCTCCCGGCTTTCGGACGCTCCCCGGACGCCCTGAAGGTCCTCCCCGGCGTGTCGGCCTTTGTGGGCCGCAGCGAGGCCGAGGCCCAGGACAAATACGAAGCCCTGCAGTCGCTGATCGACCCGGCACAAGGCCTGGGCCTGCTGTCGGCCTTCCTGGGCGGTGTGGACCTGTCGGGCTACCCGCTCGACGGCCCGCTGCCCGAGCTGCCGCGCGCCGAAGGCTGGCAAAGCCGGCAAGACCTGTTCAGCGCCATGGCGCGCCGCGAGAACCTCAGCCTGCGCCAGCTCTACCAGAAGGTGATCTCGGCCCGTGGCCACTGGACCCTGGTGGGCACGCCCGTGCAGATCGCCGACCAGCTGGAGCACTGGTTCCAGACCGGCGCCGCCGACGGCTTCAACGTGATGGGCCCCACCCTGCCCCACGGCCTGAGCGATTTCATCGAGTTGGTGCTGCCCGAGCTGCGCCGCCGCGGCCTGTTCCGCACCGAGTACACCGGCCGCACCCTGCGCGAGCACCTGGGCCTGCCCCGGCCAGCGCACCCGGCCGCCCTGGCTCGCCAGGCTGCTGCAGCCCCCCAGACCACGGCTCAGTCCCCGGCTCAGACACCAGCTCAGAACACGGCCCAGGCCGAAACCAGCCCGGCCTGAAGCCACTGGCCCGCCTGCGCGGGCCGGCCCCACCCCAGCGATCGCGCCCCCGGCCCGGCCAGGGGCACCCCAACCAGAGCACCGAACCATGTCCGCCACGCTTGCCCCCACCCTCGCCGCCCAGGCCGCTGCCGCCACCGCACCGGCCCAGACCTTCGACATCCGCCCCTTCGACGGCCCGCTGGGCGCCGAGGTGATCGGCCTGGACCTGTCGCGCCCGGTCAACGCCGACGACTTCCGCCGCATCCACCAGGCCCACCTCGACCACCACGTGCTGGTGTTCCGCGACCAGGCCACCCTGACGCCCGATCAGCACGTGGCCTTCAGCGGGCGCTTCGGCCCCCTGCAGATCCATGTGCTCAACACCTTCGCCCTGCCGGGCCACCCCGAGGTGCTGATCGTCTCCAACATCCTCGAAAACGGCAAACCCATCGGCCTGGGGGATGCTGGCGTGTTCTGGCACTCCGACCTGTCGTACAAGGAAAAGCCCAGCCTGGGCTCGCTGCTGCACGCGCACGAGCTGCCCTCCGAAGGCGGCGACACCCTGTTCGCCAACCAGCACCTGGCCTGGGACAGCCTGAGCGCCGAGCTGAAGAAAACCATCGCGCCCCTGAAGGCCGAGCACCACTACCTGGCCCGCTATGCCGAACTGCAGGCCCGCAGCCCCTGGCGCCCCAACCTGAGCCCCGAGCAGGTGGCCCAGGTCAAGCCCGTGGCCCAGCCGGTGGTGCGCACCCACCCTGAGAACGGACGCAAGGCCTTGTTCGTCAGCGAGCACTTCACCACCCGCATCCTGGGCGTGCCCGAAGACGAAAGCCGCGCCCTGCTGGCCGAGCTGTTTGCCCACAGCGTGCAGCCGCAGTTCCAGTACCGGCAACAGTGGCAGCCGCACGACCTGGTGTTCTGGGACAACCGCTCGGTGCTGCACCTGGCGGCCGGCACGCCCGATCACCTGCGCCGCAAGCTCTACCGCGTGACCATCGAAGGTGACGTCGCCTACTGAGCCCTTCCCGCCCCCAGTACCCACACCGTCATGAAACACACTCTTTCCCGTCGCCTGGCACTGCGTGCCGCCGCCCTGGCCAGCAGCACCGCCCTGTTGCTGAGCAGTCTCGCCCCCCTGCAGGCCCAGGCGGCCGAAGGCCAGCTGCGCATCGCCGAGCAGTTCGGCATCGTCTACCTGCTGCTCAACGTGGCGCAAGACCAGAAGCTGATCGAAAAGCACGGCAAGGCCGCCGGCATCGACATCCAGGTTGAATTCGTCAAGCTGTCGGGCGGCGCCGCCGTCAACGATGCCCTGCTGTCGGGCTCGATCGAGGTGGCCGGCGCCGGCGTCGGCCCGCTGTTCACCCTGTGGGACCGCACCCGGGGCAAGCAGAACGTGCGCGGCGTGGCCTCGCTGGGCAACTTCCCGTACTACCTGGTCACCAACAACCCCAAGGTCAACAGCATTGCCGACTTCACTGGCCTGGACCGCATCGCCCTGCCGGCGGTGGGCGTGTCGGTGCAGTCGCGCATCCTGCAGATGGCCGCGGCCAAGAAGTGGGGTGATGCCGAGTTCGACCGCCTCGACAAGCTCAGCGTGGCCCTGCCCCACCCCGAGGCGGCCGCCGCCATCATCAAGGGCGGCACCGAGATCACCGCCCACTTTGGCAACCCGCCCTTCCAGGAGCAAGAGCTGGCCGGCAACCCGCAGGCCCGCGTGCTGCTCAAGAGCTACGACGTGCAAGGCGGCCCCTCGTCGGCCACCGTGCTGTACGCCACCGAGAAGTTCTACAAGGACAGCCCCAAGACCTACAAGGCCCTGGTGGCAGCCCTGGACGAGGCGGCCCAGTTCATCACCGCCAACCCCGAGAAGGCGGCCGACACCTACCTGCGGGTCACGCACGCCAAGACCGACCGCGATCTGCTGCTGAAGATCATCCGAAACCCCGAAGTGCAGTTCAAGACCGCGCCGCAGAACACCCTGGGCCTGGGCCAATTCATGCACCGGGTGGGCGCGATCAAGAACAAGCCCGCCTCGGTGAAGGACTACTTCTTTGACCACCCGGCCGTCCAGTCGGGCAACTGAGCACGGTGCCCCGCATGCCTGACACCCCCCGCCCGACCCAGCCCGCGCCCTGGCTGCAGATCGACGGCGTGAGCCTGGAGTACCGCAGCCCGCAACGCGTGGTGCACGCCACCCACCAGATCAGCCTGGACGTGCACCAGGGCGACCGATTTGTGTTGCTCGGTGCCTCGGGCTGCGGCAAATCCACTCTGCTCAAGGCGATTGCCGGCTTCATCACCCCCAGCGAAGGCGAGATCCGCCTGCAGGGCCAACCGGTGCGGGGCCCCGGCCCCGACCGCATGGTGGTGTTCCAGGAGTTCGATCAGCTGCCGCCCTGGAAGACGGTGCTGGCCAATGTGATGTTCCCCTTGCTGGCTTCGCGCCGCCTGGGCCGGGCCGAGGCGCGCGAGCGCGCCCTCGATGTGCTCGACAAGGTGGGCCTGGCCTCGTTTGCCCACGTCTACCCGCACCAGCTCTCGGGCGGCATGAAGCAGCGCGTGGCCATTGCCCGCGCCCTGGCCATGCAACCCCAGGTGCTGTTGATGGACGAACCCTTTGCCGCCCTGGACGCCCTGACCCGGCGCAAGATGCAAGAGGAGCTGCTCGCCCTGTGGGAGGCGCTGCGCTTCACCCTGGTGTTTGTCACCCATTCCATCGAAGAGGCCCTGGTGGTGGGCAACCGCATCGGCCTGCTGTCGCCCCACCCGGGCCGGGTGCGCGCCGAGATCAACAGCCACGCCTTTGACCTGCACAGCACCGGCAGCCCCGACTTCCAGGCCACGGCCCAACGCATCCACCACCTGCTGTTCGAAGAGGCGCCAGCGGAGTCGCCCCCCACCCCCGCGCCACAGCTGGCCCCCTGGAAAAACGCCGCATGAGCACCCCACCGACCTCCTTGCCGACCACGTTACAGGCTTCCTTGCCGACACCCCCGGTGCGCCCCGAATACGAGCGCACCCTGCCCCCGCTGCCCGGCCTGTCGCTGGCGCGCCCCTTGCCGCTGGCCGCCCGCGCCTGGCAGCAGCCCGGCCTGCGCCGCGGCCTGATCCTGCTGCTGCTCGCCGTGCTGTGGGAGCTGCTGGCCCGCTGGCAGGACAACGACCTGCTGCTGCCCACCTTTGGCGCCACCGCCCGCTCCCTGGTCGAAGGCCTGCTGAGCGGCGAGCTGCTGCAGCGCGCCCAACTCTCGCTGGCGGTGCTGCTCAAAGGCTACCTGGCCGGCATGGCGCTGGCCCTGGGCCTGACCACCCTGGCCGTGTCCACCCAGTTCGGGCGCGACCTGCTGGCCACCCTGACCGCCATGTTCAACCCCCTGCCCGCCATCGCGCTGCTGCCGCTGGCCCTGCTGTGGTTCGGCCTGGGCCAGGGCAGCCTGGTGTTCGTGCTGATCCATTCGGTGCTGTGGCCGCTGGCCCTCAACACCTATGCCGGCTTTCAGGCCGTGCCCGAAACCCTGCGCATGGCCGGCCGCAACTACGGCCTCACCGGCATCCGCTACGTGGTGCAGATCCTGATCCCGGCCGCCCTGCCGGCCATCCTCTCGGGCCTGAAGATCGGCTGGGCCTTTGCCTGGCGCACCCTGATCGCCGCCGAACTGGTGTTCGGCGCCACCTCGGGCAAGGGCGGCCTGGGCTGGTACATCTTCCAGAACCGCAACGAGCTTTACACCGACAAGGTCTTCGCCGGCCTGGCCCTGGTCATCGTCATCGGCCTGCTGGTCGAAAGCCTGGTGTTCTCCACCCTGGAGCGGGTCACCGTGCGGCGCTGGGGGGTGCAGCGCTGAGGCGGCGCCGTCACAGAACCCACACCTCGACACAGCTCAGACATTTCCCTCATTAGAAAGAGAGAAATCATTCTTTTGAGTTTTGAAAGCCCCTCTTTAGAGTGCTTGTCAGCCGCCGATTCACTGCGATGCGGCCCCGATAAGACCCAGAAAGGCTTTCAAGATGTCTGTTGCCACCCCTGTCGAAAACACCCTTCCCGAAGCCCTGAGCGCGGCGCGTGCCGCGGCGGCGGCGGCCGGCCTGCCCTATGCGGGCGGCATCACGCCCCAGCAGGCCTGGGCCCTGTTTGAAGCCGGCGACGCCGCCCTGGTGGACGTGCGCTCGACCGAAGAGCGCAAGTTCGTCGGCCATGTGCCGGGCAGCCTGCACGTGGCCTGGGCCACTGGCACCGCGCTGACGCGCAACCCCCGCTTCACCCGTGAGCTGGAAGCCAAGGTGCCCAAGCACGCCCCGGTGCTGCTGCTGTGCCGCAGCGGCAAGCGCTCGGCCCTGGCGGCCGAGGCAGCGGCCAAGGCCGGTTTCACGGCCGTCTTCAATGTGCTCGAAGGCTTCGAGGGCGAGATCGATGCCGCCCAGCACCGGGGTGGCAGCGATGGCTGGCGCTTCCGCGGCCTGCCCTGGGTGCAGGACTGAATCCGCGCCCCTTTCCCTCTCTTGCACGACGCGCCCCTCTATGACCTTGCATGCCCTGCCCTTGCCCAACACAACGGACGCGCCTGAAGTGCGCCCGTCCCCCTTTGACGTGCACCAGGTGGTGCGTGAGCTGGCCGAGGCGCGACGGCGCTGGCGCGAGTCGCAGCAGCGCTCCAACGAGCCCGGCGGGCGCGAACTGCCCTCGCGCGAGGCGCTGACCCACATCCTGGAGCTGTTGCGCGGCGCGCTGTTCCCGATGCGCCTGGGCCCGCCGGACCTGCGCCAGGAGGGCGAGGATTTCTACGTGGGCCACACGCTGGACACGGTGCTGCAGTCGCTGCTCAGCCAGGTGCAGCTGGAGCTGCGCTACGCCCACAAGCACGAGCCCTCATTCGACGCGGCCTCGCTGGAGCTGCGCGCCGAGCAGATCGTGCGCGACTTTGCGCACTCGCTGCCGCAACTGCGTGAGCTGCTCGACAGCGATGTGCTGGCCGCCTACGCCGGCGACCCGGCGGCACGCAGCGTGGACGAGGTGCTGCTGTGCTACCCCGGCATCCAGGCCATGATCCACCACCGCGTGGCGCACCGCCTGTACGAGCTGGGCGTGCCCCTGTTGGCGCGCATCGTGGCCGAGCTGGCGCACAGCGAGACGGGCATCGACATCCACCCCGGGGCCCGCATCGGGCCCGGCTTCTTCATCGATCACGGCACCGGCGTGGTGATCGGCGAAACCGCGGTCATCGGCGAGCGCGTGCGCATCTACCAGGCCGTCACGCTGGGGGCCAAGAGCTTCCCCACCGATGAAGACGGCAACCCGCAAAAAGGCCTGCCACGCCACCCCATCGTCGAAGACGAGGTGGTGATCTACGCCGGCGCCACCGTGCTGGGCCGCGTCACCCTGGGCCGCGGCGCCACCGTGGGCGGCAATGTGTGGCTCACGCACGACCTGGCGCCGGGCACCCACATCACCCAGGCGCGCTCGCAACATGCGCAATCGGGGGCCGAGGCATGAGCGCCAAGCTGCCCGAGCTGTTTGGCCTGGCCGTGCGCCAGCAACGCGAGCGCCTGGGCTGGTCGCAGGAGCGCCTGGCCGAAAGCGCCGACCTCAACCGCAGCTATGTGGGCGAGCTGGAGCGCGGCCAGGCCGTGCCCTCGCTGATCACGCTGGACAAGCTGGCCCGCGCACTGGGCCAGAGCCCCAGCAACCTGCTGGCCCAGACCGAACGCCTGTCGCAACAAAGGTTGATCAGCGGTCTTCGCTTGACGGCTATAGCCTGTTGAACGCCGCTCAAAGCCCCCAGACACTGCCTGCTGAATTTTTTCCCGTTTTTCAACCACTGCGGAGTCTTCCATGTCGGAACATCAAAACGCCCAGGCAGCCCTCAGCGACAGCGCTGCACGGCAACTGGCCAATGCCACCAAGACCGTTCCGGTCCTCTCCACCATCAGCCCGCGTTGGCTGACCCACCTGCTGCAATGGGTGCCTGTCGAGGCCGGCATCTACCGCCTCAACAAGGTCAAGAACCCTGAAGACGTGCTGGTGGCCTGCGCCAAGCGCGATGAGTCCGAGCTGCCGCAAACCTTCGTCGACTACGAAGACGCGCCGCGCGAGTACTTCCTGAACGCAGTCTCGACCGTGCTCGACGTGCACACCCGCGTCAGCGACCTCTACAGCAGCCCGCACGACCAGATCAAGGAGCAGCTGCGCCTGACCATCGAGACGATCAAGGAAAAGCAGGAAAGCGAACTGATCAACAACCCCGACTACGGCCTGCTGGCCAATGTCGCGCCCTCGCAGATCGTCTACCCGTTGACCGGCGCCCCCACCCCGGACGACCTGGACGAGCTGATCACCAAGGTCTGGAAAGAGCCCGCCTTCTTCCTGACCCACCCGCTGGCCATCGCCGCCTTCGGCCGCGAATGCACCCGCCGCGGTGTGCCGCCCCCGACCGTGAGCCTGTTCGGCTCGCAGTTCCTGACCTGGCGCGGCATCCCGCTGATCCCCAGCGACAAGGTGCCGGTGGCCGACGGCAAGACCAAGATCCTGCTGCTGCGCGTGGGCGACAAGCGCCAGGGCGTGGTCGGCGTCTACCAGCCCGGCCTGGCCGGCGAACAGAGCCCGGGCCTGTCGGTGCGCTTCATGGGCATCAACCGCAGCGCCATCGCCAGCTACCTGATCAGCCTGTACTGCTCGCTGGTGGTGCAGTCGGATGACGCCCTGGCGGTTCTGGAAGACGTTGAGATCGGCAAGTTCCATGACTACCCTGACACCTACAAGTGAGCTCGCGCTGCCGGGCGGTTCGGCACCGCCGGGCCTGCCTGATGTGGCGACGCTGACGCGCCTGGCCGGCGAGTTCTTCTCGGCCCTGCCCGGCGGGCTGCCCAAGCCCACGCCGCCGCAGGCCCTGGGGGGCGTGCCGGCACCGGCCAATGTGCTGCCCGGCGGCACCTCCACCGGCCCGCTGACGCAAGGCCCGCAACTGCCCGGCACGCTGGCGCCGGGGGCCAATGTGGCGCCCAACAACCCGCAAAGCGTGCTGTCGCTGGGGGCTTCCACGCCCTCGCTGCAGCCGCATGCGACCGCGCCCAACGGCCTGCCCGACACCGCCGTGGTGGCCGCCCCCGCGCTGGACAGCCGCTTCGGCGGCCAGGCCCTGGGCGTGCCCCAGGTGGCTGCCGCGCCCAGCGCCCAGCCGCACGCGACACCGTCCACGCCGTACTACTTCCTGGGCGAAGCCAGTGGCTACCCGAGCACCGGCGCGGCCGTGGCCGCCCCGCGGGATGACCGCGTGAGCGCCCAGTCCTTCGGCCTGCCCGGGGCCGACGAGCTGCGCGCCCTGCTGAGCAGCAAGAGCCCGGCGGGATCCCAGGCCGCCGCTCCGGCGGGCCCGGGCTCCAGCTACTACTTTGTGCCCAGCGCTGGCGACAGCGTGGCCAGCCCGAGCGCTGCCCTGCCCCACCAGCAGGCGGCACAACGGCCGGCGGGGCTGGACGTGAACGCGGTGCGCCGCGACTTCCCGATCCTGCAGGAGCGCGTCAATGGCAAGCAGCTGGTGTGGTTCGACAACGCCGCCACCACGCACAAGCCGCAGTCGGTGATCGACCGCCTGGCCTACTTCTACGCCCACGAGAACTCCAACATCCACCGGGCCGCGCACGAGCTGGCAGCCCGCGCCACCGATGCGTACGAAAGTGCGCGTGAAAAGGTGCGTGCCTTCATCGGCGCCCAGTCGGTGGACGAGGTGATCTTCGTGCGTGGCGCCACCGAGGCCATCAACCTGGTGGCCAAGACCTGGGGCGTGCAGAACGTGGGCGAAGGCGACGAGATCATCGTCTCCAACCTGGAGCACCACGCCAACATCGTGCCCTGGCAACAGCTGGCGGCGCAAAAAGGCGCTCGCATCCGCGTGATCCCGGTGGACGACACCGGCCAGGTGCTGCTCGACGAGTACCGCAAGCTGCTCAACCCGCGCACCAGGATCGTGGCCGTGACCCAGGTCTCGAACGCACTGGGCACGGTGGTGCCAGTGCGCGAGATCGTGGCCATGGCCCATGCGGCCGGGGCCCGGGCCCTGGTGGACGGGGCCCAGTCGGTCAGCCACCTGCGCGTCAATGTGCAGGAGATCGGTGCCGATTTCTTTGTGTTCTCCGGGCACAAGATCTTCGGCCCCACCGGCATCGGTGTGGTCTACGGCCGGCGCGAGCTGCTCGACACCATGCCGCCCTGGCAAGGTGGCGGCAACATGATTGCCGACGTGACCTTCGAGCGCACGGTGTTCCAGCCGCCGCCCAACAAGTTCGAGGCCGGCACAGGCAACATCGCTGACGCGGTGGGCCTGGGCGCGGCACTCGACTATGTGCAGCGCATCGGCCTGGACAACATCGCGCGCTACGAGCACGACCTGCTGGCCTATGCCACCCACCTGCTGGCGCCCATCCCCGGCGTGCGCCTGATCGGCACCGCGGCCGACAAGGCCAGCGTGCTGTCCTTTGTGCTCAAGGGCTACACCACCGAAGAGGTGGGCCGGGCCCTGAACGAAGAAGGCATTGCGGTGCGCTCGGGCCACCACTGCGCCCAGCCCATCCTGCGCCGCTTCGGCGTGGAGGCCACGGTGCGCCCCTCGCTGGCGTTCTACAACACCTGCGAAGAGGTGGACCGCTTCATCGCGGTGGTGCGCCGCCTGAGCAGCGGCCGCGGCTGACCCCCTCAGTCTGCATCAGCCCCACAACAAAGCCGACCCGGGCTCAAGCCTGGGTCGGCTTTTTTCATGGGGCCAGGGGCTGCAAGCCCCCAGCACTTCAGGCCTTGGCTTCAGGCCCTGGCTTCAGGCCTTGAACAGCTTGTCGAAACTGCGGTCCCACAGCGGCGCCACCTGGGCCGGGCCGTCGAGCACCCCCAGCTTCTGGAAGGTGTCGGCCACGTCCTGGTGCCCCTTCACCACGCTGTCCGACACCGCACGCAGATCGAAATCGGTGCTTCGGTTGTTCCACAGCTCGATCAGGTCGCCCACCGGGATGCGGGTCTCTTCAGAGATCACGCGCGCGTACTCCAGGTAGTTCTGGTTGGCCCACAGGTAGGCGCGGCGCAGGCGCAGCAGGTAGTCGCTGATGGCGGCCTGGGTGGCGGGTTGGCTGATCGACTTGGGGTTGGCGTACACCGGGAAGTTGCCCGACAGATACCCCACCCCGGTCTTGAGCACCCGGGCCCCGTACTTGAGGCGGGCGATCTGGCCGTTGTAGCCGTAGATGGACCAGGCATCGAGGTCGCCCCGGTCAAAGGCCGACAGACCGTCTGCCGGGCTCAGGTTGATGGCCTGGATGTCCGAAAAGCTCAGGCCGGCCTCGGCCAGCTGCTTGCTCAGAAAGTAGTGTGCGGTGGTGGCGCGCACATAGCCCACGCGCTTGCCCTTGAGGTCGGCGATGCTGCGGATGGCGGTGTCCTTGCGGGCCAGCGTGACCTGGTTGTTCAGGTCTTCTCGCACCACGGCGATGAAACGCACCTGCGCCTTCTGGCGCGCCGCGAACAGCGCCGGGATCTCGCTGCCCGAGCCCAGGTCCAGCGCATCGCCATTGAGGGCTTCGATGTGCAGCACGCCGTTGTTCAGCTCGCGCCATTCGATCTTGTAAGGGGTGTCGGTCAGCTTGGCGGCCACCAGCAGGGCCCGCCAATTGCCCTTGTAGGTGCCGATGCGCAGGGTCACGCGGGCCAGGTCGGCCGGGTCCACCGCCGGGGCGGCGGCCTGGGCCAGGCCGGCTTGCAGCCAGGCAGGTGCGGTGAGGGCAGCGCCCAGCAGGTGGCGGCGGGAAAGCGAAGTGTCGATCTTTTTCATGATGGGGGAGTGGGTCAAAAAACGATGGGGCGTGGCGCTCAGTAGCCGCGCTGGGCATCCACCAGGTCGGCCAGGGGCTCGCCCTGCAGATAGCGCGTGAGCTGGGCGATGAACTTGTCGGCGGTGGCCGCCTGCACCTCGCCTGCCGCCCACGAGATGTGGGGCGTCAGCCGCACCCGGGGGTGGGTGTAGAGCGGGTGGCCGGCCGGCAGGGGCTCGGGGTCGGTCACGTCCAGGGTGGCGGCGCCGAGGCGACCGCTGTCCAGGGCCTGCAGCAAGGCCTCCTGGTCGACCAGTGCGCCGCGGGCGATGTTCACCAGGTGCAGGCCGGGCCGGGCATGGGCCAGGGCCTCGGCGTTGATCACATGGCGCGACTCGGCGGTGATGGGCAGCGCCAGCACCAGGTGGTCCACCTGGGCCAGCAGCTCGGGCAGCGAACGGGCCTGGGCCACGCCCGGCTCACCCAGGGGCGCGGCACTGCGGCGCAGCGCCGTGACCTGCATGCCAAAGGCCAGCGCACGCCGGGCCACGGCCTGGCCGATGGCGCCAAAGCCCAGCAGGCCCAGGTGCTGGCCAGCCAGCAGGCGCAGCGGCTGCGCCTCGGCACGCTCGAACTCGCGCCGCCAGGCTTCGGGGCTTTGCACACGGCGCTCGGCCCAGGGCTGGTTGTGCGCCAGCAGGGCCGACAGCACGTAGTCGGCAATCGGGGTGGCAGCCACGCCACGCGCACAACTCACCTGGGGCACCTGCAGCAGCCAGGGCGGAAAAAAATCCACCCCCACCGAGGCGGTGTGCACCCAGCGCAGCGAGCCCGGCCAGCCGGCCGGGGCCTGCGCTGGCGCCTGGCGCCAGCCGTGGCCGGGCGCGGTCAGCAGCACATCCACCTCGTGGGCCCGGGCCCAGCCGGGGGCCTCGCGGTCGTTGATCACCACCAGGCGCGGGTCGACGGCGGCAATGCGCTCGCCCACCGCCTCACCCAGCGGGTTCAGCACCACCAGGCGCTCAAGGCTTGGCGCGCCCATCAGGCCGCCACCGCCTCGCCGGCCGCGGCGTGCACAGGCTCAGCGACCTTCTGGGCCTGTTCACGGGCCACGGTGTAGCGGTTGGCCGGCACCGGCAGGCCCAGGTGGGCGCGGAAGGTGTCGTGCGGGTACTCGGTGCGGTAGATGCCGCGCGCCTGCAGCAGGGGCACCACCAGCGCCACAAAGTCTTTCAGCGAGGTGTTGGGCAGGGCTTCGAAGAAATTGAAGCCGTCGGCGCCCTCGTTCTCGAACCAGCGCTGGATCTCGTCGGCCACCTGCTCGGCGGTGCCCACAAAGGTGCGCTTGGGCGCGGCATGCCACTGGGCCACCTGGCGCAGCGTCCAGCCCCGCTCACGCGCCACCTGCTTGATGCGGTCGCTGGCGGCCTGCTGGCTGTTCTTGCCGATGTCGCCCAGGTCAGGAAAGGGCTCGTCGAGCGGGTAGACCGAAAAGTCGTGGTCGTTGAAAGGCCGGGCCAGCGCGGCCAGGGCGTTCTCGATGGGCACCAGCGAGGCGGCGATCTGGTACTTGGCCTCGGCCTCTTCGGCGGTGCGGCCCACGATGGGGCGGATGCCGGGCAGCAGGAAGACCTGGGCCGGGTCGCGCCCGGCGGCGGCCACGCGGGCCTTCACGTCGCGGTAATAGGCCTGGGCTTCGTCCAGGGTGTCGGCATGGAAGAAGATCGCATCGGCACGCTGGGCTGCGAAATTTTTGCCGTCTTCCGAGGCCCCGGCCTGGAAGATCACCGGCTGGCCCTGGCGCGAGCGGGCGATGTTCAGCGGCCCCTCGACCTGGAAGAACTCACCCTGGTGGTCCAGGCGGTGCAGCTTGGCCGGGTCGAAGAACTGGCCGGTGGCCTTGTTGCGCACCAGGGCATCGTCCTCCCAGCTGTCCCACAGGCCTTGCACCACATCGAGGTGCTCGTTGGCCAGGCGGTAGCGCACATCGTGCGCATAGTGCTCGGCCTGGCTGTAGTTGCGCGCGCTGCCATCGAGCCACGAGGTGACCACGTTCCAGCCGGCACGACCGCCGCTGATGTGGTCCAGCGAAGCGAACTGGCGCGCCACCGTGAAGGGCTCGCTGTAGCTGGCCGTGACCGTGGCCACCAGGCCGATCTTGGAGGTGACCGCGGCCAGGGCCGACAGGATGGTGAGGGGCTCGAAGCGGTTCAGGTAGTGCGGGCTGGAGCGCTCGGTGATGTGCACGCTGTCGGCCACGAACAGGAATTCGAAGCGCCCCTGCTCGGCCAGTTGGGCCTGCTCGGCATAGAACTTGAAGTTGACGCTGCCGTCGGCCAGCGCGGCCTCGTGGCGCCAATCGCCCCAGCCGGCGCCCACGCCATGCAGCACAAAGCCGAGTTTGAGTTGTCGTGTTGTCATGAAAGACCTTTCGGGGATGAATGGAATGGAGGTACGACACCGTAGGCGCCGCAGCCCCCATGGCCAACGAAGATTTGCGGTGATCGATATTTGCGGTGATCGATATGTGCCGGGCGCACGTGACCCGGCGCGCGGCGGGCTCAGTCCGCCAGGGCGGGCACGGCGGCTTGCACCGCCCCCAGCAGGGGCCAGGGTTCGGGTGGAGGGGGCGGCGGCGGGGGCGGAGGCGCGGTGGCGGCCAGCCGGGTGGGGGCCCGCCCCTCGTCCAGCGCGGCACGCACCACGCCTGCCGTGAGGCTGGGGGCAAAGGCCTCGATGAAGGCCTCTTCATACGAGCGCAGGTAGGTGCCCGCGCGCACGGCCAGCCGGGTCAGGTTGAAGCCGAACAGGTGGCTCGCATCCAAGGCGCGCAGGCCTTTGTCGCGCAGCGGGTCGAAGGCCATGCTGGCCACGATGCCCACGCCCATGCCCAGCTCGGCGTAGGTCTTGATGACGTCGGCATCCATGGCGGTCAACGCGATCTCGGGCTGCACCTGATGGTGGGCAAAGGCCTCGTCGATGTGCGAGCGGCCGGTGTAGCCGGTGTCGTAGGTGATCAGCGGAAACTCGGCCAGGCGGCTCAGCGTCACCGGGCCGTCGTGCTGCAGCAGCTCGTGCCCGGGCGGGACCACCAGCGAGTGGCTCCAGCGGTAGCAGGGCAAGGCCACCAGGCCTTCGAACTGGGCCAGGGCCTCGGTGGCAATGCCCACATCGGCCTCGCCCGCCAGCAGCATGGCGGCCACCTGCTGGGGCGTGCCCTGGTGCAGGTGCAGCCGGATCTCGGGAAAGTGCTGCGAAAACTGCTTGACCGCCCGCGGCAGGGCGTAGCGGGCCTGCGAGTGCGTGGCCGCCACCGACAGCTGTCCGCTGCGCGGCGCCACGTACTCCTGCCCCGCCTTGCGCAGGTTGTGGCTGTTGAGCAGGATGCGCTCGATGATGGGCAGCACATGGCTGCCGGGCTCGGTCAGGCCCGTGAGGCGCTTGCCCACCCGCACAAACAGCTCAATGCCGAGTTCGTCCTCCAGCTCGCGGATCTGTCGGCTCACGCCGGGTTGCGAGGTGTTCAGGGTCTGGGCCACCTCGGTGAGGTTGAAGCCGCGTCGCACGGCCTCTCGCACCGATCGGAGTTGCTGGAAGTTCATGGCGGATGCGTCCTGGGGGTTGGGTAGCGTCAGAAGCTTCGAAAGCTTCGAAAGCTTCGAGAGATTCGGAAAAGGACGCGATTCTTCGCCAGTTGCCCGCCGCAGAAAACGAATATTTGGGCAGCACCTTATCGCCAAAACGAGCAAGCAAAAGCACCCGCCCAGCACCGATGGCCAGGCCCTTTTCAGGGCCCGGCCATGCGGGTGGCGGGCAGCACGCGGGCTGCACCGAAGGGCTCAGGCTGGCGTGTTCAAAGCCCCAGTGCGCGGCGGCCCGCCGCGATGTGCACGCTGTCGTCCTGCGGGGTGTGCACCACGCCGCACTGCACGTCGCGCAGGTGGCGCTCCAGCGGATTGCGCCGCGCCAGGCCATGGTTGCTGCTCAGGGCCACGGCCTGCTGCACCGCCTGCAAGGCGTTGTGCGTGGTGACCGATTTGACGATGCCGCTGTCGGCGTAGCTCGGCTCCAGACCGGCCTCCAGATCGGTGACCAGGCTGTCGATCAGGCGTTGGTTCACGGTCAGCAGGGCTTCGATCTGGCCCAGGTGCTCCTGCGCCCGCGGCAAGGTGGACAGCGCCGCGCCCAGGCTGCTGGGTTTGCGGTCGTGCAAAAAGCCCACCACCCAGTCGCGGGCGGCGCGGGCCACCCCGGTGTACAAGGCCGCAAAAAAGGCGGCCATTTCACCTTGCATCAGCAGGTCGCCCTGGCCCCAGTCGGCCGGGGCACGCAGCTCCAGCGGCGCGTCCGCGGGCAGCAACACGTCTTCGAAGACGATGTCGTGGCTGCCGCTGGCGCGCAGGCCCAGGTGGTCCCAGGTGTTCTCGATGCGGGTGCCGGGCAGGCCGGCGGGTACCAGGAAAAAGCCGGTGCGCGGCTGCTCGTCGTCCGTGCGGGCCCAGACCAGGTACCAGGCCAGGATCGGTGCCCCGGTGGAGTAGATCTTGCGGCCCGACAGGCGCCAACCACCATCGGGCTGACGCCGGGCGATGGTGGCGGCCAGACCGCCGCGCGCAGGCGTGCCCAGCTCGGGCTCGACCCGCAGGGCGTTGGACAAGCTCACGCGCTGCAGCGAATCCTGCACCACGCGGCGCGCCAGCGCCTCGGGCCAGGGCTTGTGGCGCCGGCCCATGCCACGGTGCTGCATGTACTGCATGGTCAGCACCAGGGCGGTGGCCGGGTCGCCATGCGCCACGGCACCCACCACATCGGTGAGCTGGCCCAGGCTGGCGCCCTGCCCGCCATAGGCCACCGGGGCCGCCAGGGTCAGCAGGCCGGCCGCGTGCAGATCGTCAAAATTGCGGAACGGGAAGCTGCCGTCCAGGTCATGCGCCGGCGCGCGGGCCGCGAACTCGACGGCCAGGGCGCGTGCAGTCTGGCCCCAGCTCAGCGGGGCGTTCACTGCAACACCTCAGGCTGCTCGCGCACGATGATGTCGTAGAAGCCCTTGAACGAGAACTCGGCGCCGCCCGGGCGGCCGACCTGGCTGTGGGTCAGCACGGCCACGTCATGCGGGATCGGCTGCGGCTTGCCGGCGGCTTCGGCCAGCAGCTGGGTGTGGCAGGCATTGTCCAGCGCGATGTACCACCAGGCGGCCGACTCGACCGAGGGGCCGGCGGTCAGGATGCCGTGGTTCTTCAGGATCACGGCCTTGCGTTGGCCCAGCGCCTTGCCGATGCGAAAGCCCTCATCGGTCTCCAGCACCACGCCGCTGAAGGTGTCGAACAGGGCGTGGTCCTGGTAGAAGGCACAACCGTCCTGAGTCAGAGGGTCCAGCTCACGGCCCAGGGTCGACCAGGCCTTGCCGTAGGTCGAATGGGTGTGGGCGGCGGCGACGATGTCGGGGCGCGCCTCGTGCAGCGCGGCGTGGATGGCAAAGGCGGCCCGGTTGAGCGGGCCCTGGCCCACCACGATCTCACCTTGAGAGTTCACCAGCAGCAGGTCGGACACCTTGATCTGCGAGAAGTGCAGGCCAAAGGGATTGACCCAGAAGTGATCGGTCAGCTCGGGATCGCGCGCCGTGATGTGGCCGGCCAGGCCGTGGTCGAAGCCAAAGCGGGCGAACAGGCGGAAAGCCACGGCCAGGCGCTCCTTGCGGTGGCGGCGCTCGGCCTCCACGGTGGTGCGGGCCGGGGGTTCGTCGAACCAGTCCTTGCGTTGCGGGTGGGGGTTGCGCACCAGGGTGAGCGAGGGGGGTTGCAGAACAGCAGACATGGGGGGCATTCCTTCAGGCGAGGTTCGTTCAGGCGGCTTTGAGTTGGGCTTGGGCTGCGGCGGCGGCATCGCGCTCGGCCACTTTCCGGCGCACCAGGGGCAGCAGTTCGCGGCCGTAGTCGATGGCGTCCAGCAAGGGGTCGAAGCCTCGGATCAGGAAGGTGCTGATGCCCAGGTCGTAGTACTTGAGCAAGGCGTCGGCCACCTGCTCGGGCGTGCCCACCAGGGCCGTGGTGTTGGAGCGGCCGCCGGTTTCACGGGCAATCGCGGTCCACAGGCGTTCGTCCACCCGGTCGCCCTGGGCCGCATCGGCCAGCAGGCGGCGGGCGCCCTCGCTTTGCTGCGGGCCGCCGCGGGCAAAGCCCTGCAGCGAGCGCACGCGGCGCGTGTCTTCCAGAATGCGTTCGGCCCGGGCCCAGGCCTCGTCCTCGGTGCGGCCCAGGATGGGGCGGAACGAGATGCTGAAGTCGATCTCACGGCCATGCTGGGCGGCCGAGGCGCGCACACGGCGCACCAGGTCGCCAGCCTGGGCCAGCGACTCGCCCCACAGGGCATAGACGCTGGCGTGCTTGCCCGCCACCTGCAGCGCGGCCTCGGAGGCGCCGCCGAAATAGATCGGCAGGTGCGGCTGCTGCAGGGGCTTGACCTCGGACCAGCCCCCTTCGATGCGGTAGAAGCGGCCTTCGTGGTTCAAGGGCTTGTCAGCCGTCCAGATCTGGCGCAGCACGCTCAGGTATTCGTCGGTGCGGGCATAGCGGTCGTCATGCCCCAGAAAATCGCCGTCGCGGCGCTGATCTTCGTCCGAGCCGCCGGTGATGTAGTGCACGGCCACGCGGCCGTCGGTGTACTGGTCCAGCGTGGCCAGCTGGCGCGCCGTGACGGTGGGTTGCTGCAGACCCGGGCGGTGCGCCAGCAAGAACTTGATGCGCTGGGTGACCGAGGCCGCGTAGGTGACCGCCAGCAGGTTGTCGGGGCTGGTGGCATGCGCCGGCACCAGGATGCGGTCAAAGCCGGCGTGCTCATGGGCCTGGGCAAACACACGCACAAAGTCGCGGTCGATCACCGGGCCACGACGGGGAAAGGTTTCAGAGACTTCGTGCGGCTGGATCATGCCGATGAACTGGACACTCATGGGGGACTCCTGTGTTGGAAGGGCGGTGAAGGGCTTCACGGATGGCTTCACGATAGGCCGACCCCGCCCCCGCAACAACGAAGCAAAACGCGTGAGGACATGCGCTTTCGGCATGTCCGTGCCCCGCGCAACACGCGCTCAGTGCGGAACGCCACCCCGGCGTGGCGCCACCGGGTCGGCGTCCATGGCGGCCACCAGGGCGCCGAGCGGGTCAGCGTCCTGTGCCTGCGATGGGGGTTGCCGGGCCTCGACCGATCCCGTGCGGCACACCAGATCGGCGGCCGACCAGGCCTGCCCCGCCGGGGCGCGGGCCCGCAGCCAGCCCTGGCGGTCCACCAGCAACTGCTGCGCCGGGGTTTTGCCCCGGGCTGGGTCCTGAAGCTGGCCCAACACCAGCGCCAGGGCCTGCTGAAAGTCCGCCGCCTCGGCCTCGATCACCCGGCAATCACTGCCGAGGGCCGTGCCCTGCCCCACCGCCAGCACGCGCGGGTCCAGCGGCAGCGCCACACCCGGGCCGCTGGCCACCAGCAGACGCTGCCCCTGCAAGGTACGCAAGGAGCGCAGCTCCGGCGCCACGCCACAACGCACCCGGGCATCGGGCAGGCGCACCGGCAGCTCCCAACGGCCTTCACGCGCCAGGGTCTGACCCGAGGCCTGGGCCTGCAGAAAATCGAGCACGTTCCAGGTGTCGGCCTCACTCAAGGCGTCGGCAAAGCCGGGCATGGTGGTCTGGCCATCGCGGTCTTGCAGGCCGTGGCGCACACGCCACCACAGCTCACCCTCCAGGCGCTGCCACAGCAGGCCGCCATTGAGCCGCGGGGGCCACATGGGCAAAGCGGGCGCATCGGGCCCCTCGCCGCCGCCATCCGCCGCATGGCAGCGCTGGCAATGCCGCTGGTACACGGCCTGGCCGCGCACGATGGCCTGGGCTGTGAAGCCGCTGTCGCTGACATGAAAGCTGCTGGGCAGCGCCGGCCCGGCCAGCAGGCCGAACACACTCCAGGGGGCTGCGGCCAGCAAGGCCACTGCAGCGAGCAGGCCTGGCCAGCGGGCGCGTCGCCAAAAGACCGCCAGCCCCATCAAGGGCAAGGCGATGGCCAGGGCCGCCGCGCACAACAACAGGCGGCGCGCCTGCCCAGGCTCAAACACCATCAGTTCGCCATGCAGCCGCTGTGCCCAGGGCCACACCGGCTGCCCGGCCAGGCTGTCGCTCAGGCCCAGGGCAAACCACAGACGGCGCAGGGCATCCTGCACCTCGTACAAGACGCCGAGCACGGTGTTGACTTGCTCGGGCGTGGGGGTCCAGTCGATCACGCGCTCAGCCCGACGCCAGCCACAGCGCTCACCAGCTGGCGTCCAGGCCCAGGTGGGCCAGGGCCTGGTGGCGCAGCTCGGCCAGACGCGGGTCACCGCGGTGGCGCGGATAGGGCGCCTCGTTGACCAACTCGGCCACGATGCGCGAGGGCCGGTCGGACAGCACGATCACGCGCTGCGCCAAAAAGAAGGCCTCTTCCACATCGTGCGTGACGAGCAGGGCCGAAAAGCCCTGGCGCTGCCACAGCGCCAACAGCTCGGTCTGCATGGTCAGGCGGGTCAGCGAATCGAGCTTGCCCAGGGGTTCGTCCAACACCAGCAAGCTGGGGTCGTTGACGATGGCGCGTGCCAGCGCCACGCGCTGCGCCATGCCGCCCGAGAGCTGGTGCGGGAAGGCCTTGGCGAAGTCTTGCAGACCCACCAGCTTGAGCGCGGCCTCGACGCGGGGCTGCAGCGCTGCCAGCGTGCCGCGCGCCTGCGGGCCCAGGGCCACGTTGTCGCGCACCGTGCGCCAGGGGAACAGCGTGGGGTCCTGGAACACCACGATGCGCGAGGGATCGGGCCGGGTGACCGGCACGCCGTCGTGCAGGATCTGCCCCGCACTGGGCGGCTCCAGCCCGGCCACCAGGCGCAGCAGGGTGGACTTGCCGCAGCCGCTGGGGCCGAGCAGGGCCACAAATTCACCGGGGCGGATGTTCAGGCTCACCCCATCGACCACCGGCAAGGGGCCGGCCGGCCCGTCGAACTGGTGGCTGACCTGCTCGATGCGGATGTCGGCCCCAGCAGGCGTTGCCACCGGGCTCTGCAGTGCGGCACTCGTGGAACTCACCATTGCACCACCCCCTTCTGCCAGGACAGCACACGGTCGCGCACCGTGAACAGCAAGGTGATCACGCCCGAGAACAGCAGCGCCATCACCAGCAGGGCCCCATACATATTGGGGTAGCTGGCCCAGCCCTGGGCCCAGGTGAGGTACCAGCCCAGACCCGACTTGACGCCCAGCATCTCGGCCACCACCAGGGTGGCAAAAGCATGGCCCAGGCCCATGAACAGGCCCACAAAGACCTGCGGCATGGCCGCTGGAATGGCCACACGGAACACCAGAAAAGCGTTCGAGGCCCCCAGCGTGCGCGCCACGTCATAGAACTGGCGGTTCACCGTGGCCACGCCCGACCAGGTCAGGATGGCCACCGGAAAGCCCGTGCCCATGGCGATCAGGAACACCGCGGTAGACCAGCTCGACGGGAAGAAATAAAACGAGATCGGCAGCAACGCGGTGGTCGGGATCGGGCCCAGCACGCGCAGCACCGGGTGGATCCAGTAATGGGCGCGACGCGACCAGCCCATCAGCACACCCACCACAAAGCCCACCGCCGCGCCCGAGCCGATGCCCACGCCCAGCAGGATCAGCGAGTTGGCCGCGCTGTCGCTCAGGCGGCGCCAATCGCTCACGTACACATCGGCCAGGCTTTGCGGCGGCGCAAAGAACGGGGTGGGCAGCCAGCCCAGCTTGGCCGTGAACACCTCCCAGGCCAGAAAACCCACGCCCAGCACCGTGAGCCAGGGGCCGAAGCCGCGCAGGCGCTGCACCACCGGGGCGGCCAGGCGGCCCCCCAGGCTCAGCACGGCCAGCGCAGCCGCCAGCCCCAGGCTGACCCAGCCGAACTCGGCGGTGTAGTTCCAGTCGCTGAAACCCACCTGCTTGTTCGGCCAGCCCAGGGTGAGCGCGCCCAGGGCGGCCCAGGCCACGGCCGCAGCCAGGCCGGTGGCCCACCAGGCCGAGGGCGCTGGCGCCTCGCGCCGCAGCGGCAGACCGGCCGCCGCCGGGGGTGAATGCACGGTGCTGTTCATCGCGCGGCTCCTCAGGACAGCACGTCGGCGTGCACGAACTCGGCGAAGCGCACCGGGTCGGTGGTGGGCTTGAGCACCCCCACCAGCTTGAAGTCGCGGGCGAAGAACTCGATCTCTTTCTTCAGCGCCACGCCGCTGGGGTGGTGCTTGTGGGTCAGCGTGCCCAGCACGGTGCGCAGATCGTCCACCGACACCTTGGAGTAGGGGCTGTAGATCTTGGCCGCTTCGTTGGGGTTGCTGGCCACGAAGTCGGAAGCTTCGTTGATCGAACGCGCCAGCGCGGCGGCGGTGGCACGGTCTTCACGCGCCAGCTTGCCACTGACCCCGAGCACGCAGCAGGTCTTGTCGGCGTACTCGCCACTCAGGTTGGTGGCCAGCTCGATCAGGCCCTTGGTCTTGCGCTCGATCACGAACAGGTTCGGGTCGCCGTCGGCGATCGCGTGGGCCTCGCCCTTTTCCACCGCCACCCCCAGCAGGTCGCCGGGGAACTGGCGCCAGGTCACGTCTTTTTCGGGGTCGATGCCGGCCTTGGTGAACAGCACCGAGAAGAAGTTCTTGCCCGGGCTGTTCAGGTCCGACACCGCGATGGTCTTGCCCTTGAGCTTTTGCAGGCTGGTGACGCCAGCCGGGCCATAGCCCACCAGGCGGGTGCAGCCGCCGTGCGAGCTGCTGACCAGCTTCACATCAAAGCCCGACTCCAGCGGCTTGATCCAGCGGTGGATCATGCCCAGGCCGGCATCGGCCTTGGAGGTGGCAATCGACTCCAGCAACTGGTCGGTGGAGCCGGTGTAATTGATGAGCTCGACATCGAGGCCGTTTTTCTCGAAGATGCCGCGCGTGATGGCCACCGGCACCGGTGCCAGGCACACGGCGTTGGCGTTCCAGGCCAGCTTGATCGGGCGCAGCTTGCCGGCCGCCAGCACCTGGCTGGCGCCCACGCCGGCCACGGCCGACAGGCCCAACGCGCCCACCGAGCGCAACAGGCGCCGGCGCGAAGGCAGGATGATCGAAGACGCAGAGGCGTTGAGGGGTGTTGTCATGGGAAACCTTTCAGTCGGGGCGGGTCGAAGCGTGTCGTTCAGGCCTTGGCAGGCCCGTGCGGGCCGCGGCACAGGCCGCAGGCGCCGCTGCTGGGAGCGGATTTGACAGAAATCATTCGCCCCATGGAAATAAGAAAACCGGCCATGCTTATGAAGAAGTTGCCAAGCACGCTGCGGCGCATTGCGCTCCAATACAGGCTGCCCCTGAAGCCGGGCCGCCACGCCCCCTGATTTCCTGCCCCAGAAGCCCATGAGCCAGAACACCCCGCCCCAACAGCCCAACCTGCCCCACTTGCCCCGTTTGCGCGAGTTCGTGCAACAGTTCACCCGCCTGATCGACACCGGCGCCGACGAGGCGCGCCTGTTGGACGAAGGCGGCGCGCTGCTGGCCGCCCTGGTGGCGCACGACGACTGGCTGCCGGCGGAACTGAGCCAGCCCCACCCCGAGCACTACCAGCAGTACCTGCTGTACGCCGATGCGCAGGAGAACTTCTCGGTGGTCAGCTTTGTGTGGGGCCCGGGCCAGGCCACGCCCATCCACAACCACACGGTGTGGGGCCTGATCGGCATGCTGCGCGGGCAGGAGCGGTCTCAGGCCTATGCGCAGGACAGCGCCGGCCAATGGCAGCCCTCGGGCGCTGCGCACGAGCTGCACCCCGGCCAGATCGATGTCGTGTCGCCCCGCATCGGTGACGTGCACCGGGTGAGCAATGTGCTGGCCCACCAGGTGTCGATCAGCATCCACGTCTATGGCGCCAACATCGGGGCCGTGAAGCGCTCGGTGTTCCTGGAAGACGGCACCGAGAAGCCCTTTGTGTCAGGCTACAGCAACCGCAGCCTGCCCAATCTGTGGGACCGCTCGGCCGAGGTGCGCGCCAGCCTGCAAGGCCGAGCCCCCAACGGTCGCTCCAGCGGCCGAGCCACCCGCCGCCCCGCCATTTTTGAATTTCTGCCCCCTTCGCCGACAAGAAGAAACAACACCGTGACCACTGCCCTGCCCACCACCCCTTACGCCCATGTCCGCGAGCACCTGCTGGCCGGACGCGAGATCGCCCTGCTGGACGTGCGCGAGGAAGACCCCTTTGCCCAGGCCCACCCGCTGTGGGCCGCCAACCTGCCCGTGGGCCGCATCGAGCTCGATGCCTGGACCCGCATTCCGCGGCTGGACACCCCTGTGGTGGTGTTCGACGATGGCGAAGGCCTGGCCGAGACGGCCGCCCACCGCCTGCAGGCGCTGGGCTACACCCAGGTGTCGCTGCTGGCGGGCGGCCTGCAGGGCTGGCGCGACGCGGGCGGCGAGCTGTTCCGCGATGTCAACGTGCCCAGCAAATCCTTTGGCGAGCTGGTCGAGGCGGAGCGCCACACCCCCTCGCTGCCCGCCGAAGAGGTGAAGGCCCTGATCGAAAGCCAGGCCAATGTGGTGGTGCTGGATGCGCGCCGCTTCGACGAGTACCAGACCATGAGCATCCCCAGCGGGGTGAGCGTGCCTGGGGCCGAGCTGGTGCTGCGCGCCGCGGCCCTGGCGCCCGACCCCAGCACCCACATCGTGGTCAATTGCGCGGGGCGCACACGCAGCATCATCGGCACCCAGTCGTTGGTGAACGCCGGCCTGCCCAACCGCATCACCGCCCTGCGCAACGGCACCATCGGCTGGCTGCTGGCCGGCCAGACGCTGGACCACGGCGCCAGCCGCCGCGCCCCCGAGGTGAGCCCCGATCAACAAGCCCGCGCCGCCGCGCAAGCCCGTGCCGTGGCCGACCGCGCCGGCGTGCGCCGCGCCACGCTGGCCGACCTGCCCGCCTGGGCGGCTGAAACCAGCCGCACCACCTACCGCTTCGATGTGCGCACCCCCGAGGAATTTGCCCACGGCCACCTGCCCGGCTTTCGCAGCGCCCCCGGCGGCCAGCTGGTGCAGGAGACCGACCACCAGGCCCCGGTGCGCGGTGCGCGCATCGTGCTGGCCGACACCGACGGCGTGCGCGCCAACATGAGCGCCTCGTGGCTGGCCCAGATGGGCTGGGAGGTGCACGTGCTCGACAAGCTGCCGGCGCAGGCGCTGAAGGAAACCGGCTCGGCGCCCACCGCCGTGCCCCCGCCTGAGCAGCCCATCCCCCTGACCTCGGTGGCCACCTTGCAGGGCTGGTTGGCCGAAGGCGCCGGCACCGTGGTGATCGACTTCACCACCAGCGCCAACTACGTGAAGCGCCACATCCCGGGCGCCTGGTGGGCGCTGCGCTCGCAGCTTGCCCAAGGCCTGGCGCAGATCCGCAGCCAGGTGCCCGGCGTGCAGCGCCTGGTGCTGACTTGCGGCAGCTCGGCGCTGGCTGCCTACGCAGTGGCCGAGACCGCACGCCTGAGCCCGGGCCTGAGCGTGTCACTGCTGGACGGCGGCACCCAGGCCTGGATCGAGGCCGGCCTGCCGCTGGAAAGCGGCGAAACCCGGCTGGCCGCCCCCCGCATCGACCGCTACCGCCGCCCCTACGAGGGCACCGACGCGCCGCGCGAAGCCATGCAAGGCTACCTGGACTGGGAGTTCGGCCTGGTCGAACAATTGGGCCGCGACGGCACGCATGGCTTCAAGGTGATTTGAGCTGGCGCGACGGCGGGCCGCGCTCGGGGCGCCCGCCCTTCAGTCCGCCAGGAAGCCCGAAGCCTTGATCACCGGCTCCCAGCGCTTGGCCGAGGCCGTGCCGCGGCTGGCCAGCTCTTCCGATGATTTGCCCACGGGCAGAAAGCCCATGGTGGCCAGTCGCTCGCGCACATCGGGCAGGGCAAGCACCTTGGCCAGGGCCTGGTTCCAGCTGGCCACGGCGGCAGCCGGCGTGCGGGCCGGCGCATACAGGCCGTTGAAGCCCATGCCCGAGATGCTGGGGTAGCCTTGCTCGGCAAAGGTGGGCACATCGGGCAGCTGCGGCACGCGCTGCTCGGACGATACCGCCAGCACCCGTATCTTGCCGGCGCGGTGCCCCTCGACCAGGGAACTCATCACATCGATGTCGGCACTGATCTGCCCGCCCATCAGGGCCAGCACGGCGGGTGCACTGCCCTGGAAGGGGATGTCCTCCATCTTCACACCGATGGCCTCGCCCAGCACCATGCCGAAGAAATGGTGCGGTGCCCCCCGCGCCGGGATGCCGTAGTTGGCCTGCCCCGGGTTCTTGCGCGCCCAGGCCACATACTCGGCCAGGCTTTTGGCCGCAGGGGCCGTGCCGGTGGCCAGTGCAAACGGAAACTCCGACACGGTGCCGATCGGCAGCAGGTCACGCTGCGGGTCGTAGCTGAGTTTGCGCATCGTGTAGGGGTACAGCGCCACCAGTGCGTCGGGCCCCAGCATGACCACGCTGCCATCAGCAGGTGAATTTTTCAGCACCTCCACCGCCAGACGGCCGCCGGCGCCGGGTTTGTTGTCGACCAACACCGGGCGTTTGAGTTCGTCCTTGAGCTTTTCGGCCAGCACGCGGGCCAGCGCATCAAACGAGCCCCCGGCCGGGAAGCCCACCAGGATGCGGGCCGCAGGGCCCTCGGGCTGGGCCTGTGCCGGCGCCGGTGCCGCCATGGCGTACAGGCCCAAGGCCGCTGCGGCCAGGGTGGTGAAGGCCAGGGCGCGTCGGGTCAAGGGGGTTTGGGGGTTCATGGTTTGTCTCCTGGTCAGGCTGTGGTGTAAGTGGGTCGGGTGAGCAGGTCGGGCGCCGCGCCGAAGATCAGCAGCCTCGGGTGATCGGGGTCTGGACCGGCTTGTGGCGCAGGCCCAGGCGCAGCAGCTCAAGCTTGGCCAGGGCTTGGCGGTGCACCTCGTCGGGGCCGTCGGCCAGGCGCAGGGTGCGCTGGTCGGCGTACGAGAAGGCCAGCGGAAAGTCCTCGCTCACGCCCGCCCCGCCATGCGCCTGGATGGCCCAGTCGATGACCTTGCAGGCCATGCCGGGGGCCACGATCTTGATCATGGCGATCTCGGCCTGGGCGGCCTTGTTGCCCACCGTGTCCATCATCCAGGCCGCCTTGAGGGTGAGCAGGCGGGCCTGCTCGATCAGGCAACGTGCCTCAGCGATGCGCTCATGCCACACCCCCTGTTCGGCCACGGCGCGGCCGAAGGCGTGGCGGATGGCCAGGCGCTGGCACATCAGTTCGAAGGCGCGCTCGGCCGCCCCGATGGATCGCATGCAGTGGTGGATGCGCCCCGGTCCCAGGCGACCCTGGGCGATCTCGAAGCCTCGCCCCTCACCCAGCAGCAGGTTGGCCACCGGTACCCGTACATCGGTCAGCGAGACCTCCATGTGCCCATGCGGAGCGTGGTTGAAGCCAAAAACCGACAGCGAACGCTCCACTTTGACGCCGGGGCTGTTGGCCGGCACCAGGATCATGGATTGCTGCTGGTGCCGTGCGGCCTCGGGGTTGCTCTTGCCCATCACGATGAACAAAGCGCAGTGTTGGCTGCCCGCACCGGTGGACCACCACTTGCGGCCATTGATCACGTACTCGTCGCCCTCGCGGCGGATCTCGCACTGGATGTTGGTGGCATCTGACGAAGCCACCTCGGGCTCGGTCATCAAAAACGCCGAACGGATCTCGCCGCGCAGCAAGGGCTCCAGCCAGTGGTCTTTTTGCGCCTCGGTGGCATAGCGGTCCAGGGTTTCCATGTTGCCGGTGTCGGGGGCTGCGCAGTTGAAGACCTCGCTGGCCCAATGCACCCGGCCCATCACCTCGCACAGCGGCGCGTATTCGAAGTTCGACAGGCCCTCAGGCGCGCGCGGCGAGTGCGGCAGAAACAGGTTCCACAGGCCTTGCGCCCGGGCCAGGGCCTTGAGGCGCTCGACCGTGGGGCAATGGCGCCAGCCTTCGGGACCGAAGTCGCCCTGGGCAGCCGCCTCATGCGCCACCTGAGCCTCATTGGGCAGCACGTGCTCGTTCATGAAGGCCTGCAGGCGTTGGCGCAGCTCGGTGGTCTTGGCAGGTTCCTGGAACAGATTCATGGGATGCTTTCGAAACGAAGAGAAAGGGAATTCACGGAAGAAGGTCAGGCGCTCACCAGGCGCCAGCCCCGCTCGGCCACCGCACCGGCCTGGGCCGACACCTCCCGGGCCATGGGGCTGGCGGCCGTGCCGTCCTGCACCCGTCGGGCAATGCCTTGCAGGATGGCGCCCAGGCGAAACAAGTTGCAGGCGAGATAAAACGGCCAGTCGGCCTGCACTGCGGCCAGGTCGCCGCGCCCAATGCGGACCAGGTAGCGCGCCACAAAGGCCTGCTCGGTCGGCAGTCCCAACGCCGCCAGATCCAGCCCGGCCAGACCCTGCAGCGGGCCTGGAGGGTGGTGCCAGGCCATGGCGTGGTAGGCCAGATCGCTCAAAGGGTGGCCCAGGGTGGACAGCTCCCAGTCCAGCACCGCCAGCACCTTTGGCTCGGTGGGATGGAACACCATGTTCTCGAGGCGGAAGTCGCCGTGCAGCAGGGCCAGTGCGCCCGGGTCGCGGGCCGAGGCTGGGATATGGGCAGGCAGCCACTCGATCAGGCGCTCCATGGCGGGGAGCTCGCAGGTCTGGCTGGCACGGTACTGGCGCGTCCAGCGGGCGATCAGGCGCTCGAAATAGGCCTCGGTGCGACCGAAGCCCTGCAAGCCGCGGGCGCGCCAGTCCACCCGGTGCAGGGCTGCGAGCACGCGGTTGGCCTCGTCGTGGAGGGCTGCGCGCTCAGCCGGGCCCATGCCAGGCAACGAGGCGTCGCGCAACACCCGGCCCGGTACGAAGGCCATCAGGTAGAAGGCGGCACCGATCACCGACTCATCGGCGCAGAACAGGTGCACCCGGGGCACCGGCACCTCACTGCCCTGCAGGGCCTGCAACACCGCGAATTCGCGCTCGATGGCATGGGCCGAGGGCAGCAGTGCAGCCTGAGGCCCAGGCTTGGCGCGCAGCACGCGCGGCTCGCCCTGCACGGGCGTGAGGAGCCAGGTGGGGTTGGATTGGCCGCCCGCGAGGCGGCTGAGCTGCAGGCCGGACGCAGCGGCCGGCCATTGGGGCTCCAGCCAGGCCTGCAAGGCAGGCACATCGGGCGACAGCGGGCTCTTGGGAATGTTTTCGAGGGGCATGAAGCTTCCTTTTGTCGCATTGTCGGACAATTGGACAATAAGACGATATCCCGAGGAAACCCCGAGCGTCACGACCGGGACAGCGACAGGTCCGCGGGATGGCAGGGGCTACACTGCGCAACCCACCCTTCTCCGCCGTGCCAAACCCTGCCCATGGACATCGAAAAGCTGCAGTTCTCACCCGCCTACCGACTGGTCTCTGAAGACCTGAGGCGGCGCATCGTGAGCGGTGAGTTGCAGCAAGGCGATGCCCTGCCCACCGAGACGGAACTGGCCACCGGCTTCGGCGTGCACCGGTCCACCATCCGCGAGGCCCTGCGCCAATTGGAGCAGGACGGCCTGCTGCGACGAGATGGCAAGCGCCTGCTGGCGGCCACGCCCGAGCACAGCGCCCTGTCGCAAGCCGCCGAGCGCGCCCTGCGCATGCGCCAAGTGAGTTTTCTGGACGTGTGGCAGGTGGCCTCGGCGCTGGAGCCCCTGTGCGCGGCGCTCGCCGCGACGCAAATCACTGAAGCCGAACTGGCTTCGCTGGACGACAACCTGCAGCGCACCCGCGCCTTGGTGCAGGCCGGCGGCTCGCCGGTGGAGATCGACATCGAGTTCCAGTCGCTGGTGGCCCAGGCCACCCACAACCAGGCCCTGCTGCTGGCCCGGGGCCCGATCAGCCAGTTGATGCTGGCGGGCTATGCGGCGATTGCCCCCAAGCTACCCCAGTCGGGCGCCCGACTGCTGGAGGTGCACGAGCAGGTGACAGCCGCATTGCGCCGGCACGATGCCACCGAAGCCGAGGCCTGGACGCGCAAGCACCTGCTGGATTACCGGCGCGGCTGCGAGATTGCCGGCCTGGACATGCGCTTGCCCATCCCGCCTGTGAGCTGATCAGCCACTGAAATATTTTTCTCAAGTGGAGTGTGGGGTTTTTCGACGCCCGCAGCAAAACAGCCCCACGATGGATGTTGTTACAAACATCCACCTAGGGCCCACCCGGGCCCAAGCATCGGGAGGGCCTTTTGAACCTGTTCGCCGGCCTGACGCTGGACACCCCCACGCTGGTCTTCTCGATTGGCGCGCTGGCGCTGTTCATGGCCGTGTTCGCCTTCAACACCGCCTACACCCTGCCAGACCGCGACATGGGCCTGCGCAGTTGGGGCCTGGCCATGCTGGCGCTGTGCGGCGGTTTCATGCTGTTCTTTCTGCGTGGCCATGCGCCGCTGGCACTGACCTTTGTGTTGGCCAACATGTTGGTGCTGCTGAGCTCCGTGATCTGTGTTGATGCCCATGCCAAGCTGCTGGAGCGGCCCACGCCCTGGCGCAAGCTCGCGTGGGTGAATGCACTGGGTCTGTTGGGGACGGCGCCTGTGTACCTGGGCTGGCAGCCACGCGGCTTGGCCATCCTCACGGTGTCGCTGGCCCTGGGATTCAATTTCGCCCTCAGTGCAAGGCTGATCTGGCGCCAGTTGAACAACCGCCGCTCTCGGGCCGGTCTGCTCGCGGCGGGCATTCTGGTGGCCATGGCGGCGGGCTCGTCACTGCGCGGCATCTACAACATCACGGGCGATCGGGCCAGCGTGCTGATCACCTCGCAGCTCTTGCCCCAGGTGGGCTCGTTGCTGCTGGGTGCGCTGTTCACCGTGGGCAGTTCGCTGGCCTTCCTGGCCATGGTCAACGAGCGCCAACGGCGAGAGCTGGAGGCGCGCTCGCGCCGCGACGGGCTGACAGGGCTGCTCAACCGCACGGCCTTCTTCGAGGCGGCCCACACCTATGTGGCCGAGCCCGGCGGAGAACGTTTTGGCGTGGTGATGATGGACATCGACTGGTTCAAGAAGATCAACGACCGCTACGGCCATGCCGCCGGCGACACCACGCTGAGCCAGCTGGGGCGGCTGATCGCCCAGCACACCCGGCTGTCCGACCTGGCCGGGCGCTACGGGGGTGAGGAGTTCTGCCTGCTGCTGAAAGACTGCACGCTGGCCGAAGCCCAGCGGGTGGCCCAGCAGTTGGTGAGCGAGGCCGCCCGGCAGAGCGTGCGACTGCCAGGCGGTCAGGCCCTGCACTTCACACTGTCGGCCGGGTACGCGCAGCGCCAGGGCCTGCACGAAAGCCTGGAGCAGGTCATCAACCGCGCTGACCAGGCCTTGTACGAGGCCAAGCATGCCGGGCGCAACCGGGCTGTGGCCGGCTTGCCCACCGCGCCGCCGGAGTCGGTGCCTGCCGCTCCAGAAGGCAGCACCGACAACACCGGCGCAGCCTCCCAAGCGGCCTGACCCCAAGCGTCCGGACCACCGGCCGGACGGTGCTGAGGAGACAGGCGTGTCAGAAAAAACCTGACAAGCCGCCGACACAAAAGAGACAAGCGGCACAGGCAGAGGCCGACTTAATTTTTGATTGGGGGGTATTCACAATCCATTTCAACAGATCGACATTGCTTCATGCCCCCGGGCGAGGCGCCTCAGAAGGAGTTTGACCATGACCAGCGAACAAATGCTTGCCGAGATCCGCGAAGCCAACCTCACCTACCTGATGCTGGCCCAGTCCCTCATCCGCCTGGACAAGGCCGAAGCCATCTTCCGCCTCGGCCTCAACGAAGAATCCGCCGACATCCTCTCGGCCCTCTCCCCCTCCCAGGTCATGAAGCTCGCCTCGCGCAACACCTTGCTGGCCCGCTTCCGCGTCGACGACGAACTCGTCTGGAGCCTGCTCACCAACCACAACACCCAGCAAAAGGTCGGCAACGAAGCCACCAACAAGCTGCACGCCAACATCTTGATGGCTGGCCGCCTGGCTGAAATCTTGTAAGCAGCCTGCAGCTTCCGACCGACCTTGACCCTGGAGACCCTCATGAGCACCTCTATCGCCACCGCCGCCGAGCCCAGCACCGCCGCTGCCCCTGCCGCCGCCGCCAAGGCCCCCGCCAAGAGCGTGCTCAATGAGTCCCGCCAGATCGAGCGCGCCGCCATGCTCATCCGCATGGGCGCCCGCATGCAGGTGCTCGAATCCGAAACCACCCTCTCCTACGAGCGCCTCATCCGCCTGTACAAAGAGATCGCCGGCAAGTCACCCTCCAAGGGCCAGCTGCCCTTCTCCACCGACTGGTTCCTCACCTGGCAGGAGAACATCCACTCCTCGCTGTTCCTGAACATCTACGAGTACCTGTCCAAGGCCGCCGACATGGACAGCATCGACCTGCTCACCAAGGCCTGGCGCCTGTACAACGAGCAGGTCCAGGCCGCCGAGATCGAGCCCCTGCTGTCCTTCACCCGCGCCTGGCGCCTGGTCAAGTTCGTCGACGCCGACATGCTCACCATGACAAGCTGCTCGCGCTGCGCCGGCAAGTTCGTCACCGAGCCCTACGAAAACGCACGCCACTTCCTGTGCGGCCTGTGCAACCCGCCCGCACGCGCCGGCAAGAGCAAGGCCAGCGGCGCGTTGATGGTGCATTGACTAGCCCCCACGCTCCCTCACTTCGTGTGGTCGCTGCCCCCCAAAGGGGGCCCAGCCCGCCTTGGGGCGGCCCGGCGGCGGGCTGATGTTGGCCCCCACGGTCCCGCACTGCGTGTCGCTCCCTGCCCCCCAAAGGGGGCCGCAGCCCGCCTTGGGGCGGCCCGGCGGCGGGCTGACCTCTTCGTTGAAGGCCTGCTGAATTCAGAAGGGGGCCTGGCGGCCCCCTCATTTCGACGAAACGCCCCGCCGGCTCGCGCCGCGGGGCGTTTTGTCGTCTGGGGCGGCGAAATCGATGCCGTCACCGGCGAATGTGCAGATATTCAAAGCCACTGATATTCAAACCGGCCAGCGCGCGCCGGTGAAAACCTGCTGGCTGGGTCATGGCCGGGCAACGCAGACACCTACAAAAGCCGTGCCGATGAACATCCGGCTTTATATCAACGCGCTTACATAAACCCTGATACGGCTAATCCATGGGCATCCATCAGGCGATGCTGCCTGGGGGTGCGTCCGTCGCGATGGGCGCCTGGTAAAGAAATTGAATGCAATATGTATCCACCCTGTAAATATAAATTTAATAGTTTAAATATGTACCGAGAAAATGTTTGTTTGTATTTTGGTACATGCATATTCGACCGGAATTGAAGCAAATCCAGCGGGTTTATCAAACGCCAGTTTCCGGAGCTGAAACCTACGATTCAGACACCCCAACTCTCTGGAGAAAACCCGTGAGCACCATCAACACCAGCAGCGCGTCCTACCAGGCCGGGCTGAGCCCCTACGAGATCAACACCAAAGCCTATGGGCCGGTTGTCGCCAGTGCCATCGGCGTGGTCGATGGGGCCTCCGAGGCCGCCAGTGCGGTCTACAACTTCAGCGCCGAGAGCCTGCAAAAGCTCAGCGACTCCATCAGCGGAGGGGTGGACTCGGTCACGTCCACCTTCAGCGACGCCGCCACCGCCGTCAGCAACAGTGTGGAAAGCGTGGTCAACACCGTCAGTGATGCAGCCAGCGAGGGCCTGCAAGCCGTTGAAGACCTGGGTACCTCGGTGAGCAACACGGCCAGCGAGGTCACCAGCGCCGTCAGCGATGCCTTGAGCAGCGCCACCAACACCGTCACCGACGCCGTGAGCAGCGCTGCCAGCAGCGTGGGCGACGCCGCCAGTTCGGTGGGCAACAGCATCAGCGACACGGCCAGCAGCATCGCGGCCTACGTGACCCTCGGCGCCCTGGGCACGAAGAGCCTGCTCGACACCAAAGCCTGACCCCCCCTCACGCAGGAGACTCATCATGAAGGCAAGACTGGCCCATCACCGTCCACCCGCAATGCGCCGCAGCCCCCGTCTGACACGGACACTGGCCCGGTTGAGCACCCTGGGCCTGGCTGCAGGCCTTGGCGGCTGCTCCATCCTCAGCCCGATCCCGCTGCTGGAACTGGCCAAGGGCACGGCCAATGTGACCGGCGTGGCCGTTCAGTCGAGCTCCGGCAAAGCCACCGATACCGTCTACCACCTGCACAGCACGGTCAAGACGGTGTGCATCGAATACAACCCCACAGCCCCCGTGGCCGATGTGGTGCCTGCGCTGCAGCTGGAGTTGCGCAAGCACGCGATCGAGAGCCGGGTCTATCAGGCCAGCGCCTGGAACCAGAACTGCCCGGTGTGGTTGCGCTACACGGCTTACATGGACTGGGGCACCCAACCCTACAACGACGAGTTGCGGCCCTATGTGAACAACATCTCGCTGACCCTGCAGAACGAGCGGGGCCAGGTGCTGTCGACCAGCAACTACCGCTTTGACGGCGGCGGCTTCAACTCCAGCAAGTGGGCCTCGACCCGCGACAAGCTGGGCCCCGTGGTGACGGCCCTGGTCACCGGTTTCGAATGACGGCCCGCCGCGGCCAAGGAGCTTCCATGCATCAAGTTTCACACCCGTCTGCGCAACGCCTGCTGATCCTGTGCAGCCTGGCCACCCTGCTGGGGGCCTGCAGCACCCCCACCCCGGTCAGTACCGTGCCGGGCCCCCTCACCGCCACCCCGCTGGCCGCCCCCCTGAACATCGAACGGGCCAACACCGGCTCGCTGTTCCAGCCCGGCATGACGACCGCTTCGCTGTTCACCGATCGGCGCAAACCGCGCGCGGTGGGAGACACGCTCAAGGTCGATATCTCGGAAAGCATCAATGCCAGCAATGTG
>Ga0208269_100117_pt1 | contig 59957 bp, 47 predicted proteins | sample LakWasMe88_LOW11_2_FD_183912 | JGI IMG/M metagenome (GOLD analysis project Ga0208269, IMG submission 183912) | Freshwater sediment methanotrophic microbial communities from Lake Washington under simulated oxygen tension - Sediment Metagenome... | ecosystem: Environmental > Aquatic > Freshwater >...
CGATGTGCTCGTTGATGCGGAAGCGGTCCTCTTCCGTCAGGGTGCCACGGCGCACCGACAGGTTGTGCAGCTCGCCCATGTTCTGCTTGTACAGGGGCAGGGGCATGTCAAAACCGTACACATTGCCCGGAGCACCTTTTTCCACCGGCGGGCGCCGCTCACCCCAGGGCACGCAGTGCTCGGGCCGATCGGCCAGCAGGGGTTCGCTGGCGGGCAGGGCCGGGGCGTCCGGGCGGGCGTGCTGCAGGCGATTCAGCTCCTCCTCCGACAAACCCAACCGGTCATCAAAGTGCCGCTGCCAGGTCTGGGTCCCCAGTACATGCAGGCGGGCGATGGCCTCGTCGCTCAGGGTCTCGCTGCCCAGATTGCAGGCGGCGACAAAGGCAAAATCCTCTTGCAAGCGATGCTGGCGTTCGGCCAGCTCGGCCCGGGCAACGTCAGGGGCCTGCCCTTGGGCCAGGGCCTGCCAGCAGGCGATCTCGGCGTCGCGCCACAGCAGCTCGAAGCGCAGCCGCACCTCATGGATGCGGTTGCCGATCAGCTCCAGCTTGGTGGCCTTGTCGACGATGTGCTCCGGGCTGGTGACTTTGCCGCAGTCGTGCAGCCAGGCCCCCAACTGAAAGGCATAGCGCTCTTGCTCGTTCAGGCGAAAGCCCGCGTAGGGCCCGGTGGTGTCGGCCTGCAACTGGTCCATCATCTGGATGGCCAGCTCGGGCACGCGTTCACAGTGGCCCCCGGTGTAGGGGCTCTTGGCGTCAATGGCGTCGGCCATCAGGCGGATCACACCATCGAGCAGTTTTTTCTGCGCGTCGATCAGCTGACGCGTCTCGATCGACACGGCCAGCATGCCTGAGAGCTGTTGTGCAAATTGCTGAAATGCCTGGCCTTCGTGGCCATCGTTGCCTTGGTGCAGCAGCACCAGCAGGCCCTGGCGGTCGCCCTGGCGCCCCTGCAGCAGCAGTTCGCTGCGCTGTTCGCCGGCCGGCCCAGGGGGGGCGGTGCCGGGCCCGGCCAACTGGGCTTCGAAAGTGGATGCGGGCTGGCCATGAACTGCGGCGCGCTGCATGCAGCCTGCGCTTTCGTCCCACAGGTACACCGCCCCGGCGTGGCTGCGCGTGGCCTGCACCAATTGCTGCAGCACCTGCTCCAGCATGCGTTCGACTTCGGGCTCGGTGGCCATCTGGTGGCTGAGCCTGAGAAAGCTCTCGATGGTCTGGCTCATGCCCTGCATGGCCAGGGCCAGTTCATTGACCTCTTTGATGGCCGACGGGCGCAGCGCGGCCTGTGTGAAGTGAAATCGCGCCACCTCGCGGGCCAGGGTGGTGAGGCCCTCGATGCCATGGCCGATGCGCGCCGCCATGGGCCAGCTCAAGGCGAGCATGGCCAGCACCAAGGCCACCACCAACAGGACAATGCGCAGCCGCTTGGCGCTCAGGTCGCCCAGCACCTCCTCCACCGGCGCCGTCACCAGCAGGCGCATGCCCTGGTCGGACCACATCTCAAAGGGCAGCACCAGGCCCAGCACCTCCTGCCCCTGCACCTGCAGTACGCGGGCCTGGCCCAGGCCCGCCTGGGGGGCTGGCTGGGTGGCCTGTTCGGCCAATGCGCTCAGCCCGGCCTCGCCCAGTTCCTGCACCCGGCGAAACCGCAGGGTGTCCTGCCCAGCCAGCCCGGCCTGGGGGTGGTCGGGGTCGGCCAGCACCTCCTGGCGGGCATTGATCAGCGCGATCCGCGCATGGGGCGTCACGCGCAGATCGGCCAGCGAACGGCTGAGCTGGTCCAGCACCACATCGAGACCGACCACGGCCTGCCCTGAAAGGCTCATTTGGCTCAGGGTGACTCCCAGCTCCTGCGTCGTGAAGTAGGCATAGGGCTCGGACAGCGAGGGCTGCCCCGTGGCCTGGGCCTCCTGGTACCAGGGGCGGGTGCGCGGGTCAAAGCGGTAGTCCGGCATGGCCCGGCGCTCCAGCAGCCGGCGCGCCGTGTCAAAAAACAGGTACTCGCCCTGCCATCGGCCCTGGCGGTCGCGCGCACGCGACTGGGCCATGAAGTTCGATTTGGGCGGGGCGGCAAACAGCTTGCGCTGGGCCGGTTGGTCCAGCGGGCGGACCAGCAAGAAAGCGCCGTCCTCATAGCCCACGTAAACCGAGGACAGCAGCGGGTTGGCCACCAACTCTTCCGACAGCACGTAGATGCGCTCCAGGCGTTCCTCGAGCGTGCGTGCGGTGGTGATGGGGTCAAAGGTCAGCTGGCGCAGCGTGGACTTGGCCGGCTCCAGCAGGCCCTTGGCCCGTTCACCCACCAATTTGCCCGCGTCCGTGGCCATGCGTGTCGCGGTGAAGATCGCGTTGGACCGGGCCCCAGCCCAGCCGGTGCCGATCACCACCACGGCCACCAGCAGCATGGAGAACACCACCACGGTGGCGATCGAGACCCGGAGCGAAAAGCCGCGGCCTGTTTCAGGCTGCCCCGGTGTGCTGAGGGTGCTGGCGTTGGTGCTCATGGGGTGTCCTGGTGCTCAGTCGATCCGGATCGACACCAACTGCCAGATGGAGCGGTCGCGGAACTGATCCAGCAAGGTGCCCTGGGCCTGGTCGAAGGGGTAGACCACGAACAGCGGGCCTTTGGTGCGCGTCGGAATGGCCTGGCCGTTCATCTTGAGGGCCAGCACCACGTCCCAGTGCTCCAGGTCGTCCATCGGGATCTCCACCTTGTAGTCGTTCACGGCCACCAGGGTCAGGCGGGTGCCGCGGGCCTCGGCGGTTTGGAGCACCTCGCGCAGCAGCGGGCCCTCGAATGAAACCGGGCGTGGGTCCCATGGCGTTTTGACGCTGAATCGGCGCTGCGCCAGCGCCGTCAGCATGGCCAGGTCGAACACGGCCTGCGCACCCTGATTGGGCTGGGCCACCCGGCCCGACAAGGTCAGCAGCACGGGCCCGACGGGCTCGGCCAGCTTGCCGGCGGCGGCACCGCGGCCCAGCAGGGCTGGCGCCAGGGACACGGCGAGTCGCAGCAAGGTGTTGCGTCGGCCCTGGGGCCTCATGGACTTGGGTGCCATTTCCATCCCACATGTGACAAATTGTTATTTCGGGACATTATGGCGGTCTGCCTGCCGCTGTGTCTGCCGAGCTGCACAGGTGTCTGTCGCACGCGTCACTGGCCCGGCAGCGATCGGGTTCGGTCTGGCCGTCTTGTCCCCGGGCCGATGCCGAGCCAGGGTTCCCGGTGGTTCTTGATGGATGTCAGGAAATCAGAGGGGGTGTTGTGACAAAGTGTTAGCAAAAGCAGGGATTCACCTGCTGCCAGTTTCCTCCCCCCACCCTCGTCCCGTCTGATCCAGCATGAGTTTTGTCAATTCCTCCCTGTGGCGGCCTGGTGCCGCTTTGATGCGTGGCCTGCGTTTCCCGGCCAAGATGACCCTGATTTCGGCGGCCTTCCTGCTGCCGGTCGCCTGGCTGCTGCTGGCCTACGGCGGCGCCAAGAACGCCGAACTGGATTTTGTCGCCACCGAGCGGCAAGGCGTGCGTTACAGCCAGGCCTTGGCCCCGGTGGTGGATGCCGCCAGCGTGTGGCGTTACCGGGCCCGCAACGCGGCGGCGGGCCAGGCCGGGGGCGAACTGGCCCAGGCCCAGGCGCAGTACCAGCAGGCCTTGCAGAAGCTGCAGGCTCTGGACGCCGAGCTGGGCACCCAACTGGGCAGCAGCGCTGCCTTGCGCCAGGTGCTGGAGGCCACCCAGGAGGCCAGCCAATCCAGCAGCACGCCGGACGCCGTCTTCACCGCCATGAACAAGCTGGCCGCCGCCCTCAGCCAATTGCAGGACAAGGTCACCGATGGTTCGGGCCTGGCGCTGGACTCGGACCTGGCTTCTTTCCACTTGGTGGGCGCCACGCTGATGCAGCCCCCGGGCCTGTTGCGTGACACGGCCGAGCTGCGTGGCCTGGGCCGGGCCGCCCTGGCCAGCGGCCAGCTCAAACCCGAAGCGGCCGCCAGGCTGTATGCCTTGCTGGGTGTGCTGGCCCATGAGCGCCAATCGCTCACCGACAACCTTGACAAGGTGCGCGCCGCCGCTCCGGCTTCCGCGGGGCGCCTGAAGACCGACGCCGCCGCCGTGCTGCAGCGCCTGGAGGGGGCCGCACGCAGCAGCTTCCCACCAGGCCAGGTCGAGGTGCGGGGCGATGCCGAGGCCTTCCGTGTGCTGGCCACCGAGGCATTGCAAGCCCAGTCGGACCAGGTGCGGCAGAACCTGGCCGTGCTCGACGACATGCTGGCCGAGCGCCAGAGCGCACTGCGCCTGCACGTGGCCCTGACGGCCACGCTCACGGTGCTGAGCCTGCTGGTGGCGCTGTATTTCTTCATGGGCTTTTACCGCTCGATGACCGGTGGCTTCAAGCTGCTGCGCAAGTTCCTGCTCAGTATCTCGATGGGCGATCTGCGCACTGCGGTCGACAACAAGGGGCGTGACGAGGTGTCCGACCTGATGCGCGAACTGGGCCACATGCAGACCTCGCTCACCGACACCGTGCGCCAGGTGCAGCAGGCCAGCGACCAGGTGGTGCAGGCCAGCACCGAGATCGCCCAGGGCACCGCCGACCTGTCGGCCCGCACCGAACAGGCTGCCGCTGCGCTGGAGCAGTCGTCGGCGGCGCTGGAGCAGACCACCTCGACCATCCAGATGACGGCCGAGTCGGTGCGCCGGGCCTCCGAGATCGCTCAGCAGAACGCCAGCACGGCCGAGCACGGGGGCCAGGTCATGGGCTCGGTGGTGCAGACCATGGAGCGCATCCAGGCCTCGTCGCAAAAAATCAGCGACATCATCGGTGTGATCGATGGCATTGCCTTCCAGACCAACATCCTGGCGCTGAACGCGGCTGTGGAAGCAGCCCGTGCCGGCGAGCAGGGCCGGGGCTTTGCCGTGGTGGCCGGCGAGGTGCGCAGCCTGGCCCAGCGCAGTGCGGTGGCCGCCAAGGAGATCAAGACCCTGATCGCCGGCAGCAGCGAAGAAGTCAGCTCGGGCTCGGCCGTGGTGCGCCAGGCTGGCCAGACCATGCAGGAGATCGTGGCCAGTGCCGAGAACGTGAAATCGCTGCTCGATGAGGTGGCCAACGGCGCGCGCGAGCAGAGCCTGGGCGTGACCCAGATCGGCGCGGCCGTGCAGGAGCTGGACCGCAACACCCAGGCCAATGCGGCCCTGGTCGAGCAAACCGCGGCCGCCGCCGGCTCGCAACGCCGCGTGGCGGTGGCCATGGCGGCCACGGTGGACGAGTTCCGCCTGCCTGGCCACCGGGCTGCGGCCCTGGTGGAAGGCGTGGATGTGGACGCCATCATCGACGCCCATCGCCAGTGGAAGGTGAAGCTGCGCCAGGCGATTGAAGAGCGCAGCCAGGTCGATACCGCCACGCTGTCGCGCGATGACTGCTGCGCCCTGGGCAAATGGATTTATGGCGACGGCCAGCGCCTGGCCGAGCGCCCCACCTTCAGCGCCCTGGTGGGGCGGCATGCCCACTTCCACCGCGTGGCAGGCCAGGTGGGCGAGCTGATCAACCAGCGCCGCATGCGCGAGGCCGAAGACGCCCTGGCCCCCGGCACCGCCTTTGCGCAGGCCACCAGCGAAGTGGTCAGCACCCTCTCTTCGGCCAAGCGCCTGGGCTTTTGAGCGGCAGGGCGCGGAGCTCGGTTGTCGGGCTCAGCGCTGGCGCGTGAACAGCCGCGCCGTGCTGGCCACAGCCCCCAACGCCGCCGTGCCACAGCCCAACGCCAGTGCGGTCTTGGCGCCCTGCGTGCCCCCCAGGGCAAAACACAGGGCCACCCCGGCGGCCCCGCTGGCCTGGCCGGTCAGGCGGGCCAGGGCGATCATGCCGCTGGCCCCGCTGGCGCGTTCGGGTGGGGCGCTGGACATCAGCGCGCGCAGATTGGGCGACTGGAAAAAGCCGAAGCCGGCTCCGCACACGCACAGGCGCAGCACCAGGTCCAGCGTGCCGGGCTGATCGGGCAGCAGGGCCAGCGACAGCATGCCCACACTCAACACGGCCAAGCCGATGCCCCCCAGCAGGCCGGGCGGGTGCCGGTCTGACAGGCGCCCGGCAATGGGGGCCGCCGCGGCCACCACCACCGGCCAGGCCGACATCAGAAAACCCGTGTCCACCGGGTTGCGGTGCAGCACCTGCTCCAGAAAAAAGGGCAGCGAGACAAAGGCCAGGCCCTGGGTGGCAAAGGCGCTCAGCGCCGTCAGCACCGACAGGGCAAACAGCGGCCGCCGCAGCAGGTCCACCGGCAGCATGGGGGCCGGGTGGCCGGCCTGGCGCCACAGCAGCAGCGCCCCGGCCACCACCGTCACGCTGGCCGGAATGGCCACCAGGGGCCAGGGCTCTTGCTGGGCTGCCGCCCCCAGGGCGCCGATCAGGGTGGAGAAGGTGAGGGCGGTGAACACCGCCGTCAGCGGGTCAAAGCCGTGGTCGCGCGGCGTGCTGTGCGGCAGCGTGTGCCAGCCGAAGCCCAGGGCCAGCAGGCCCAGCGGCACGTTGATGGCAAACAGCCAGGGCCAGTCGGCCACGCTCAGCACCAGCGAGGCCACCGTGGGCCCGACCGCAAAGAACACCCCCACCACCAGCGCATTCATGCCCACGCCGCGCCCCAGGCGCGAGGCCGGGTACAACAGCCGGATCAGGGCGATGTTCACGCTCATGATGGCCGCCGCCCCCATGCCCTGCAGGCCCCGGGCCAGGGCCAGCAGCGTCAGCGTGGGGGCCAGTGCGCAGGCCAGCGAGGCCAGTGTGAAAAAGGCCAGCCCGCCCATGAACACGCGCCGGGGCCCGATCCGGTCGCCCAGCGCCGCAAAAGGCAGCAACAAGGCCACGGTGGCCAGTTGGTAGGCATTGACCACCCAGATCGAGGCCGCCGGCGGCGCGTTCAGATCGTGGGCAATCGCGGGCAGCGCGGTGTTGGCAATGGCCGTGTCCAGCGTGCCCAGCCCCACGCCCATGAGGATGGCCGCCAGGGCCAGCAGCGCGCTGCGGTCCAGCCCGTGGTCGGGGTCTTCAGGTGGGGTGGGTGGATGGGGGTGCCCGGGGCGGGCGCTGGGCGATGCTGGCGGTGCGGACATGTCGCCGACTATATCGGCGCGGGCCAAAACGTGCTGGCGAGGCCGTGCGGGGGGCGTCTCAGATTCGTTGCAGGCGTCGAGCCCACCAGGTCGGGAAATCTTGTTGATGAGACGCGATCAGGTAGACATACAGGTCTCCATCGATTCGACGGTAGAGCAGTCGGTGGTGCGAGGTCAGAACAGTTTGGTAGTCGTGAATCCCCACGGCGGCCAGTTCAGGTAGAGGGGTTCCATGGAACCTGCCTCGGTCCACTTGATCCAGTTTCTCGAAGATCTCGTCTTCAGCTTTCAGCCAAGCCTTCTCTCCCCAGTTTGCCAGCATGTATTGCTGCAGCTCCAGCAGATCCTGCTGCGCATCCGGCAGCATGAAGACCGCCATGATCTTTACACGGGGTTTTGGCGGGCCACCTTCAATTGGCGGCGTGACTCTTGCGCCGAGATGCCTTGGCCTTGCAAGCGGTGTTGTTCGCCCTGCGCAATGATTTTCAGGGCCGCGATCAGGCTTTCCTTTTCCTGGAATTGCTGGAAGCCCTCGATCACCATGCTGGCCACTCCGTTTTGAGTGATCACGACGGGCCCGCCGTTGTGCGCCAACTCTTCGGACAGGCGGGCTGCATGACTTTCCAGGTAAGAGATGGGCTTGGTATTGGCAATGGAGGTCATGGCGCACCTGCTGGGTCGATGGACCTGATTCTGTTGCTGAAACCTGGGTGGGTCAAACCACCCGTGCGCTCACAGGCTGTTCCTGCGTTTCAGGCGGCTTGGCGTGCTTTGGATCTGAATTCGGCCTGCTGCACCACCAACTGCCCGCTGCGGCCCGGAATGGTGCCCAGGCCCACGGGGCAGCGCGGCAGGCGGGCCGGCTCCAGGTAGGCGGCGCACTCGCCCAGGGTGGCAAAGCGGTAGCCCTGTTCGCGCCAGCCGCGCAACAGGCGTTCGAACACCGGGGCCAGTTTTTGGCCTTCGAGTTCGGCGTGCAGGGTGTAGACGTGCAGCGGCGCCACCTCGCGGGTGCGCGCCAGCAGGGCCTCGTGCACGTTGTCCACGGTCCAGCCGTCCAGGCCCAGCAGCTCGTCGAGCGTGGGCAGGGTGGTGGGCAGCTGCACCGGGCCGATCACCTCGCCCTGGGCATCGCAAGGCCAGTAGGGCTGGGTGCCGCGGCCGTCAGAGGCCACGCTGAAGCCCAGCTCTTTTTGCAGCCGGTAGGCCGCCTCATTCATCTGCCAGCCGGCGGCGCCGTGCACGCTGGGGCGGGCGCCGAAGACCTCGCTGTAACGCTCCACGGCCCGGGTCAGCTCGCGCCGTGTCCAGGCCTCGCCGGCGCCGGCCACGTTGTCTTGCCAGCGCACATGGTCCCAGGTGTGCACGCCGGTCTCGAAACCGGCGCGGGCGATGGCGCGCAAGCCTTCGGCTTCGCGCAGGCCGATGTCGGGGCCGGGCAGCAGCACCCCGTACATCAGGGTCTTGAGGCCGTAATGCTCGACCACCGAGGTGCGCGCCACCTTGCCGAAAAAGCCCGGGCGGAACACGCGCTTGAGTGCGCGCCCCGTGTGGTCGGGCCCCAGGCTGAACAAAAAGGTGGCCGGCGCGTCCAGGCGCTCCAGCAGCTTGGCCAGTGCCGGCACACCTTCGCGCGTGCCGCGCCAGGTGTCCACATCGATCTTCAGTGCAATCACGCCCATGGCTTCGCTCCAGGCCGCAGGGCGATCAATTGATCAGGCCGCGGGCGCTGTCCAACTGGTCTTTGTAGTGCTCGAACAGGCGGGCCAGGGCCTGCTGCATGGTCACCTCAGGCTTCCAGCCCAGGTCGGCCTGGGTGTTGGCGATCTTGGGCACGCGGCGTTCCACGTCCTGGTAGCCCTTGCCGTAGTACTCGGCCGAGGTGGTTTCCAGCACGGTGACCTGGGCCGCGTGGTCGCGGTACTCGGGGATGCTGGCGGCCAGGGCCATCATCTCGCCCACCAGCTCGCGCACCGACAGGTCGTTGCTCGGGTTGCCGATGTTGTAGATGTTGCGGGTGGCGCAGCCGTCCTGGTTGGCCAGGATCAGCATCAGCGCACGGATGCCGTCTTCGATGTCGGTGAAGCAGCGGCGCTGGGCCCCGCCGTCCACCAGCTTGATCGGCTCGCCGCGCACGATGTGGCCCAGGAACTGCGTGATCACGCGGCTGGAGCCTTCCTTGGCGGTGTGCAGGTTGTCCAGGCCCGGGCCGATCCAGTTGAAGGGGCGGAACAGGGTGTAGTCCAGGCCGTGCTGCTGGCCGTAGGCGTGGATCACGCGGTCGAGCAGCTGCTTGGAGCAGGCGTAGATCCAGCGCGGCTTGTTGATCGGGCCGTAGACCAGGGGCGAGGCCTCGGGGTCGAACTCGTCGTCGCCGCACATGCCGTACACCTCGCTGGTGCTGGGGAACACGATGCGCTTCTTGTACTTGACGCAGTGGCGCACGATCTCGAGGTTGGCTTCGAAGTCGAGCTCGAACACGCGCAGCGGGTCGCTCACATAGGTGGCCGGGGTGGCGATGGCCACCAGGGGCAGCACCACGTCGCACTTGCGCACGTGGTACTCGATCCACTCCTTGTTGATGGTGATGTCACCTTCAAAGAAGTGGAAGCGGGGGTGGTCCATCCAGGGCTGCACGCGCTCGGACTGCATGTCCATGCCGTAGATGTGCCAGTCGGTGGTTTCGATGATGTGGCGCGTCAGGTGGTGGCCGATGAAGCCATTGACGCCGAGGATGAGGACGTTTTTCAAGATTTTTTTCCTGTCAATGCCGGGATTTTCGCTCAGTCGCGAGGCGCCAGCGCCTGCCCGGGGTAAAGCGATTGAAAACGGGCCGCGTCCAGCGCGCTGCCATCGAGCCGTGCGGCCAGCACCGGCAGCAGCACGCCGTCGGCGCCGCGCAGCAGCAGGCGCCCGTCCTGCACCAGCAGGGCCAGGCTGGCCTCGGCGGGCGGCGGGGCGGCGTCGGGGTCGGCCGGGCCCGGCGCGCCGGCCCACAGGGTGCGGTCGATCTGCACGCGGTGGCCGTCGGCCTCGAAGAAGGCGCCGGGGTAGTCGGGCGGGGCCACGCCGCGCACCCGGTTGTGCGCCTGCCAGGCGGTGGCCTGGTGCGGGATGCGCCCGTCCTCCGGGGTGCGGCGGCCGAAGTACTGGCCGGCAATGTGTTGCTGTGGCTGCAGCACGGCGGTGCCGGCCAGCAGGCCGGGCAGGCAGCGTGCCAGCACCAGCTCGGCGGCCAGCGTGACCTTGTCGAACACCTCACGGGCCGTGTCATTGCTCAGGATGGGCACGGCCTGCTGGTCGACGATGGCCCCGTGGTCGGGCTTGGCGTTCATCACGTGCAGGGTGGCGCCGATCTCGCGCTCGCCGCGCACCACGGCCCAGTTCACCGGGGCCCGGCCGCGGTAGCGCGGCAACAGCGAGCCGTGCAGGTTGTAGGCGCCGTGGCGGGGCACCTCCAGCAGGGCCTGGGGCAGCATGTAGCGGTAATAGAACGAGAACAGGTAATCGGGGGCCAGGGCCTGCAGCTGCGCCAGCAGCTCGGGGCTGTCGGCCGCCTCGGGCGTGATGCAGGGCAGGCCATGCTCGGCCGCCACCTGGGCCACGCTGCCGAACCAGATGGTTTCGTTCGGGTTGTCGGCATGGGTGACCACCAGCCGGATCTGCACCCCGGCGTCGATCAGCACCTTGAGCAGGCGCACGCCCACGTTGTGGTACGCAAAGACGACCGCGCTGGGGGCGCTGTTGTTGGGCCCGCTGGCGCTCACCGCTTCTGCTCCAGGATGGCGCTGATCACGTAGCGCGGGCGCTGCCGCACCTCGCTGTAGATGCGGCCCACGTACTCGCCGATCAGGCCGATGCCGAACAGGGCCAGCCCGATCAGGAAGAAGGCAATCGCGAACAGGGTGAACAGGCCACCCTCCTCGGGCCCGATCACGATGCGCCGCCCGATCAACAGCAGCACCAGCAGCCCGGCACCGGCCGAAATCGCCATGCCCATCAGCGAGAACCACTGCAGCGGCACCACCGAGAAGCTGGTCACCAGGTCGAAGTTGAGGCGGATCAGGCTGTACAGCGAGTACTTGGATTCACCGGCAAAGCGCTCTTCGTGGCCCACCACCACTTCGGCGGGGTTGCGCGAGAACTGGTAGGCCAGGGCCGGGATGAAGGTGTTCATCTCGCCGCACTGGTTGATCAGCGACACGATGTTGCGGCTGTAGGCGCGCAGCATGCAGCCCTGGTCGGTGATGTCGATGCGAGTGAGCTTGGCGCGCAGGCGGTTCATGGCCTTGCTGGCCCACTTGCGCCAGGCCACGTCGTGGCGCTGGCGGCGGATCGAGCCCACGTAGTCGTGGCCCTCGTCCATCTTGGCCAGCAGGGTGGCGATGTCTTCGGGCGGGTTCTGCAGGTCGGCGTCCAGCGTCACGATGCGCTCGCCGCGGCAATGCGCAAAGCCGGCCAGGATGGCGCGGTGCTGGCCGAAATTGCCGTTGAACAGGATCACCCGGGTCACGTCGGGGCGGCGGTCGAACTGCTCGGCCAGGATGCCCGGCGAGCGGTCGCGGCTGCCGTCGTTGACAAACACCACCTCGTAGCGCAGGCCCAACTGGTCGAGGGCGGGGTACAGGCGCGCAAACAGCTGGGCCAGGCCGTCTTCTTCGTTGTAGACCGGGATCACCACGCTCAGCACCGGGTCATCCGGGTGGCGGTCGGCGGGCGGGGCGGAGGCAAGGGTCGGGTTCAAGGGCAGCTCACCAAAAAATCAGGACAGGGCCAGGCGCAGGGCAGCGCACACGCGGTCGACGTCGCTGTCGGCCATGGCCGGGAACAGGGGCAGGGTCACGGTGCGGCGGCCCACGTCTTCGGCGTGCGGGAACTGGCCTTCAAAGTGGCCCATTTTGCGGTACAGCGTGAACAGGTGCATGGCCGGGTAGTGCACGCCGATGCCGATGCCCTGCTCGCGCATGCGGGCGATGAAGTCGGCCCGGGCCACGCCCACGGGCAGCAGGGGCTGGAACATGTGCCAGTTGCTCTGCTGGAAGTCGGCCAGTGGCAAAGCAAAACCCAGATCGCGCGGGAACCGCTCGAAATAGCGCTGGGCCAGGGCGATGCGGCGCTGGTTGAAGCCATCGAGCTGCTTGAGCTGGCCCAGGCCGATGGCGGCGGCCACGTCGGTCAGGTTGCACTTGCCGCCCAGCTCTTCCACATCGGCACTGCCGTCGGGGAAGCGCACCACGCCCTGCAGGCGCAGGCGTTCGAAGCGGCGCGCTTCGTCTTCGTTGTTCATCACCAGGCAGCCACCTTCGGCCGTGGTCATGTTCTTGTTGGCATGGAAGCTGAACGACACCAGGTCGCCCTTCAGGCCGATCTCTTCGCCGGCCCAGTTCGCGCCCATGGACTGGGCGGCGTCCTCGATCACGCGCAGGCCGTGGCGACGGGCGATTTCATACAGGCGCTGGCGGTCCACCGGCAGGCCGGCCAGGTCCACCGGCAGCAGGGCCTTGGTGCGGGGGGTGATGGCGGCCTCGACCTGGTCCAGGTCGAAGTTGCGCGTGGCCGGGTCGATGTCGACCAGCACGGGCCGGGCGCCCACCTGCAGGATCACGTTGCCGGTGGCCACCCAGGTCAGGGCGGTGGTGATCACCTCGTCGCCAGGGCCCACGCCGGCCAGGCGCAGGCCCAGCTCCAGGGTGGCGGTGGCCGAGCTGGCCAGGCGCACCGGACGCCCGCCAAAGCGGGCCGACAGCGCGGCCTCCAGCGCCTGGCAGCGCGGGCCGGTGGTCAACCAGCCCGAGCGCAGCACGGCGCCCACGTCTTCAATGGTGGCTTCGTCGATCGAGGGGCGGGTGAAGGGCAGAAAGGCTTGCAAGAGGGGCTCCAAGAGGCGGGTTCAGCTGCGGGCGATGATAGCGACGCCCAGCAAGATGACGGCCATGCCGCCCCAGCGCTGGGCCGAAATCACCTCGCCCAGCAGGGCCGAGGCCAGCAGCGCGTTGACCACATAACCGATCGACAGCATGGGGTAGGCCATGCTCACATCCACGCGGGACAGGGCCACGATCCACAGCACCACGCTCAGCACATAGCAGAACAGGCCGCCGATCACCCCGGGGTGGAAGGCCAGCGTCAGGGCCACGTTGCGCAGGCCCTCGAAGCCCTGGATCGGGCCGACCGCGCTGGCGCCCGATTTGAGCAGCAGCTGGGCACCTGCATTGAGCAGCACGCCGGCCAGAACGAACAGGAAGTCGGTGATTTTCATGGAGGGATGAGCGGGGGATGAGGGGGAGGTGGAGGGGCTCAGGGCTTGGCCAGCAGCACGCGGCGGTCGTCGCGCAGCACCACCCGGGCCTGCAGGCCCAGGGCAGTGAGTTCTTTCAGCGTGTCGCCTTCGAGGTAGGCCACGCCACGGGGCTCGGCGTGCCAGCGGGCCACGAACTCGGGCAGGCTGGCGATCCAGCGCTGGGGTTCGTGCTGTTCGCCAAAGCTGAACTCGTCACGGTAGTCCACCAGGGTGACCGGGCGGCGCAGGTAAAAGGGCAGGGTCTGGTCGTAGCTACGCACGGCGTACACCGGCACGGCCGGGTCGAAGGCCTCGGGCACGGCGCGCACCAACTCGGCACTGCTTTTTTGCAGACCATAGCCGTTGTGCGCCTGCAGCCCGATCAGCACGCAGGCACAGTGGCTGATGGCCACCACCCCCACGGCCAGCAGGCGGCGCTGGCGGCCCAGCAGCCACCAGGCCAGGGCGCAGGCGCTCAGAAACAGCCCGCTGGCCAGACCGATGCCATTGAGCAGGGTGTGCGCCACAGCCGGGTCGCTGTCGCTGCCCGCGATGCGTTCGGCCAGCAGCCAGGCCAGGCCGCCGCCCAGCCACAGCAAGGCCGGCACCCCCAGGTGCCAGGCCAGGGCGCGCTGGCTGGCGCGCTCGATCGCCGGGGCCAGCAGCAGCACCAGGGCCGGGAACATGGGCAGGATGTACGAGGGCAGCTTGGAGCTGGAGATGCTGAAGAAGAGCAGCACAAAGCCCGCCCACAAGAGCAGAAAGCTCGGCGCAAAGTCGCTGCGCCGCACCCGGGTCAGCCAGGGCAGGGCGCTGGTCCAGGGCAAAAAGCCCAGCAGCAAAAAGGGCAAGAAGTACCAGACCGGGCCCGAGCGGTTGTGGTCGGGCTTGAGGTAGCGGTCAAAGTGCTCGTGCACAAAAAAGAACCAGGCAAAGTCGGGGTTGCGCGCCGACACGGCCCAGAACCAGGGCACGGTGATCAGGGCGAACAGCAGCAGCCCCGGGCCCCAGCGCATGGCGCGCCAGATGCGGAAATCAAGCCGCCACAGGCTGTGCAGCACCAGCACCGCGCCCGGGATCAGCAGGCCCACCAGGCCTTTGCTGAGCACCGCCAGCGCCAGGCCGGCCCAGGCCGCCAGCATCCAGCCGCTGCGCGGCCGGCCTTCGGCCTGGGCCTGCTGGCCCAGCAAAAAGCCACACAGGGCCAGCGTCAGGGCCGCGCACAGGCCGGCATCGAGCGACAGGAAATGGCTGTTCAGCACCAGCCAGGTGGTGCCTGCGCCGGTCAGCAGCGCGATGCGGCCGGTGGGTTCGCCCCACAGCCGGCTGGCGGTGTGGCCCACCAGGCCCAGGGTCATCAGCCCGGCCAGGCCGGACCACAGCCGGGCGCTGAAATCGCTCACCCCCAGCACCGCCATGGCCAGGGCCCCGCCCCAGTACTGCAGGGGCGGTTTTTCAAAATACAGCAGGCCGTTCAGGCGTGGGGTGATCCAGTCACCGCTGTGCAGCATGCCCAGCGACAGGGTGGCGTAGCGGCCCTCGTCAGGGGTGATCAGGGCCCGGGTGCCCAGCGGCACCAGCCACAGCAGGGCCAGCGCGAACAGGCCCAGCCAGGTCCAGAGCCCGGCGCGGCCGCGCTGCAGCCCGGGGCCGGGGGAGGGCCTGCCGGCCGGGGCTTGAGGTTTCAAAGGGGGCATCGGCCGGCGTGTGGACGGGTGGCCAGCGCGCGGGTGTCGGATCGGTGTTGGGCCATCGCAACGGACTTCACGCGCACGCTGGTGTGTTGAGGGAGGGGCGGGGCCGGCCGTCAGGGGCCGGTCGGGCCACGCCTTGGGGCAGTCCCAAGGCGGCTGATTATAGAAGGCCCGCCCCAGCCCTCAGGGGCTGCCCGTGGCCGCCAGCAGCGGCGCCGGGGTGACGGCCGTGGGCTGCTGGAAGGGGTTGCCCTGGATCAGCACGATGGTCGCCGTGGGGGCCGCTGCCAGGGCAAACAGCACGGTGGCCGTGGCCACCACGCGGGGCCGGTCGATGTGCACCACCGCCACCGACAGCAGCGTGACAAAGCCCAGAAACGCCATGCCCAGCCACTTCAGCGGGTTGATGTGGGTCTGGCTGAGCGCAATGCGCAGGTCGCGCTGGCCCGCCAGCAGCCGCGCCTCGCGCAGCATCTGGGCCTGCACGCCGGCGCCGGCGGCTTGCTCCACCGCCCGGCTGGCCAGCAGGTGCAGCAAGGCCTCGCCCTGGGCCTGCACCGCCGGGCTCTGCTCGCGCCGGGCCAGCTCGGGCCACTCGGCCGCGCTGGCGCGGGCATAGGCCAGCACCGTTTCGTCGAGCGCCTGGTGCAGCGGCGCGGGCAGGTCGTGGCCCAGCACGCGCAAGGTGCGCAGGGCATCGGCCTCCTGGTAGACGGCCGACATGGCCTTGTCGTGGGCGCTCCAGGTGTCGTTGGCCAAAAAGGCCAGGGTCAGGCCGAACAGCACGCCGATGATGTTGATGAACGGCGGCGCCACCCCCTGCAGACCCTGCAGCCAGCCGGCCCAGCGCGAGCGCAGCAGCGCCCATTGGATGAACAGCACGGCCGCCAGCGTGCCCAGCACGGCAAAGGCGGCGTAGGCGTAGTGGTCGTAGGCCAGCCAGGAGGTCGTTGAGGTCATGAAGAAGAGGGGGCGCGTCGGGGTCGGGTTGCGCAGCATGTTGCCATGCCCGGTCCCAACTGCCCAGCGACCCAGATCAAGCTGGCGTCGGACAGCGATCAAGGCCCAACCTTTGGTCGCCTGCTGCGGCGCTTGTCCGCGCTGGTTGACGTCTGGCAACACCTCAGCGGCATTGCTTTCACCGCCTCACCAAGCCTGACACCCCGGGCCCCCGAGCCTTCCTGGAGTGGCGGCGCTGAAGCCAACAGCGCCGACAGGGAGCGCCTCACCGTGTGCTTTCAGGCGCGGTGGCCTGGTTGGGGCGAACTGCTGCGAGCCGTGGTTCAGCCCCCGGCCCAGGCACTACCATGGCGCCATCCACGACGAACCGCCAGGCCCCTCATGCGTCTCCATGTTGATGAAGAAATCACCTTTCGCAAGCTGGAGGTGCTGCTGGCTTTCATGGAAACCGGCAACCTCACGCGTGCGGCCGAGTTGCTCGACGTGAGCACGGTCAGCGTGCACCGTGCGCTGCACTCGCTGGAGGAGGGCCTGCGCTGCAGCCTGTTCCGTCTCGAAGGCCGCAACCTGCACCCCACCGAGGCCGCCTACGCGCTGGCCGAGGTGGCGCGCGATGTGTTGCGGCGCATGAGCGAGGGCATCAACACCACCCGCAACGTGGCCGGTTACTCGGCCAGCCGCATCCGCATCGGCTCGCTTTACTCGCTCACCGTCAAGACCGTGCCCGAGGTGATCATCGCGCTCAAGGTGCGCCGGGCCGAGCTGATGGCCGAGCTGGTGCTCGGCTCCAACGACGATCTGCAGCAGAAGCTGCGCGACGGTGCCATCGATGCCGCCTTGATGGCCCTGCCGCCGGCCGCCCCCGACATCGAGTCCGAGCCCTTGTTCGAAGACGAGATCTACTTCGCGGCACCCGTGGGCTCGCGCTATGAAGCTCTGGACGAGGTGGACCTCAGCCTGTGCGCCGCCGAGCGCTTTGTCAGCCTGGGCGAGGGCTTTGCCACCTACAACGGCTTTCTGCAGTCGTTCAGCGTGGCCGGCTTCACGCCGAACGTGGTGATGCAGACCGGCGACATCTTCTCGCTCATGAACCTGGTCAGCGGGGGGCTGGGGTGCACGCTGCTGCCTGGCCGGGTGCGCGACGTGTTTCCTGACAAGGTTCGCTTCATTCCGCTCCAGCCCAGGTTCCTGATGCGCCAGACCATCGCGCTCAACTTCCTGCGCACGCGCGAGCGCGATCCCAACCTGCTCACCCTGCTGGCCGTCTGTCGCGGCGCCAAGGCCGCGCTGCGCTGAGCGCGGCGGGCCGATGCGCCCGGCCCTGGGCGCCGACAGGGCCTACTCGCTCACGCCGCAACCGTTGCGCACCGTGAAAACGTTCGCTGCCCAGGTTAATTGATCCAGCCCGTCTGCCTTCCTACGATGCGTGCCAAGGGATTCACCCTTGCACATCACAAAAACGGAGACAGACATGATCATCTACGGAACAGCGCTGCTGGCGGCCTGCCACCTGCTGGGCATCTTCATCGGCGACCTGCTCGGGCAGTTGCTCGGGGTCAAGACCAATGTCGGCGGTGTGGGCATCGCCATGCTGCTGCTCATGGCGGCCCGGCTCTACATGCTCCAGCACAACAAGCTGCCCAAGCTCACCGAGCTCGGCGTCGAATACTGGGGCGCCATGTACATCCCGGTGGTGGTGGCCATGGCAGCGCAGCAGGACATGGTCTCGGCGCTGCGCGGTGGCCCCGTTGCGGTGCTGTCGGCCGTGGCGGCGGTGGCGGTGTGCGCCGCGGTGATCGCCCTGATCAACCGGGCCGAGGCGCTCAGCCCGGAGTCGCCTGACGCGGCCCAGCTGCACAACCCGCTCGTGGCTGCGCAGGAGTGACACCATGCTCGACATCCTTGAAAAAGCGGCCCTTCACAATGGTCTGGTCACCGCCTTTGCCGTGGTGGGCCTGATCGTCCTGCTGGCCGGGCAGATCTCCAAACACCTGACTTTCGGCCGGGTGCACGGCTCGGCCATCGCCATCGTCATCGGCCTGGCGCTGGCCTACTGGGGCGGCACCCAGACGGGCGGGCACAAGGGGTTGGCCGACATGTCCTTGTTCGGCGGCATCGGCCTCATGGGGGGCGCCATGCTGCGTGACTTCGCGATCGTCGCCACGGCCTTTGAAGTGCAGCCGCTGGAGGCGCGCAAGGCCGGCTTGATCGGCGTGGTGGCCCTGCTGCTGGGCACCGTGCTGCCCTTCATCGTCGGGGCCGCCATCGCCTGGGGCTTTGGCTACTCTGATGCCGTGAGCATGACCACCATCGGCGCTGGTGCCGTGACCTACATCGTCGGCCCGGTCACCGGGGCGGCCATCGGCGCCAGCCCCGATGTGATGGCCCTGAGCATCGCCACCGGCCTCGTGAAGGCCATCCTTGTGATGGTCGGCACCCCCGTGGCGGCGCGCTTCCTGCGCCTCAAGACACCGCGTTCCGCCATGGTCTTCGGCGGCCTGGCGGGCACGGTCAGCGGCGTCTCCGCCGGGCTGGCCGCCACCGATCGCAAGCTGGTGCCCTATGGCGCGCTGGTCGCCACCTTCCACACCGGCCTGGGCTGCCTGCTGGGCCCCTCCCTGCTGTTTTTTGCCACCAAAGCCCTCGTGGGCTGAGTCCCTCCCATGGAACACACGAACTGGAACACCCAACAAAGCAACCGCCGGGCGCGGCAGGTCCGTGCGGCCGAGGCCCTCGGGCCTCAGCTGCAGGGCAAGACCGTGGCGGCCCAGGCCATCGGCACCCTGCTGCATGCGGTCATCGAAGCCGGTGACCGGGTCTGCCTGGAAGGCAACAACCAGAAGCAGGCCGACTTTCTGGCCCGCGCGCTGACCCAGCTCGATCCGGCCCGGGTGCACGACCTGCACATGGTGCAGTCGGTGCTGGCCCTGCCCGAGCACCTGGACCTGTTCGAGAACGGCATTGCTTCGCGGCTTGATTTCTCCTTCTCGGGCCAGCAGGCCGCCCGCCTGGCCAAGATGGTGTCGGCGGGCCAGTTGCGCATCGGGGCCATCCACACCTACCTGGAGCTGTTTGCGCGCTACTTTGTCGACCTCACGCCGCGGGTCTCGCTGGTGTGTGCCCAGGCCGCCGATGCCCAGGGCAACCTCTACACCGGGCCCAACACCGAAGACACGCCCGCCATCGTCGAGGCCACCGCCTTTCGCAGCGGCATCGTGATCGCCCAGGTCAATGAGCTGGTGGATGCCGTGCCCCGGGTCGACATCCCGGGCGACTGGGTCGACTTTGTGGTGCTGGCGCCCAAGCCCAACTTCATCGAGCCGCTGTTCACCCGCGACCCGGCACAGATCAGCGAGATCCAGGTGCTGATGGCCATGATGGCCATCAAGGGCCTGTACGCCGAATACGGGGTGCAGCGCCTCAACCACGGCATCGGCTTCGACACCGCGGCCATCGAACTGCTGCTGCCCACCTATGGCGAGTCGCTGGGCCTCAAGGGCAAGATCTGCAGCCACTGGGCGCTGAACCCGCACCCGGCCCTGATCCCGGCCATCGAGGCGGGCTGGGTCAAGAGCGTGCATTCCTTCGGCTCTGAGCTGGGCATGGAGGACTACATCCGCGCCCGCTCCGATGTGTTCTTCACCGGGCCGGACGGCAGCATGCGCAGCAACCGGGCCTTCAGCCAGGCGGCCGGCCACTATGCCTGCGACATGTTCATCGGCAGCACGCTGCAGATCGACCTCAACGGCCACAGCTCCACCGCCACCCTGGGCCGCATCTCGGGCTTTGGCGGGGCCCCCAACATGGGCGCCGACGCCCGGGGCCGCCGCCATGTGTCGCCGGCCTGGCTCAAGGCCGGAGCCCAGGCCCGCCAGGGGCGCGGCGGCGTGGCCGCCATGCCGCGCGGCCAGAAGCTGGTGGTGCAGATCGTCGAGACCTTTCGTGAACACATGCAGCCGGCCTTCGTGGAAAAGCTCGACGCCTGGCAGCTGGCCGAACAGGCCGGCATGGAGATCCCGCCGGTGATGATCTATGGCGACGACGTGACCCACATCCTCACCGAAGAAGGCATTGCCAACCTGTTGCTGTGCCGCAGCGACGAGGAGCGCGAGCAGGCCATCCGCGGCGTGGCCGGCTACACCCCCATCGGCCTGGGGCGCGACCGCCGCATGGTCGAGAACCTGCGCGACCGCGGCGTGATCCGCCGCGCCCAAGACCTGGGCATCGACCAGCGCGATGCCACCCGCAACCTGCTGGCGGCGCGCTCCATGCGCGACCTGGTGCGGGCCTCGGGCGGGCTCTACCAGCCGCCCAAGCGCTTCCGCAACTGGTAAAGCAACGGGTCATGTAACCCCCCCCAGCGAACAAGGCCAACACCATGAGCATTCCCCACGGGCTTGAAACCCTCCATTTCTCATTCACCGGCACCCAGCCGGCCGGCCGCTTTGCGCCGGTGCTGGTCGGCGTGGTCGGCTCGGGCAACCTCGAAGTGATGATCGAGCCGCTGGCCGACAGCGGCGCGGCCGGCGAGTGCCGCCTTGAGGTCAGCACCTCGGCCCGCGGCTTCGCCCCGATCTGGCGTGCCGTGGCCGAAGACTTCCATGCGCGCCACCCCCTGGGCGGCGTGCTCATTTCCATCAACGACATGGGGGCCACGCCCGCCGTGGTCAACCTGCGGCTGGACCAGGCCGTGGCCCAGATGCGGAGCGCCCAGCCATGAGCCTTGCCAACCCCCTGCAGGCGAGCTTCGCCGAATCCACCGCGCGCGAGCGCGTGTTGCAACTGCTGGACGCGGGCTCCTTCACCGAGATCCTCGGCCCCTCGGCCCGCGTCATGAGCCCGCACCTGAGCCAGCTCGGCGTGCCCTCGTCCTTTGACGATGGCGTGATCGTGGGCGAAGGGCGCTTGGGCGACCAGGCCGTGCTCGTGGCCGCCCAGGAGGGCGAGTTCATGGGCGGGGGCGTGGGCGAGGTGCATGGCGCCAAGCTCGTGGGCCTGTTCCAACGTGCGCTGCGCCAGCGGCCGGCTGCGGTGCTGGTGCTGGCCGAATCGGGTGGCGTGCGCCTGCACGAGGCCAATGCCGGTCTGATCGCGGTGTCGGAAGTCATGCGGGCCCTGCTGGCCACGCGGGCGGCGGGCATCCCCACGCTGATGCTGATCGGGGGCGCCAATGGCTGCTTTGGGGGCATGGGCCTGGTGGCCCGCTGCGCCGACCACGTGGTCATGAGCGACGCGGCGCGCCTGTCCATGTCGGGCCCCGAGGTGATTGAATCCTCGCATGGCGTCGAAGAGTTTGATGCCAAGGACCGGGCCTTGGTGTGGCGCACCACCGGGGGCAAGCACCGCTACCTGATGGGCGACTGCGACGTGCTGGTGGACGACCAGCTGGGCGCCTTCCGCGCAGCCGCGCTGCAGTTGCTGGGCCAGGCCCGCCCTTTGACCCTGGAGGCGCTGGAACACGAGCACGCCTTGCTGGCCGGCCGCCTGGCCGACCATGGCGATGCGGCCGACGCGGTGGACATCTGGCGCCGCCTGGGCATCGCCGATGCGCCATCGGTGGTCAACCTCGATGCGGCCGAGCTGCGCTTGCTCAAACACCCTGCCCAAGAAGGAGCCCAGCCATGATCTGGACCGATTTGCTTCCAGGCCTGTTCGGTGAACACCATCAGGTCAACCGCGAAGGCGAACTGCTGCGCGGCACGGCCCAGCTCGATGGCCAGACCCTGGCCGTGGTGGGCACCACCGACCATGCCGCCATCGGCGTCGAGCTGGCCCTGGCCCAGGCCCGCGCGGTGCTCGACACGGTGCGCGACCACCCCGGCCGCCCCATCCTGCTGCTGGTCGACACCCAAGGCCAGCGCCTGCGCCGGCGCGACGAGCTGCTGGGCATCAACCGCTACATGGCCCACCTGGGCCTGTGCATCGAGCTGGCCCGCCAGCGCGGCCACCGTGTGATCGGGCTGGTGTACGACCAGGCGCTGTCGGGCGGCTTCATCACCTCGGGCCTGATCGCCGACGCCTGCTACGCCCTGCCGGAGGCCGAGATCCGCGTCATGCGCCTGCCCGCCATGGCCCGGGTGACCAAGATCGATGAATCCCGCCTGGCCGCACTCGCCGAGTCCAACCCGGTGTTCGCCCCGGGGGTGGAGAACTATGTGGCCATGGGCGGGGTTCGGGCCTTGTGGCGCGGCGATCTGGCGGCCCAGTTGCGCGATGCGCTGGCCCACACCCCGACCACCGATGAGCGCGCCCGCGATGGGGCCGAGCGTGGTGGCCGCCGGCTGGCGGCCGAGGTGGCCCAGCGTGTGGCTGAGCATCCTGCCCAGGCCTGATCACCCTTGGAACCTTCACTGGAGCCCGTCATGCTGCAACTCGAACGCAACAGCCTGGTCTGGCCCACGCCCGAGGGCTGGGCCACGCTGCACGCGCAGGCCACGCCAGACCCCGCAGCCCAGGCCGTCGTCCAGCACTGGCACGCGCAGCGCCTGCCCCTGGTGGTGGGCCGGCAGCCCTGTGAGCCCTTGCAGGATGCCGTCACCCTGGGCCTGCCCGCACCCGCCCAATGGGAGCGCCGCCGGCTGGCTTTTGCGCTGCCACTGAGCCAGCTCGCCTACAGCGGCCGCTTTCCCAGGCTGTCCGATGCCACCGTGCGGCAACGCTGGCGGCGCCGGGCGCAGGCCCTGGACTTTGCGCTGGGCCAGCTGTTGGGCCACGCCGTGGGCGCGGTGCAGGTCTATGGCTCCTTCGGCTGGCAATGCCTGACCGGACTGCGCTATGTGCGCGAGGAATCCGATCTGGACCTGCGCCTGGCGGTGCCCGATCTGTCGGCCGCGCAAGCGGTGGTCCGCTTGCTGGCAAGCCAAAGCCTGCCCTGCCGCATCGATGGCGAGTTGGTGTTCCCCGGGGGCTGCGCGGTGGCCTGGCGCGAAATGGCCCAGTTGCTGGAGGGCCGGGTGCCCCAGGTGCTGGCCAAGCGGATCGATGGCATCGCCCTGATCGGCCTCGACGCGCTGCAGCCCAGGGCTGAAGCCTTGCCGGCCTGACGCCATGCCCTCGGCCTGCCAGCCCCCCCAGTCCATCGAGGCGGCCGCGTTTCGCCTGGCCCGCGATGCCGTGCGCGCCCTGTATGCCGAGCTGGTGCTCGAGCCCAAGCCCGGCCTGGTCTCGCTGCGCGACACCGGCAGCCACCACGACATGGACGCGAGCCATTTCGTGCGCAGCCTGTTTGCCTTGCGCCACTATTTCGCTCACATGGTGCGCGCCGGTGCCCGCCAGGCGGCCTTCGATGAACTGCAAGCCCTGGGCCTGCAGGCCGAGGCCCGCATGCTGCGCGCCACCGGGGGCGTCAACACCCACCGCGGCGCGGTGTTCTGCCTGGGCCTGCTCTGCGCCAGCGCGGGCTGGCGTGTGGCCCAGGGCCTGCCCCTGCACGCCGAGGGCCTGCGTGCCACCCTGCGCCGCTGCTGGGGCCCGGCCTTGAGCGAGCGCGCCGCCCAGGTGCGCCGCCGCCCCCCGGCCTCGAACGGCCAACGAGCCGCCCGTGAGCACGGGCTGCGCAGCGCAGGCGACGAGGCCGCGCTGGGCTTTCCGGTGCTGTTCGAGCACAGCCTGCCGGTGCTGCGCCAGGCCCGCCGTGCGGGCTGGCCCGACCGCCGGGCCCGGGTGCAGGCCTTGTTTGCCACCCTGGCGGTGCTGGACGACACCAACCTGGTCCACCGCGGGGGCATCGAGGGCCTGCACTTCGCGCGCCAACAGGCCTGCGGCTTTCTGAACCAAGGCGGCGCCCAGGGGCCCGATTGGCCCGAGCGTGCGCGGGCCATCCATGCCCAATTCGTGGCGCGCCGCCTCTCCCCCGGCGGCTCGGCCGACCTGCTGGGCGCGGCCTGCTGGCTGGATGCCGTGACAGCCTGCCCGCTGGGCGAGCCGATGCCTTCCCCGGTGCTGGAAACCGGGTCATGAGCTACGCCGTTCTGTTTCCGGGCCAGGGCAGCCAGCACCCCGACATGCTGCCGTGGCTGGAGGTCGAGGCCCGGGTCGACGTCAGCGTGGCCGCACCGCTGCAGGCCATGGCCCAGCACCTGGGCGCCGATTGGCGGGCCCGGCTGGGCGAGCCCGATGAGCTGTCTCGCAACCGCTTTGCGCAGGTGCTGATCATCGGCGTGTCGCTGGCCGCCTGGGGCGCCGTCTCGGCCCACCTGGCCGAGGGGCCCACCATCGTGGCGGGCTACAGCGTTGGCGAACTGGCGGCCGTGGCCTGTGCCGGCGCATTCGACCCGGCCGTCGCCGTGGCCCTGGCCGCGCAACGGGCCCAGGCCATGGACGCCGCCGCCGGCGGCGTGCCCGGCGGGCTGTTGTCGGTGTTGGGCCTGCACCAGGACAGCATCGCCCGCCAGCTGGCGGGCTGGCCCCTCGAGGTCGCCATCCGCATCGGCCCGGACCACCTCATCCTGGCGGGCGGCACGGGGGCGCTGCAGCAGGCCGAGGCTTTGCTGGCGGCCGCTGGCGGCCACTGCAAGCCGCTGCCCATCCGCATCGCCTCGCATTCGTCGGCCCTGCGCGCGGCCGCCGAGTCCTTTGCCCACACCCTGGCCGGCATCACCTGGCAGCCCCTGCGCTGCGCGGTGGCCGCCAATGCCACCGGCAGTGCCCTGCGCCGGGGCGAGCAGATGCGGCCCGCCCTGAGCCAGCAGATCGACCACACGGTGCAGTGGTCCGCCTGCCTGGAAACCCTGGCCGAGCGCCAGGTCGATCGCGTGATCGAGATCGGCCCCGGCCGCGCGCTGAGCGCCATGTGGTCGCGTCAGTTTCCGGCCATTCCGGTGCGTGCGCTGGAGGATTTCCGCTCGCCCCAAAGCGCTGCCGCCTGGTTGAGTGCCTGACTGGGTACCTGACGCAGCCCACGGTGGGTCTGTTGGGGGTGCCGGTGGCTGGTCGGCCCGCCCCCGCATGTCATACTGCCGGCGCCGTGGCCCGCGCCGCGGCCGACCCTGGTTTTTCCTCCACTGCGCCGTCTCTGCTCATGTCGACCCTTTCCCGGCCTTCGCACCCGCCCGGCTTCATGGTGCTGCACGGCAATCGCCTGGAAGACCTACGCGATCTGCTGGTGCAGTTTCTGCGGGCCCAGCCGCTGGCGCCTCTGGCGCCCGAGGTGCTGCTGGTGCAGAGCGCCGGCATGAAGCACTGGCTGGAGGTGTCGCTGGCCGACGACACGGCGCTGGGCATTTTTGCCGCCACCCGCATGGAGCTGCCCAGCGGCTTTCTGTGGCAGGTGTACCGCCAGGTGCTGGGCGCCGAGCAGGTGCCCACCCACATGCCCTTCGACAAGTCCAGCCTGGTGTGGCGGCTGATGCGCCTGCTGCCGGCGCTGATCGAGCAGCGTCCGGTGTACCAGCCGCTGCAGCGCTACCTCAGCGAGGCGCCGGACGGGCGCAAGCTCTACCAGCTGGCCTTGCAACTGGCCGATGTGTTCGATGGCTACCAGAGCTACCGCGCCGACTGGCTGGCCGCCTGGGCCCAGGGCCGCGATGTGCTGAGCCAGCCGCAAGGCCCCGATCTGCCGCTGGACCCGGCCCAGGCCTGGCAGCCAGCCCTGTGGCGCGATCTGCGCACCGATGTGGGCGAGGCGCTGGCCGAGGCCTCGCGCGCAGCCGTGCACGCCCGCTTCATGGCACGCCTGCAGCAACTGGCCGCGGGGGGCGAACGCCCGGTCGGCCTGCCCGAGCGCATCGTGGTGTTCGGCATCTCGTCCATGTCGCACCAGGCGGTCGAAGCCCTGGCCGCGCTGGGCCAGCTGAGCCAGGTGCTGATGCTGGTGCACAACCCCAGCCAGTACTACTGGGGCGATCTGGTCGAGGGCCACGCCCAGCTGCGCCAGGTGCTGCGGCGGCGCCAGCGCGTCAAACCGGCCCAGCTGGAGGCGGCCCAGGCCGCGCGCCCGGGGCACCCGCTGCTGGCCTCCTGGGGCAAGCAGGGGCGCGACTACCTGCACATGCTTGATGAGTTCGACAACGTGGAGGGCTACCGCCACCGCTTTGTGCGCGTCGATGCCTTTGTCGATCCGCTGGCCGGCCTGGCCCAGCCCAGCCAACTGGCCCAGCTGCAGTCGGGCATGCTGCACCTGCAGACGCCCGCCGAGCCCTGGCCGCTGCCGCCCGACGATCATTCCATCACCCTGGTCACCTGCCACTCGGCGCAGCGCGAGGTCGAGGTGCTGCACGACCAATTGCTGGCCTGGTTCGACGCCGACCCGGCCCTGCGCCCGCGTGATGTGATGGTCATGGTGCCCGACATTGCCGTCTTCGCGCCGCACATCCAGGCCGTGTTCGGCCGCTTTGCCCCGGGCCAGCCGCGCCACATCCCCTACTCGGTGGCCGACCGCTCGCCGCGCCAGTCGCCCATCGTGCAGGCGCTGCAAGCCCTGCTGTCGCTGCCGCAGTCGCGCCTCACGCTGTCGGACTGGCTGGGCCTGTTCGAGGTGCGGGCGCTGCGCCAGCGCTTCGGCCTGGGCGAGGTCGAGGTGGACGAGCTGCACACCTGGCTGCAGCAGGCCGGCGTGCGCTGGGGCCTGGACGAGCCGCACCGCCGCCGCTGGGGCCTGCCGGTGGGGGTGGCCGGTGCCGGGCACAACACCTGGGCCTTCGGTTTACGCCGCCTGCTGCTGGGCTATGCCCTGGGCGAGGGGGGCGCTCAGGGCGACGGCCAGGTCTGGGCCGACACCCTGGCCCAGCCCGCGCTCAGCGGCCTGGATGCCACCGTGGCCGACGCCTTGCTCGACTGGGTCGATGGGGTCACTGAAACGCTGCAGGCGCTGGCGTGCGAGCGCCCCCCCGCCGAATGGGGCCAGGTGTTCCGCGGCGTGGTCGAGCGCTTCTTCGAGGCCGCCGACGAGCTGGAGGCGCGCCAGATCGAGGCCTTGCTGGCGCCCCTGGACGCCTGGCTGCAGGCCTGCGAGCAGGCCGGCCTGGACAGCCCGCTGCCGCTGGAGGTGGCGCGCGAGCACTGGCTGTCCCAGTTGCAGGACAGCGGCCTGCAGCAGCGCTTTCTGGGCGGCGGCGTGCAGTTCGGCACCCTGATGCCCATGCGCTCCATCCCCTTCAAGGCCGTGTGCCTGCTGGGCATGAACGATGGCGACTACCCGCGCCAGACCGCGCCGCGTGACTTTGACCTGATGGCCAGCAGCTGGCGCGCGGGCGACCGCTCGCGGCGAGAAGACGACCGTTACCTGTTCCTGGAGGCCTTGTTGTCGGCCCGCGACCGCCTCTACCTGAGCTGGCAGGGCCACCGCGCCACCGACAACGCCGAGCGCCCGCCCTCGGTGCTGGTGGCGCAGCTGATCGAGCACCTGCACAGCGGCTGGCGCCCGGCGCGGCCCGTTCAGCAGCAGCCCTTGCAGCCGTTTTCCGAGGCCTACTTTCGCGCCGGCTCGGGCTTTCGCACCTACGACAGCGACTGGGCCCAGGCGCACCAGAGCACGGGGGGGGCCGAGGCCGCGTTGCCGCCCCCAGCCTCCCCGGTGCCCGTGCTCGTGCCCGTGCCCGACCCCTTGAGCCTGCACGCGCTGCGCCAGCTGCTGCGCCAGCCGGTCGAGGTGTTTTTCAAGGCCCGCCTGGGCGTGGTGCTGAGCGAGCTGGACGAGGCCGGCGAAGACACCGAGCCCTTTGCCCTCGATGGGCTGGACAAGTACCTGGCCGGCCAGTCGGTGCTGGAGGCGGCCGACCCCGTGCAGGCCCTGGCCGAGCTGCCCTTGCGCGGCCTGCTGCCCCTGGCCGCCTTCGGCCAGCGCGACTTGCACGAGCTGCAGGGCCGCGTCGCCGTGGTACAGGAGCGCCTGGCACCCTGGGCCGAGCGCTACCCCCAGGCCCTGCCCGCGCAGGCCATCGACCTGGTGGTGGATGGCCTGCGGCTGCAAGATTCGCTCAGCGGCCTGTTCGGGTCGGCGGACGCGCCGGCCCCGGCAGAGGGGGACGACAGCCTGTGGCGCGGCCCCTGTCTGCAGCGGGTGATGCGCCCGGGCGCGGTGCTGCAAGGCAAAGGCAAAGATCAGGGTGCCCGGGTGGAGGTGGTGGCGGCGGTCTGGGTCAACCACCTGGCCGGCTGCGCCCAGGGCCTGGCGCTCACCAGCACCGTGCTGGGGCTGGACGGGCAGATCGTGCTGCGCCCGCTGGCGCCCGCACAGGCGCTGGCGGTGCTGAGCGGCCTGGTGCAGGTCTACCGCGCCGCCTGGGCCCAACCCCTGCCCGTGGCCTGCCTCAGCGCCTGGGCCTATGGCCAGGCCCTGCGCCGTGGCAAGGACGAGGCCCAGGCCCATGAGCTGGCCCGCGCCGCCTACGAGGGCGACTTCCAGCGCGAGGGCGAGGCCGCGCGCTCGCCTTACCTGCAACGCTGCTTCCAGGGCTATGCCGAGCTACAGGCCGAATTGCCCCGCTGGGGCGAAGCCCTGTATGGCGAGCTGGCCCGCCAACTGCATCTGGGCCCGATCGGAGACGCTGAATGAGCACGGCCATCGACACGAGCCCGGCCCCCGCGCTGCAGCGCCTGGACCCGCTGACCATGCCGCTGCAGGGCCTGCAGGTGATCGAGGCCTCGGCCGGCACCGGCAAGACCTGGACCGTGGCCGCCCTGTATGTGCGCCTGGTGCTGGGCCACACCGAGGCGGGGCTGAACCCCGAGCGCGCGTTGTTCCCGCCGCAGATCCTGGTGATGACCTTCACCGACGCCGCCACCGCCGAGCTGCGCGGTCGGGTGCGCGAGCGCCTGGCCCAGGCGGCGCGCTGCTTTGCCGACACCGGCACCGGCACCGATGGCGGGCAGGTCGAGGCCGACGCCTTTCTGCTCAGCCTGCGCGAGCAGGTGCCCGAAGCCGTGTGGCCGGCCTGCGCGGCCCGGCTGGACATCGCGGCCCAGTGGATGGACGACGCCGCCATCTTCACCATCCACGGCTGGAGCAGCCGCATGCTGCGCCAGCACGCCTTTGACAGCGCCAGCCTGTTCGAGCAGCAGCGGGTGGAAGACGGCGACGCCCTGCGCCTGGCCGCCGCGCAAGACTACTGGCGGCGCTGGTGCTACCCGCTGGCGCTGAGCCAGATCGGCGCCATCGCCCCCTTGGGCGGCACGCCCCAGGCCTTGCTGGAGCGCCTGCAGCCGCTGTGGTCGCTGGCCGAACGGGCCCCGGGACAGGCGTCCTATGCCGGCCCCGAGCCCGATGCCCTGGTGGCCCGCTGGGCCGAGTGGCAGGCCCGGCGCGAACCCCTGGAGGCCCGCGCCCGTGCAGGCTGGACGCCCGAGCTGGTGCAGGCCGTGAGCGATGCCGCCGCAGCCAAGCAGCTCAAGAACTACCGCCCCGATTGGCTGGCCGGCTGGCTGACCCAGATGGCGGCCTGGGTGCAGGGCGAAGGCATCAAGCTCGATGTGCTGGAGCGCTTTGCGCTGCCGCGCCTGATCGACAAGGGCTGGGCCCAGGCCGAGGCGCACGCGGCCCTGGCCGACATCGACGCCCTGTGCGGGCACCTGCAGGCCGAACCCGACATCGGCCCCGACTGGCTGGCCCATGCCGCCCGCGAGATCGGCGCCGCCTACCAGGCCGCCAAGGCGCAGCAGGCGCAGTTTGATTTCTCCGACCTGCTGCAGCGCCTGTACCACGCGCTGCAGGCGCCTGACGGCCGCCTGGCCACCGCCATCCGCCAGCAGTTCCCGGTGGCCCTGGTGGACGAGTTCCAGGACACCGACCCCTGGCAGTACGGCGCACTGGCGCGCATCTACCAGGGGCCCGAGGCCCGGGCGCTGGGCACCGGCCTGGTCATGATCGGCGACCCCAAGCAGGCCATCTACAGCTTCCGCGGGGCCGACCTGGCCACCTACCTGCAGGCCCGCGCCCAGGCCCAGGCCATCCACACTCTGTCGGGCAACTTCCGCTCCACCCGCGGTGTGGTGGCGGCGGTCAACCACATCTTCTCGCGCCTGCAGGCGCCCTTTGGCGCCGTGCCCTTCGACTGCGTGGAAGCGCGCAACCCCCAGGTGCAGCCCCTGCAGTGCGCCGGGCAGGCCCAGCCGGCCCTCACCGTGTGGTGGCAGCAGCGCGCCGAGCCGGCCACCAAATCGGCCCTGCTGAGCGACATGGCGACCCTGTTTGCCAGCCAGATGGTGCGCCTGTTGCAGCAGGGCGTGGCCCAGCCCGGCGACATGGCGGTGCTGGTGCGCAGCGGCCACGAGGCGCAGGCCATCCGCTCTGAGCTGGCGCGGCGCGGCGTGCGCAGTGTCTACCTGTCCGACCGCGACAGCGTCTACGCCACCCCCGAGGCGCACGAGCTGTGGCGCATCCTGCGTGCGGTGGCCCAGCCGCGCTCGGTCAGCGCGGTCAAGGCGGCCTTGCTGACGCGGCTGTGGGGCCTGTCCTGGGCGGCCCTGGAGGCCTTGCTGCACGACGAAGACGCCTGGGACGCGCTGATCGACCAGCTGCACGCCTGGCAGAAGGTGTGGCAGCAGCAGGGCGTGCTGCCGCTGCTGCACCGCTGCCTGCACGAGCTGCAGGTGCCGCGCCGCCTCATGGACCCGGCCCTGGCCGAGGCCTCACCGGAAGGCCCGCAAGGCGAGCGCCGCCTGACCAACCTGCTGCACCTGGGCGACCTGCTGCAGCAGGCCAGCCAGGGCCTGCAAGGCGAGGGCGCCCTGATCCGCCACCTGGAGGCCCAGCTGCGCGACCCGCGCGCCAGCGGTGAGGCCGCCCAGACCCGGCTCGAAAGCGATGCCCACCTGGTGCAGGTGGTCACCATGCACAAATCCAAGGGCCTGCAGTACCCGCTGGTGTTCCTGCCCTTTGCGGCGGGTTTCCGCGAAGACAAGCAAGGTGACGACGAGGACGACGCCCTGCGCCTGGCCGAAGACGTGCGCCTGCTCTACGTGGCCCTGACCCGCTCCGAGCAGGCCCTGTGGCTGGGCGTGACCCCGGTGAAGGGCGACCTGGACGGCAAGAGCCCACGCCTGCGCAGCGCGCTGTCGCGCCTGCTGGGGCGCCAGGGCCCGGACGACCTGGGCCCCGCGCTGCAGGCTTGGGGCCTGTGCCCTGACATCGCGGTGCTGCCGGCCCCGGCACCCGACGCACAGGCCTACACCCCACCCGCCGCCGAGCCGGCGCGCCAACCCGCGCTGCAGGCCCGCCGCGCCCTGCGCAGCGGCTGGTGGACGGCCAGCTTCAGCGCCCTGACCCGCGAGCTGGTGCCGCTGAGCGCCGAATCGGCTGTGCCCCCCTCCGAGCGGGAGGCCCGCCTGGAAGATGCCCAGGCCGACAGCCTGCCCCTGCTCAGCCCCGAACTGGCGGCCGCCGACAGTGGCCAGGCGGCCCTGCCCGGGGCCTGGGACGACTTCCCGGCCGGCAGCCGCTACGGCACCTTGCTGCACGACCTGCTGGAGTGGCAGGCCCAGCACGGCTGGCCGATCGCCCAGGCCGGCGAGGAAGGGGCAGAGGCTGCCGAGGTTGCGCGTGAGTGGGCCGCCCTGCAGGCCCGGCAGGCCCTGGCGTTGAAGCTGGACGAAACCCAGGCCGCCGCCCTGGCGCCCTGGGTGCAGCAACTGGCCCGCGCCGAGTTGCATTGGCCCGGCAACGCCCAGCCCCTGGTGCTGGGGGCCCTGGCGCCGGCGCAGTACTGGGCCGAAATGGCCTTCAGCCTGCCGGTGCGCTCGCTGCAAGCGCAGTCGCTCGATGCCCTGATCAGCGCCCAGGTGCTGCCGGGGCAGCCGCGGCCGGCCCTGCAGCCGCGCCAGCTCGAAGGCATGCTCACCGGCTTCATGGACCTGGTGGTCGAGCACCAGGGCCGTTACCACGTGCTCGACTACAAGTCGAACCGCCTGCCCGACTACGCCCCCGCCACCCTGGCCCAGGCGGTGCTGGCCCACCGCTACGACGTGCAGTACAGCCTGTACCTGCTGGCGCTGCACCGCCTGCTCAAGTGGCGCCTGCCCGGCTACAGCCCGCAGCGCCACCTGGGCGGCGCGCTCTACCTGTTTGTGCGCGGCATCGACCAGCCCGGCCAGGGCGTGTTCTTCGAGCGGCCGCCGCACGAACTCATCGAATCGCTGGACCAGGCCTTTGCGGCGCCCGCGCCCGGTTCCTCACTGCCGGAGCTGCCCGCATGACGACCTCTCTTCTGGCCAGCACGGTCAATGGCGCTGAAGCCACGCCACTGAACCGCCTGGACCGGGCCCTGGCCGCCTTTGTGCAGCAGGCCCAGCCCAGCGATGACCCACGCCATGCCTGGCTGGTCGCCCTGGTCAGCCACCAGTACGGCCGCGGCCACGCCTGCCTGGATCTGGCCGCGCTGCAGCGTGAGCCCGGCCCCACCCTGGGCTGGGAGGCGCCCGCCCTGCAAGCCCTGCCGCCCGACCTGGCCGCTGGCGCCGAGCACCTGCCTTGGGTGCACGGCCCCAGCAGCCCCCTGGTGCGCGAGGGTGATCGCCTGTACCTGCGCCGCAACTGGGAGGCCGAGCAGGCCATCCGCCACAGCATCGCGGAGCGTCTGGCCCTGCCGCCCAAGGCCCCTGAAGGCCTGGCCCAGGCCTTGGCGCAGTTGTTTCCGCCCGACCCGGCGGTGCCCGGGCCCGATTGGCAGAAAGTGGCCTGTGCGCTGGCGGCGCGTCAGCGCCTGACCCTGGTCACCGGCGGGCCCGGCACCGGCAAGACCACCACCGTGGTGCGCCTTCTGGCCTTGCTGCAGTCGCATGCGCGGGCCCAGCAGGGCCGGCCCTTGCGCGTGGCGCTGGCGGCGCCCACCGGCAAGGCGGCGGCACGCTTGGGCGAGTCGATCGCCTCGGCCCTGGCCTCCTTGCCCGAGGCCTTGCGCGCCGACATCCCGGCCCATGCCGCCACCCTGCACAAGCTGCTGCAGGTGCGCCCCGGTGGTGGCGCTGCGGCCCCGTTGCCCGCGCTGGCGCTGGACCTGGTGGTGGTGGACGAAGCCTCGATGATCGACCTGGAGATGATGGCCCGGCTGCTGCGCGCCGTGCCCTTGCACGCCAGCGTGATCCTGCTGGGCGACAAAGACCAGCTGGCCTCGGTCGAGGCCGGCGCGGTGATGGGCCAGCTGTGCCATGGTGCCCAGGCCGGTCGCTACAGCGCGGCCACCGTGGCCTGGCTGGCCGAGGTGGCCCAGGTGGACCTCAGCCCCTGGCAGGGCGACGGTGGTGTGCTGGCCCAGCAGACCGTGATGCTGCGGCACAGCCGCCGCTTTGCCGGTGACAGCCCCATTGGCCAATGGGCCCGGGCGGTGAATGCGGGCGAGGTGGCCGCGGTGCGCCAGCTCTGGCAGCAGGCCCCGGTGGCGGGCCGCAGCAGCGCCTCGGTGCAGCGCCTGCAGCCGCGCCCCGGGGGCGACCCTGCCTTGGCCCCGCTGTGGCGCCAGGGCTGGCAACCCTGGCTGGAGGCCCTGGCCCGGATCGGTGCGGGCGGCAGCAGCGATGCCCAGGCCTTGCAGGCGCTGGCCGCGCTGGCGCGCTTTCAGGTGCTGTGCGCGGTGCGCGAGGGGGCCTGGGGGGTGCAGGCGCTGAACCGGCGCATCGCGCTGGCGCTGGGTTTTCCGCCCGAGGGCTGGTACCCGGGTCGGCCGGTGATGGCCACGCGCAATGACTACGCCCTCAAGCTCATGAACGGCGACATCGGCCTGTGCCTGCCGCATGCCAAGGGCTTGCGAGTGGCCTTCCCCGATGGGGCGGGGGGCGTGCACTGGGTGCAGCCCTCGCGCCTGGATGCGGTGGAGAGCGTGTTCGCCATGACCGTGCACAAATCGCAGGGCTCGGAGTTCGAGCATGTCTGCCTGGTGCTGCCCGAGCAGCCCGTGGCCGTGCTCACGCGGGAGCTGCTCTACACCGGCATCACCCGCGCCAAGACCCGGCTGACCCTGGCGGTGCCGGCCGTGCCGGTGTTGCTGCGCTCGGTGGAGCGTCAGATCGTGCGCAGCGGTGGCCTGACGATGTAGTGGCGACTCAGGCCGGGGGCGTGAAGCGCTGCAGCAGCTCACCCAGCGGCATGGGCCGCGCCAGCAGGTAGCCCTGCACAAACTGGCCGCCGCAGGCGCGCACGCGCTTGAGCTGGGCGGCGGTCTCCACGCCTTCCACGATCACGCGCAGGCCCAGGTGCCGGCCCAGGTCGAGGATGGTTCGCACGATGGCCTCATCGCTGGCGTTGTGGCCGCTTGTTCCGTCCGCCGGGTCGCCCAGGCCGCGCACAAAGCAGCGGTCGATCTTCAGGGTGTTCAGCGGCAGTTGCTTGAGCAGCGACAGCGCCGAGTGCCCTTGGCCAAAATCGTCCAGGCTGATCTCGAAGCCGGCGGCGCGCAGCCGGCCCATCACGGCGGTGACCTGGGCAGGGTGCTCCATCACCAGGGTTTCGGTCAGCTCCAGCGAGAGCTGGGCCGGCGCCAGGCCGTGCCGGCGCGTGAGGGCCAGCAGCTCTTCGGGCAGGGCATCGCGGTGGAACTCGGGCGAGGCCATGTTCACATGCACCCGCAGGCCCTTGAGCCCGGCGGCCTCCAGGGCGGCCAGGTCGGCACAGGCCTGGGCGGCCACCCATTGGCCGATCTGCACGATCAGGTGCGCCTCTTCGGCCAGCGGGATGAACACATCGGGCGGCACCAGTTGCCCATCGGGCCGGCGCCAGCGCACCAGGGCCTCGGTGCCGTGCAGGCGGCCGCTGGCCTGGTCGAAGATGGGCTGGTGGTGCAGGAACAGCTCCCGGCGCTGCAGGGCCAGGTGCAGGTCCTGCGCCATCTGAAGGCGCTGCATCAGGATGTTCTGCTGTTCGGCCAGGGCGTGCGGGCTGGTCTGCGAGAAGAAGTCGCTGCCGTCGCGCCCGTTTTGCTTGATGCGGTACATGGCCGCATCGGCACTGCGCAGCAGCTCGGGCGGGGTGCGTCCGTTCTCCGGGAACAGGCTGATGCCCACGCTGGCGCTCAGGCTCAGCTCCACCCCTTCGTGCAGCATGGGGTGCCGGGCGGCCTGGCGCACCCGCTCAGCTGTCTCGGCAAAGGCCCGCAGGTCGACCCCGGGCAGCAGCAGGGCAAATTCATCGCCGCCCAGGCGTCCGGCGGTGGCGCCGGCCGGTGCCAGGGCTTGCAGGCGTTGTGCGAACTCGCGCAGCACGGTGTTGCCGGCGTCATGGCCGAAGGCGTCGTTGATGGGTTTGAAGCGGTCCAGGTCGATGAACATCAGGCCGAAGTGCTGGCCCAAGGCTTCGGCCTGGCGGCAGGTGGCGCCCAGCACCTCGTAGAAGTGGCGCCGGTTGGCCAGCCCGGTCAGCCCATCGACCTGGGACAGGTGCAGCACCGTGGCCTGTTGCTCCAGCTTCTGCGCGGTCTGGGCCAGCAGGGCGCCGATGGTGCCCGAGAGTTGGGGCAGCTGGGCATCGGGCTGGCGCGCCAGGCTGCTGTAGAACTCCAGCACCCCAGGGCGGTGGTCCGAGCCGTCGCCGCTCTGGAAGGTGACCGGAAAGATGTAGCCCGAGCGCAGGTGGCTGGCGCGGGCGCTGGCGCGGCGCACAAAGCCCGGGTCGGTGGCCATGTTCTCGACCCAGGTGGCTTGGCCGCTTTGCCACACCCGGCCCACCAGGCCCTCGCCGGGGCGCAGGCGCAGCTGCTGGCTGGCCTGGCTGAAGGCGCTCATGTCGTGTTCGCTGGGGTGCCAGAACTGGTGGCAGGCCAGTTGGGGCTGGCCGGCCGGGTCGGCTTCCAGGGCCCAGTAGGCGCCCCAATCCCAGCCCAGGCTATTGCACACCCCCTGGATCACATTGAGGATGGCGCTGCCCAGCGAGTGCGATCCGACCAGGAACTCGGTCAGCTCGAAGCCCAGGCGCTCGCGCATCTGGGCGTGCTTGAGCTCGGTCACGTCCTGCACGATGCCTTGCAGCAGGCCGGGCTGGGCTGGGTCGGCCGGCAGGGCGGTCATGCGCAGCCAGCGCAGGCCCTGGGTGCGGCTGATCACGCGCAGGTCCTGTTGCCAGGGCTGGCCGGCGCCGGCCGTGAAGCGAGGCAGCAGGCGCACCAGATCGTCCATCACCACATGCGTCAGACCGTCATCGAGTGGGCCTTCGAGGCGGCCCTGGGCATCGAAGAACTGGGCGGCCTGGGGCGACAGGCTCAGCCAGCCTTCGGCATGGGCCCACTGGCCAAAGCCCGCGGCGGCTTCCACGGCCTGGGGCGCGCGCGCGAAGGCCCGCGCCGAGGGGCGCGCGGAGGGGAACGCCTGGGTGCGGGCGGGGGGCGGCATCACCGTGGGGGCAAGGTGGCCGCTCTTTTGATTCAGGTCTGACATGGGTCTCAAGCTGCTGCAGCGGCTGTCACAGCAGGATCCGTGCCGCCACGGTTGGCGGCTGCCCCAGGGCTGGGCGTTCTGATGCCCTAATGTGGTGCATTTTGGTGTTGTTGTGCACGGAAATGATGCCTTTCTTCCGGGTGGCGCCAAACAGGTGCATCGGGATGCCGCCTCACTGCGGGTTCATGCTGGCGTCATGACCGCGTCATGTTGATGTCATGGCGGCGTCATCGCCTCCGGTCCCAATGGGGATTCACTCCCTCAGGCCGTCCCAACGGCTGCTCAGGCCCACGCACATGCCCACCGGTTTCTCCTTGTTGATTGCGGCCCAGTTCACTTCCGCCCTGGCCGACAACGCCTTGCTGATCGTCACCATGGCCCTGCTGCAGGAGCAGGGCGTGCCGGGTTGGTGGGCGCCTTTGCTGAAGTTCGCGTTCACGCTGTCGTATGTGGTGCTGGCGCCGGTGGCGGGCCCGCTGGCCGACGCCATGCCCAAGGCCCGGCTGATGGCCTGGATGAACGCCATCAAGGTGCTGGGCGTGTTGGGCCTGCTGGTGGGCGTGCACCCCGTGCTGGCCTATGCGGTGGTGGGCCTCGGCGCAGCGGGCTACGCGCCGGCCAAATACGGGCTGGTGACCGAGATGGTGCCGGCGCGGCAGCTGGTGGTGGCCAACAGCTGGATCGAGATCTCCATCGTCTGCGCCGCCTTGCTGGGGGCGGTCACGGGGGGCTTTCTGGTGAGTGCCCTGGTGTGTGGCTCGGCAGTGGCCAGCCAGGCCCGGCAGGGCTTGCTGGCCTGGGGGCTGCCGCTGGATTCGGCCCTGGCCGGCTCGCTGGGCCTGTTGCTCAGCGTGTATGGCGTGGCCGCGCTGCTGCAACTGGGGGTACCGGACAGCGGCGCCCGTTACGCCCGACGTGAGATCCACCCCCTGGCCCTGCTGCGCGACTTTGCCGCCAGCAACCGTTTGCTGTGGCGCGATGCCGAGGGCGGCCTGTCGCTGGGGGTGACCACGTTGTTCTGGGGCGTGGGTGCCACGCTGCAGTTTGCGGTGTTGCGCTGGGCCCAGGAGTCGCTGCGCCTGCCGCTGGACCAGGCAGCCTACCTGCAGGCCATGGTGGCGGTGGGCGTGGTGCTGGGCGCCGGCGTGGCCGGCCACCGGGTGGCCTTGCACCAGGCGGTGCGGGTGTTGCCGGCCGGGGTCTTGCTGGGGCTGCTGATCACCGCCGTGTCGTTGACGCAGCACTTTGCCGTGGCCCTGCCCCTGCTGGCGCTGGTGGGCTTGGTGGGGGGCGTGCTGGTGGTGCCCATGAATGCACTGCTGCAGCACCGGGGTCACCAGCTGCTGACGGCCGGGCGATCCATTGCCGTGCAGGGCTACAACGAGAACCTGAGCATCCTGGTGATGCTGGCGGGCTATGCCGGCCTGCTGGCGCTGGAGTTGCCGGTGGTGCCGCTGATGGGGGTGTTCGGCCTGCTGATCGCGGCCAGCATGGCCGTGTTGTGGTGGCGCTGCCGGCGCCGCGTGCTGACCCAGCCTGCCGGCTGAAGTTCTTCCGGCAAGAGGGGGGGCGGCAGGAGGGGGGGCGGCAATAGGGGGTCAGACGGCCAGGCGTGCCCTGGCCGGTGCCGATTCCGGCTGCGGCAGGGGGCGCCCTTCGGTCAGGGCGTGGTACAGGCCCTCGATGCGGCTGATGATGCGCTCCCAGCTGGCCTGGCAGGCGGCCTCGCGGGCCTGCCGCCCCATCGCATGCAGGGCGGCCGGGTCGGCCGCCAGCCGGGCCCCCAGTTGCACGAAATCGTTCATGTTGCCGAAGGGCGCCAGGGCACCGTGGCGCCCGGTCTGCACCAGCTGGCTGGCGGCGGCGTAGTCGTAGGCCAGCACCGGCAGTCCGCTGGCCAGCGCCTCCAGGGTCACGTTGCCAAAGGTCTCGGTGACGCTGGGGAACACGAACAGGTCGCCGCTGGCGTAATGGGCGGCCAGGTCTTCGCCATGGCGCATGCCGGCAAAGATCGCATCGGGGCAGCGGGCCTGCAGCTCCTTGCGCGAGGGGCCGTCGCCCACCAGCACCAGGCGCGCGCGGGGCTGCACGCGGCGGATGGCCTCGAAGGCCATGGTCAGGGTGCCCAGATTCTTCTCGGGTGCGAGGCGCCCCACGTGCAGCACCACTAGGTCGTCGGGGGCAAGGCCCCAGCTCTGGCGCAGGGCGGCACTGCGCCGGGCCGGGTCGAACAAGCGGGTGTCCACGCCGCGCGAGACCACCTCGACGTTGTGAAAGCCGTAGTCGGTCAGCTCCTGGCGCAGGCCCTCGTCGGGGGTCATGGTGCAGGCCGTGAGGTTATGGAACTTGCGCAGGTAGGCCATGATGGGCTTGTGCAGCCAACCCATGCCGTAGTGCTTGCTGTAGGCGTGGAAGTTGGTGCGAAAGTCGGAGCACACCGGCAGCTTGAGCTGCACCGCCGCCTGCAGGGCCGACCAGCCCATGGGGCCTTCGGTGGCGATGTGCACCACATCGGGCCGCCGCCGTGCCCACAGGCTGACCAGCGTCTTTTTGGAGGTCAGGCCCATGCGCAGGTGCGGGTAGCGCGGAATGGGCAGGCCCCGCATCAGCACCTCGTGGAACAGCACGTCGTCGCTGGCCTGCTCGCCCCGGGTCTCGGCCTTCGATTGGTTGGGGCGGATCAGCTGGATCTCGTGGTTGCGTTCGCGCAAGCCTTCGACCACGCAGGCCAGGGTGCGGGCCACTCCGTTGACTTCGGGCGGGTAGGTTTCGGTGACGATCGAGACCCGCAGCGAGCGCCGCAGGGCAGGGAATTCGTCCACCACGATGGGGTGTTCAGCCGGGGCGTTCATGCGCTGATGGTGGGGCCCGATTGCAACCGTTGTGTGACAGCCCTGCGTTCAGGAAGTGCGTCACCGGACTTTCATATTCGCTGGTCACCATCCGGTCACGCGCCCGCCTGCGGGCCGTCACAAAAAACCACCCACCGGCCCACCGGGCCTGCTCACACGTCAAAGGATCGAAGGTGAAAGATTTTCTGAGTGCCTTGAAAACGCAGCGCTGGGACGACCACCGCTACTACCACCACAGCCGCATCAACCAGACCCTGCACCTGATCAGCGCGCTGAGCTTTCTGGTGGCCTACGGGCTGCTGTTCAGCGACCCCGCCGGTGCTGCCCTGCTGGCCTGGGGCGTGTCCATGGTGTCGCGCCAGTCGGGTCACTTCTTTTTCGAGCCGCGCGGCTATGACGAGGTGAACCAGGCCACCCATGAGCACAAGGAAGAGATCAAGGTGGGCTACAACCTGCGCCGCAAGGTGGTGCTGATGGCCCTGTGGGTGGCTGCCCCCGTGGCGCTGTGGCTGAGCCCCAGCCTGGGCGGCTTGATCGCACCGGCCGAATCGTTCTCGGCCTTCTGGCACCAGGTGGGCTGGGCCTGGCTGGTGGTGGGGGTGGGCGGCCTGCTGTTCCGCACCGTGCACCTGTTCTTCCTGAAGGACGTGCAGACCGGCCTGGTGTGGATGACCAAGATCCTGACCGATCCCTTCCATGACGTGTACCTGTACCACAAGGCGCCCCTGTACCTGCTGCGCGGCGAGCTGCTGGACCCGATGGCCCACGCCCGCAAGCAGCACTGAGGCCGCCGCCTCAGTGTGATCTGCCGTATCTGCCTCAGCCGCGACGATGCGCCAGCATCTCCCTGAAGATGCTGCGCTTGATCGACTTGTTGGTCTGCGCGGCATCCTGCCACCACCAGCCGCCGGCCTCCATGGCCTGGCAGGCAGCGACAAAGCGGCGGCACACCTCTTCGAAATCGGCTTCGGTGTAGTTCAGGCTGAAGATCAGCCGGCCGGTGCCGACCCAGCTCAGGGCCAGGCCTTGCTCACGCAGGTAGAACTGCAGCATCCAGTTGTAGCGCGAGGGGCGGGTGTAGCTCACGGTCCACACCGAAGACATGTTGGCCACCTGCACCGGGGCGCCGATGGCCTGCAGGCGCTGGTTGAGCTGGGCGGCGCGCCGGTTCTGGGTGGCGTCCAGGTCCACGTACATGAGCTGGGCCTCGGGGGTTTCCAGGTAGTCCAGGAATGCTTCCATGGCGCCCATCACATAGGGGTGCGAGTTGAAGGTGCCACGGGCAAAGCACAGGTCGGCCGGCCGGTCTTCGCGGTAGCGCTTCATCAGCTCCCGCTTGCCGCAGACCACGCCCACCGGCAGGCCGCCGCCCAGGGTCTTGCCATAGGTGACCATGTCGGCCTTGACGCCGAAATACTCCTGGGCGCCGCCCGGGGCCAGGCGAAAGCCCAGGAACACCTCGTCAAAGATCAGCACGATGCCGCGCTCGGTGCAGACCTCGCGCAGCTGCTTGAGCCACTCGGTGTAGGCGGCGCGGTCGTAGCCGGCGCTGCGCGAGCTGTCCACCAGCGAAGAGTCGCCCGGCGCCGCCTTGTTGGGGTGCAGGGCCTGCAGCGGGTTGATCAGCACACAGGCGATGTCGCGGCGCTTGCGCAGCACCTGCAGGCTGTTTTCGTGCATGTCGCGCAGGGTGTAGGTCTCGCGCGGGGGCAGGGGGTTGCCGGGGCCGGGCTGCACGTCTTCCCACCAGCCGTGGTAGGCGCCGCAAAAGCGCACCAGGTTGCGCCGGCCGGTGTGGTAGCGGGCCAGGCGCACGGCCTGCATCACGGCTTCGGTACCCGACATGTGGAAAGAGACCTGGTCCAGCCCCGAGATGCGCTGCAGGCGTGCCACGTTGGAGGCCACGCTGGGGTGCAGGCTGCCCAGCACCGGGCCCAGGGCCTGGGCGCGGGCGCTGCCCTCGGCAATGCACTGGCGGTACACGTCGACGCCGAACACATTGACACCGTAAGAGCCGGTCAGGTCGTAGTAGCTGTTGCCGTCCAGGTCGGTCAGGGTGACGCCTTCGGAGGCTTCCATGAAGGCGCCCACCTGCACGTGCTGGCGCAGCAGCGGGCTGTACTGGAAAGGCACGCGGTAGGCGCCGGTGAACTGCAGGTCGGGCAGGCCGTCGCGGGCGCTGGCGGTGAGGGCCAGGGTGCGCGGGCAGCGGGCCACCAGCGTGTCGCCCAGCCGTTGCAGGGCCTGGCGCCGCTGGGCCGCCACCTCGGCCGGCGCGCCATCGGAGTTGAAGAAGCGCTCTTCGCCGTAGGCGTAGCCGGGCAGCCACGAGGCCACGCGTTTGGCCATGCGCGAATGGCCGGTGAGCGAGGGGTGCTTGGCCCGCGACAGTTCCAGTCGGCGGATCAGCCGGGGCAGGGTGGCGGCGAAGGCCGCACCGCCCAGGGCCCAGAAAGCCAGTGTTTCGTCCATGTGATGAGGTCCGGAATTTCGAAAAAGCGAGAGTGCGAAAAGAGCGAAGCCTCATCTGTAACTTGACTGATTGACATCTTGATGAATATCCAAAACCTGCGTGACCGCCTGCTGCAGCAGGAAGACCTGAACTTTCTGCTCACCAACCGGGTGCCGCGCATCGCGCTGACGCGCTTCATGGGCTGGTTCAGCCAGATCCGCCAGCCCCTGGTGCGCGACGCCTCGATCGCGGTGTGGCGCCTGTTCACCGAGCTGGACCTGAGCGAGGCGCGCAAACAGCACTTCGACAGCCTGCACGACTGCTTCACCCGCGAGCTCAAGCCCGGCGCGCGCCCCTTCGACCCTGACCCCGAGGTGCTGGCCAGCCCTTGCGACGGCATCGTGGGGGCCTGTGGCGAGGTGGCCGGGCTGCAGGTGTGGCAGGCCAAGGGCTTTCCGTACCGGCTGGAAGACCTGTTCGGCGACCCGGCCCGCGCTGAGGCCTTTCGCGATGGCTGCTATGTGACGCTGCGCCTGACCTCGGCCATGTACCACCGCTTTCATGCGCCGCACGACGCCCGTCTGCAGCACGTGACGCACCTGACCGGGGACACCTGGAACGTGAATCCGATTGCGCTCAAGCGGGTGGAGCGCCTGTTTTGCCGCAACGAGCGCGCGGCCCTGCACCTGCGGCTGGCGCGGGGCGAGTACCCACTGGCCCTGGTGCCGGTGGCGGCCATCCTGGTGGCCAGCCTGCGCCTGCACGCGCTGGACCTGCTGCTGCATGGCCGCTACCCGGGCCCGCATGAGCTGCCTTGCGATGTGGCGGTGGCCAAGGGGCAGGAGCTGGGCTGGTTCCAGCACGGATCGACCATCATCGTGTTCGCCCCCAAGGGCTTCCGCCTGGTCGAAGGGGTGGCCACCGGCCTGCGGGTGCGGGCTGGGCAGCCCTTGATGCGCCTGCCTGAAAGTACCTTGTCTTAAAGAGAGCTGTCTGTGGCCGCTCAGGGCGTGGGCAGCACGTCGTAGACCACCCAGGCGAACTCCATCGGGTTCGGGAAGCGCCAGCCCGAGCGGGCTGCTGTCACCCACAGCGGCCGGATGGGGCGGCCGGTCTTCTCCAGCCATTCCTGGACTTCGACCTCGCAGTTGCTGGCCTCAAAAACCTGGGCCTTTTTCAGGGGGCCGCGCGGGCAGATCATCAGGCCGCCCTGCTGCTCCCAGCCGGGGTGGGGGGCCAGGGTCGTGGGCCACTCGTCGGGCATGCCGGGCAGGGCGCGCACCTGGTCGGAAACAAAGAAGGCCACCATGGCGTTCTCGGCCCATTCGCCACCCGTCCAGCCCAGCGCTACATCGGGGTGGCGCTGTTGCCAGCCTTGCACCATGCGTTCGGCAGCCACTTCATTGGCTTCGTAATAACTGCGCTTGCCCTGGCTGGCCTGGGTCACGGCGAGCACCCCACCGACCAGCACCACGCCCGCCAGCACAGGCCAGGCAGAGGCCTGCAAGGCCTTCAGGCTGCGTGCGGTGGGGGTGTCTGTGTCCGAGCTGGCGAGGGAGGGGGTTGTGGCCTGCTCCAGGTTGCGCAGCCACAACAGCGGAAAGGCGTAGATGATGGGGATGGCCCAGGGGCTGGAGAGCTCGGCCATGCCCGCCATGCCGGCCAGCAGCGTCACGGCGCCAGGCAGGGCGGCCAGCCAGAACACGGTGTCTTGCCAGTGCAGCGGCAGCCAGCTGCGCCAGGCCAGGCGCGGGATCAGGCGCAGCAGCCTGCGCCAGCGGCCAGGGCCGGCCGGGCTGGCCTGCCAGGCGAACACCAGCACACAGGGCACCCAGGCCAGCAGCACGAACAGAAGCGGCGTGAGGGCGAAATGCAGCAGGAAATGCCACTCCACATGGCCACCGCCCTGGTCGGCGGCATAGCGCAGGGTGGGGTAGTCGTGCTGCCACAGCCACCAGGCATGGGGCAGTAGAAAAACCGCCAGGCTGAGCAGGGCCACATAGGGGCGCAGGCTGCCGAACCAGCGGCGCATGTCCCGCCGCAACAAGGCGGTGACAAACAGCGAGAACAGGAACACGCCGCTGTAGTACTTGCTGAGCATGCACACCGCGCCTAGAAAGCCCAGCCACACCGAGGCGGTCAGGCCGGGGCGGCCGCTCTGGCGCAGGCTGGCCAGCCAGGCCACAGCCGTCCAGGGCCAGACCGACAGCAAAATCGCATTGGCGTTGAATTTGGCGGCCAGCGTGGTGTAGGGCAGGGTCCACATCAGCAGCAGCACGGCGCTGGGGGCCATCTTGCGCAAGCCCAGCAGGCGCGCCAGATGCGCCACCCCCCACAGGCCGATGGCCACGTTCACATACGACAGCAGCTTGTACGACAGTGCACTGCGCGGCATGGCCGCAAACCAGAGTTCGACCGCCCAGACAAAGAAAGGTGGGTGCTTGAAGGTGCCCCACTCGAAGGTCTGCCCCCAGGCAAAGTTCTCCAGCATGTCGTTGTAGGGGTCGAGGTTCGGGTAGGCGAACCAGTGCACCAGGGCCCAGGCCAGGCAATAGGCCACGATGAGCAGGCGCGTGCTGTGCTGGCCGGAGGGCTGAGCGGAAAGGGGGGCGGCAGGCACGGCAGGAAAACAGTTCGGAAAAGGCGGGCTGGGGGTGGACACCGTCGGGCGCGGCAGGCCGGGTCAGGCTTGCCTTGGGTCGTTGGGGCGGCCGGAGTTGGCCTGTTGTAGCCCCTGGCCCGGTCGTCTGTAGCCGACCGGCTGCGCCAAAGCGGCGCGAATTGTCTCACGGCTGGCTTGCCGGGGGGTACGTAAGGTTACGAATGCAAATGGCATGCCAAGGGCTGTTGGCGCCTTTGCCCAAGAACCGATACCGCGTTCGCGTGCGGCGGGGTGGGTTGACTGCCCGGCAGCAGCCCTCAGGGCAGCTGCTTTATGGCTTCTGCCCGGCGCGTTGCGCCTTCACGTCGGCAAAGCCGACATGAGCCTGCGCCGCAAGGCTGCAGATTCGCCTGCGGCGAATGCTGGCCTTACAGGCCAGCCGCTGCCCGCAGCGCTGCAGCCTTGTCCGTTCTTTCCCACGTGAACTCGGGTTCTTCTCGGCCGAAGTGGCCGTAGGCGGCGGTTTTTTCGTAGATGGGGCGCAGCAGGTCGAGCATCTGGATGATGCCCTTGGGGCGCAGGTCGAAGTGCTCTTGCACCAGGCGGGCGATCTGGTCGTCAGGGATGACGCCGGTGCCTTCGGTGTACACGGTCACGTTCATGGGGCGGGCCACGCCGATGGCGTAGGCGACCTGGATCTGGCACTGGCGGGCCAGGCCGGCGGCCACGATGTTCTTGGCCACATAGCGGGCGGCGTAGGCGGCCGAGCGGTCCACCTTGGTCGGATCCTTGCCCGAGAAGGCACCACCGCCGTGGGGGCAGGCGCCGCCGTAGGTGTCGACGATGATCTTGCGCCCGGTCAGGCCGCAGTCACCTTGCGGGCCGCCAATCACAAAGCGGCCGGTGGGGTTGATCAGGTACTTGGTGTCCTGCAGCCACTCTTTGGGCAGCACGGGCTTGATGATCTCTTCGATGATGGCCTCGGTGAAGCTGGCCTTCATCTTCTTGGCGGTTTCGCTCTGGTCGGGGCTGTGCTGGGTGGACAGCACCACGGTGTCGATGCTGTGCGGCTTGCCGTCCACATAACGCATCGTGACCTGGCTCTTGGCATCCGGGCGCAGGAAAGGCAGGCGGCCGTCCTTGCGCAGCTGGGCCTGGCGCTCGACCAGTCGGTGGGCGTAGTAGATGGGGGCGGGCATCAGCTCGGGCGTTTCGTCGCAGGCGTAGCCAAACATCAGGCCCTGGTCGCCGGCACCGGTGTTCAGGTGGTCGTCGCTGGCCTGGTCCACGCCCTGGGCGATGTCGTTGCTCTGCTTGTCGTAGGCCACCAGCACAGCGCAGCCTTTGTAGTCGATGCCGTACTCGGTGTTGTCGTAGCCGATGCGCTTGATGGTGTCGCGGGCGACCTGGATGTAGTCAACGTGCGCGTTGGTGGTGATCTCGCCAGCCAGCACGACCAGACCGGTGTTGGTCAGGGTTTCGGCGGCCACACGGCTGCGCGGGTCTTGCTTGAAGATGGCATCGAGGATCGCGTCGGAGATCTGGTCAGCCACCTTGTCGGGGTGGCCTTCAGAGACGGATTCTGAGGTGAAAAGAAAATCGTTCGCCATTTGAATAAACTCCACGTTTCAAGTTCTGGGGGCGTTGCCTCGGACTCGGGAGCTTTGGCGAACGCTTTAGCAGTTGTGTTTTACGTCGCCCTGCAAGTTGCTCATTTAACTCAGCGACCCGTTTATTCTACCCACGTCATGCTCTCGTTGTTCCGGGTCTTTGCCCTGTTTCCCCTGGGGTTGCTCCAGGTCATGGGCTGGCTTCTGGGTTGGTTGGCCTTCCTGGCCTCACCATCCTATCGCCGGCGCTTTCTGGCCAATGCCGCCCTGGCAGGGGTGGGCCTGCGCGATCGGATCGCAGCCATCGGGCATGGCGGGCGCATGGTGGCCGAGCTGCCGCGCCTGTGGCTGGGCCGGCCGCTGCCCTCGGTGTGGGCGGACCACGGGTGCATCGAACGGGCCCTGGCCTCCGGGCGCGGGGTGGTTTTTTTGACGCCGCACATGGGCTGCTTCGAGTTGTCGCCGCAGGCCCTGGCGCGCGACTATGCCGAGCGCTTCGGCCCCATGACCATTCTTTACCGGCCGGCCCGCCAGGCCTGGCTGGCGCACACCATGGCCTCGGTGCGTGAGCGACCGGGGCTGCAGGCCGTGCCCACCACCTTGGCTGGCGTGCGGCAACTGATCAAGGCGCTGCGCCAGGGGCGCGCCGTGGGCCTGCTGCCCGACCAGGTGCCGCCGGAGGGCATGGGGGTGTGGGCGCCGTTCTTTGGCCAGCCGGCCTACACCATGACCCTGGCCGTGCGCCTGGTGCAGCAGACCAGGGCCACCGTGCTGCTGGCCTGGAGCGAGCGCCTGTCGTGGGGGCGGGGGGTACGCATCCATGTGCACGAGATGCAGTCGCCGCTGGCGGCTGACATGACGCAGGCGGTGACCCAGATCAATGCCGAGATGGAGCAGATGATCCGGGCCTGCCCGGCCCAGTACCTTTGGGGTTATGCGCGCTACAAACAGCCGCGCGGAGAGTTTTGAGCATGTGGAGTCGGTTCGGAATTGCATTCATGCGGCTGATGGCCCACCTGCCCCTGTCCTGGGTGCGGGGCCTGGGCGTGGCTTTGGGCTGGGTGCTCTACGGGCTGGCCGTGCCGCGGCGGCGCGTGGTGGCGGTGAACCTGAAGCTGTGTTTCCCTGACGCGCCGCTGGCCCAGCGCAAGGCCTGGACGCGGCGGGCGTTCATCCACTTTGCGCAGTCCTGGCTCGACCGGGGCTGGCTCTGGCATGCGCCACGCGAGGTGCTGGCGCGCCGCATCCGCCTGGTGGGGCCGTGGCAGGAGTTCGAGGGCGACACGCCCACGATCATTTTTTCGCCCCACTTTTTCGGCCTGGAGGCCGGGGGCATGGCGCTGTCGATGAATGTGGACCGGGTGTTTACCTCGATCTTCACGCCCCAGCCCAGCCCGGCGGTGGACGCCTGGATGAAGGCCGGGCGCTCACGCTTCGGCGAGGTGACGATGCTGAGCCGTTTTGATGGCGTCAAGCCCATCATCAACACGCTGCGCAAGGGCGGGGCGCTGTACCTGCTGCCCGACATGAACTTTGGTCCCGAAGAGTCGATCTTCGTGCCGTTTTACGGGCACCTGGCGGCCACCGTGCCCAGCCTGTCGCGCTTTGCCCGCTTGGGGCGGGCCAAGGTGGTGCCGGTGGTGTCGCGCATCACGCCCGAGGGCTACGAGGTGGAGGTGATGCCGGCCTGGCAGAACTTCCCGACCGACGATGTGGAGGCCGACACGGCCCTCATGAACCAGCGCCTGCAGGGCTGGATCGACACCATGCCCGACCAGTATTACTGGGTGCACAAGCGCTTCAAGACCCGCCCGCCGGGCGAGCCCCCGGTCTACCGCTGAACCGCCGGGCCCAGAAAATCCTGGATCTGCTGCATGACCCAGATCGGGTCCTCATGCACGATCCAGTGGCTGGCCGTGTCGTGCCGGCGCACCTGCAGCTGGGGCACCCAGGCGTCCAGGCCGTCGAGCAGGCCCGGCAGCAGGGCGTGGTCGCCCAGGCCCCACAGCACCTGGGTGGGGCAGCTCACCTGCAGCAGGCTCTCAGGCAGCGCCAGGGCGGCGGCCCCGGGGTGGTGGGCATCGCCCGGGCGCAGCGGTGAGGCCCGGTAGTAGTTGCAGCCGCCGCGCAAGCTGGTGCGCCACACCGCGCGGTACTGGTTCTTGACGTCTTCACTCAACCACGATGGCTCGCCCTGGGCGCCGAAGCGCTGGAAGAAACCCCACAGGCGCGCGAAATCATCTTCGGCCAGGCGCTCTTCGGCCCCGGGCTGGATCAGAAAGTTCATGTAGGCGCTGGCCGCCAGCTGGGCTGGGTTGTGGCGCAGCTCGCGCACAAAAGCGCCGGGGTGGGGTGAGTTGATGATCACCAGGCGCTGCATCAGCTCGGGGTGCTGGTTGGCCAGGCTCCAGGCCACGGCACCGCCCCAGTCGTGCGCCACCAGGGCGCCGAGCGGCGCCTTGGGCGATTCGAGGGCGATCAGCGCCTGCAGATCCTGCACCAGCAGGCGGGCCTTGTAGGCTTCGACTTCGGGCGGTCGGCTGGATTGTTCGTACCCGCGCAGGTTGGGCGCCACGCAGCGCCAGCCGCCGTTCTCGGGGCGGGAGAAGTGCAGCAGCAGCGGGTCCCAGACAAACGCGGCTTCAGGGAATCCGTGCAGAAACAGCAGCACGGGCGCGCCGACCGGGCCGGCAGCCCGGCAGCTCAGGGTGATGCCGTGCGGCAGGGTGTGTTCAAAGGTGTCGATCATGGGCGAAGGCTCCTGGGGCGATGGGGGCCCCTGGCCTGGCCCTGTGCTCAGTCCACTTCGGGCTCGGCGGGCGGGGTGTCGGCTGGGGGCTCGGCGGCAGGTTCGGGCGTGGCGTCTGCCAGATCAGTGGCGGCCACCGGGGGGTGGGCCCACTGCCACAGCAGGTGTGCGGTGTCTTCGATGCCGATGCGCTTGAGCGCGGAGAAGAGTTTCACCTCGCCGCCGCCCGCGTTCAGTCGCGCAATCGACAGCGCCTTGGCGCCTTCGGAGCGGGTCAGCTTGTCGGCCTTGGTCAGCAGCACCAGGAATTTCAGGCCCTCTTCGACGCGCGGCCGGATGACTTCGAGCAGGGTTTCGTCCAGTTCGGTCAGCCCCAGGCGCGGGTCGCACATCATCACGATGCCGGCGAGGTTCTCGCGGCTGACCAGGTAATTTGCCATCACGCGTTGCCAGCGGATCTTGTCGTCTTTGGGCACGGCGGCGTAGCCGTAGCCGGGCAGGTCGGCCAGCACGGCGTCGGTCTCACCCTGGCGCCCGAGGGAGAACAGGTTGATGTGCTGGGTGCGGCCGGGTTTTTTGGAGGCGAAGGCCAGTTGCTTTTGCTGCGTCAAGGTGTTGATGCAGGTGGACTTGCCGGCGTTGGAGCGGCCCACGAAAGCGATTTCGGGCACCTGCAGCGGCGGCAGGTGGTGCAATTGGGCAGCGGTGGTCAGAAAGCGGGCCGTGTGCATCCAGCCCAGGGCCGCCTTGGCCTCGGTGGAGGGGGTCGGCGCAGAGGGACGGGCGGCCTTGGCCGGGGCGGATGTGGAGCGGTTTGTCATCAAAATGGAAGTATTCCTGAAGCCTCATTGTAGAATCGAGTGGTTTTGCGCCCCTAACATCATTGAGCCACGATATGAAGTTGATCGCTACTTTGCTCAGCGCCGCCATGCTGGCCGCCTCCGCTTTTTCGGCCTTTGCTGCTGAAGAAAAACCCGCTGCGGCGGCCAAGCCTGACCTGGTCAAAGGCGAGGCGAGCTTTGCCACTTGCGCCGCCTGCCACGGGGCTGACGGCAACTCGGGCACCCCGGCTTACCCCAAGCTGGCGCAACAGCACCCCGACTACCTGGTCAAGCAACTGCGTGAATTCAAGTCGGGTCAGCGTGCCAACGCCGTCATGAGCGGCATGGCCGCCGCGCTCAGCGAAGACGACATGAAGAACATCTCTGCCTGGGTCGCCAAGAACAAGGCCAAGCCCGGCTTTGCCAAGGAAAAAGACCTGGTCACCCTGGGTGAGCGCATCTACCGCGGTGGCATTGCCGACCGCCAGATCGCGGCCTGCGCCGGCTGCCACAGCCCGAACGGTGCCGGCATCCCGGCCCAGTACCCGCGCCTGGCAGGCCAGCAAGCCGAGTACACCGCAGCTCAGCTGACCGCCTTCCGCGACGGGGTGCGCAAGAACAGCATCCAGATGACCGGTGTGGCTGCCAAGCTCAACGACCGCGAAATCAAGGCCGTGGCCGATTACATCGCCGGCCTGCATTGATACTTGGGCTGAGGTTCACGGAACCTCTGCCCGTTTTCTCTCCCTCAGCAGGGCGGGCCTCATCTGCGGCCCGCCCTTTTTGTTTGTATCAGGCCCTGGCGACACCATGTCTCTTCCCCTTGCTGAAACCGGCCCGCACGCGCAGCCTTCGCGCAGCAGCCCCGAGCGCCTCAAGGTGCTGGTGGACCTGCTGTCGTCGATGCGCTTTGCCATCTCGCTGCTGACCGTCATCTGCATTGCCTCGGTGATCGGCACCGTGCTGCAGCAGAACCAGCCGGCGGTCAACTATGTGAACCAGTTCGGCCCCTTCTGGGCCCAGTTGTTTGGCGAGTTGCACCTCTACTCCGTGTACAGCGCCTGGTGGTTTCTGCTGATCCTGGGCTTTCTGGTGGTCAGCACCTCGCTGTGCATCGCCCGCAACACCCCCAAGATCCTGGTCGATCTGAAGACCTTCAAGGAAAACATCCGCGAGCAGAGCCTGCGCGCCTTCGGCCAGCATGCCGAGGCCGATTTCTCTGAAGCCCCCGAGGGGCTGGCCCGGCGCCTGGGCGAGGGCTTGGTGCAAGGCGGCTGGAAGGTGCGCCTGCAGCAGCGCGACACCTCGGCCGGCCCGGGCACGGGCTGGATGGTGGCGGCCAAGGCGGGGGCGGCCAACAAGCTGGGCTACATCGCGGCGCACTCGGCCATCGTACTGATCTGCCTGGGCGGCTTGCTGGACGGTGACCTGATCGTGCGCGCCCAGATGTGGTTCAACGGCAAGGCGCCCTATGCCGGTGCCGGCCTGATTGCCGACGTGCCCGCCCGCCACCGCCTGAGCGAGAACAACCCCACCTTCCGCGGCAACCTGATGGTGGCTGAGGGCACGCAGTCGAGCACCGCCATCCTCAACCAGTCCGATGGCGTGCTGCTGCAGGAGCTGCCGTTTGCGGTGGAGCTCAAGAAGTTCATCGTCGAGCACTACTCCACCGGCATGCCCAAGCTGTTTGCCAGCGAGATCGTGATCCACGACAAGGCCACCGGCGCGCTGACCGAGGCGCGGGTGGAGGTGAACCACCCCGTCAACTACCACGGCATCGAGATCTACCAGTCGAGCTTTGACGACGGCGGCTCCAAGGTGCGCCTGCAGGCCTTGCCGCTGGATTCGGACGGCGCCCGCTTCGAGGTCGAGGGCGTGATCGGCGGCAGCACCGGCCTGACCCGCAGCCAGACCGGCGAGAAGTTCAACCTCGAGTTCAGCGCGCTGCGCGTGATCAACGTGGAAAATTTTGCCGGTCAGGGCGGTCCTTCCGGTTCGGGCGTGGATGTGCGCAAGGTCGATTTGCGCGACTCGGTGGAGGCCCGCCTGGGTGCGGCCAACAAGGTGATGACCAAAAAGGAGCTGCGCAACGTGGGCCCCAGCATCACCTACAAGCTGCGTGACGCGGCCGGCCAAGCCCGGGAGTTCCACAACTACATGCTGCCGGTCGACATGGGCGACGGTGGTGCGCCGGTGATGCTGCTGGGCATGCGCGAGACGCCAGCCGAACCGTTCCGCTACCTGCGGGTGCCGGTAGATGACCAAGGCGGCATGGACAGCTTTTTGCGCCTGCGCAAGGCCCTGGGCCAGCCCAAGCTGCGCGAGCAGGCCGTGGCCCGCTACGTGGCCCTGGCCATCGACCCCAGCAAGCCGGAGCTGGCGCGCCAGCTGCAGGCCTCGGCCAGCCGGGCCCTCGATCTGTTTGCCGGCCAGCCGGCGGCGGCCAAGGGTTCTGATCGACCAGCGGGTGGTTTGCAGGCGGTGGCCGATTTCATCGAGTCCAATGTGCCCGAGGCCGAGCGCCCCCGCGCGGGCGAAGTGCTGATCCGCATCCTGAACGGGGTGCTGTTCCAGCTGGAGCAGCTGAGCCGCGAGCAGGCCGGCCTCAAGCCCTGGCCCAACGAGGCCAAGACCCAGGCTTTCATGACCCAGGCCGTGCTGTCGCTCAGCGACGTGCAGGCCTACCCGGTGCCGCTGACCTTTGTGCTGAAAGACTTCACCCAGGTGCAGGCCAGCGTGTTCCAGGTGGCGCGTGCCCCTGGCAAGACGGTGGTCTATCTGGGCTGCGCCTTGCTGATTCTGGGGGTCTTTGCCATGCTGTACGTGCGCGAGCGTCGCGTCTGGATCTGGGTGCGCCCCGAGTCGGACGGCACGCGTGCCACGATGGCCTTGTCCAGCAACCGCAAGACCCTGGACGGCGACCGCGAATTCGAACACCTGAAAATCAAGCTGCTGGGCCTGGCACCCGCGTCGCGTGACGCTGCCGAGGGACCCGCCCCGAACTGACCACCGGAGTCGACCCCATGAACACCGCGACCCGTCCCACGACGAGCATCACCCTGAGCGAAGGGTTTTTTTCACGCCGCTCCTGGCTTGACTGGCTGTTTGCCGCCCTGGTGCTGGCCGCCGGGGGCGCCACCCTGTCGATGTACGGGCAGGCCATGGATGTCTATGAAACCGGCATCCTGATCGCCGCCGTGCCGGCCGCGATCTGGCTGGGCTGGTTCTGGCGCCCGTTGGCGGTGCTGATGGTGGGGGTGGCGGGCCTGAGCCTGCTGGCCATCTCGTCCTACCACGCGAGTGGCGAGGCGCCCACGCTGGCGCGGGCCGACACGGTGTTCTGGCTCAAGTATTTCCTGTCGAGCCAGTCGGCCATTCTGTGGATGAGCATGCTGGTCTTCATGAGCACCATCTTCTACTGGCTGGGCCTGATCGGGGGGCAGCATGGGGCCACCATGGAGCTGACGGGCTCGCGCCTGGCCTGGGCCTCGGTGGTGATGGCCCTGACCGGCACCATGGTCCGTTGGTACGAAAGCTACCTGCTGGGCGCCGACATCGGGCACATCCCGGTGAGCAATCTGTACGAAGTGTTCGTGCTGTTCTGCTGGATCACCACGGTGTTCTACCTGTACTTCGAGGCCCAGTACAAGACCCGGGCCCTGGGCGCTTTTGTGATGCTGGTGGTGAGCGCCGCCGTGGGCTTTTTGCTGTGGTACACGGTGGTGCGCGAGGCGCATGAGATCCAGCCCCTGGTGCCGGCCCTGAAAAGCTGGTGGATGAAGCTGCATGTGCCGGCCAACTTCATCGGCTACGGCACCTTTGCCTTGTCGGCCATGGTGGCTTTTGCCTACCTGATCAAGCAGCAGGCGGGCGAAAAGCGCTGGTACAAGCTGACCCCGCTGTGGCTGCTGGGCATCGTGCTGTGCTTTGAGCCCATGGTGTTCCGCCGCAGCACCAACGAGGCGGGGGGCAGCTACTGGGTGGTGTACTTTGCGATCTCGGCCCTGGTGGTGGCGGGCATTCTGTTCGCCCGTGAGCGCATTGCGCGCCGCCTGCCGTCGCTGGAGGTGCTGGACGACGTGATGTACAAGGCGATCGCCGTGGGCTTTGCCTTCTTCACCATCGCCACCGTGCTGGGCGCCTTGTGGGCTGCCGAGGCCTGGGGCGGCTACTGGAGCTGGGACCCGAAGGAAACCTGGGCCCTGATCGTCTGGCTCAACTACGCGGCCTGGCTGCACATGCGGCTCATGAAGGGGCTGCGCGGCACGCTGTCGGCCTGGTGGGCCCTGGGCGGGCTGGTGGTGACCACCTTCGCCTTCCTGGGTGTCAACATGTTCCTCAGTGGCCTTCACAGTTACGGGACATTGTGAACTTTCGGTGAATTTCGCGAATCCTTGAAAGAATGCGGGTCGTACTCCGACTAACGCATAACTTCAAGGAGCTTCCATGCTGATCAAGACGCGCGACGACGGTTTCCAACACCCGGTCGCCAGCGAAATCACCCCCGCTTCCGTTTATGCCGGTCGCCGTCAGTGGCTACGGCAACTGGCCCTGGCCGGCGCTGGCACCGCCCTGGGCAGTTGGGCCGCCCGCGACGCGCTGGCCCAGGCCGCGCCCTATGCCCACCCGGGCAAGCTGCCCGCCCTGGCGGGTGCCAAGTCGGCCGTGGCGGGCGCCATGACGATGGACAAGGTGACCGATTACAAGGACGCCAGCGGCTACAACAACTACTACGAGTTCGGCACCGACAAGGCCGACCCGGCGCGCAATGCCCACACCCTGGTGACCTCGCCCTGGCGGGTGGAGATCGACGGCCTGGTCAAGAAGCCGGGCCCCATCAACCTGGAAGACCTGATCAAGCTCAGCGCCCAGGAAGAGCGCATCTACCGCCTGCGCTGCGTGGAGGGCTGGTCGATGGTGATCCCCTGGGTGGGCTATTCGCTGGCCGAGCTGATCCGCCGCGTGGAGCCCTTGGGCAGCGCCAAGTACGTGGAGTTCCACACCCTGGCCGACCCCAAGACCATGCCCTTCGTGGGCTCGCGCATCCTGGACTGGCCGTATGTCGAAGGCTTGCGCATGGACGAAGCCATGCACCCGCTGACCCTGCTGTCGTTTGGCATGTATGGCGAGGTGCTGCCCAAGCAGAACGGGGCCCCGGTGCGCCTGGTGGTGCCCTGGAAATACGGTTTCAAGAGCGCCAAGAGCCTGGTGCGCATCCGCTTCACCGACAAGGAGCCGGGCACGGCCTGGAACAAGGCGGCGGCCAACGAGTACGGCTTTTACTCCAATGTGAACCCCGAGGTGGACCACCCACGCTGGAGCCAGGCCACCGAGCGCCGCATCGGTGAGGACGGCTTGTTTGCCAAGAAGCGCAAAACCCTCAAGTTCAATGGCTATGAGGCCCAGGTGGCGTCCCTGTACGCCGGCATGGACCTGAAGAAGTTCTATTGAGCGCCGCCCCCATGCGTTCTGCCTCCACTGCTTCGACAGGCCGCGCCGCCGGGCCTGGCGGTGTGCGCGCCAGCCTGTCGGCGGCCTTGCTGTCGGTCTGGGCCAAGCCTGTGGCCTGGGTGTTGCTGCTGCTGCCCCTGGCCTGGCTGGTGGCGCTGACCGCCACCGATGGCCTGGGGGCCAACCCGGCCGAGGCCCTGATCCGCGCCACCGGCGACTGGACCTTGCGCCTGCTGTGCGGGGTGCTGGCGGTGACGCCGCTGCGGGTGATCGCGCGTTTGCCGGCGCTGGCCCGCTTTCGGCGCCTGCTGGGTCTGTTCGCCTTTTTCTATGCCCTGGTGCACCTGGCCTGCTACAGCCTGTTCGACATGGGCCTGGAGTGGGGTGATATCGGGCGTGACATCCTCAAACGGCCCTTCATCCTGGTGGGCTTCACGGCCTGTGTGCTGATGCTGCCCCTGGCCCTGAGTTCGTTCAATGCCGCCATCAAAGCCCTGGGAGGCCGGCGTTGGCAGGCCTTGCACCGGGGGGTGTACGCCGTGGCCTTGCTGGGCCTGCTGCATTTCTTCTGGATGCGGGCCGGCAAGCACAATTTTGCCGAGGTGGCCCTTTATGCGGCGGTGATCGCGGCGCTGCTGGGCTGGCGCCTGCAGCAGGCCTGGCTCAAGCGACGCCGGGCGGGTCGTGGCGCTTAGCCCGGGCGACTGATCAGTGCCCGCCCACGGCCCGCAGGGCCGGCTGGGCGCCGCGCAGCGGGTCGATCTGAAGCGTGGGCAACTGGTAGGCGCGGTCATCAAACAGGTCGATGCCGCACATCAGGTTCTCCAGCCAGTCAAAGAACTGGTTGATCGCCACCTTGCCCACGATGGGTGCGCCATGCTGGGGCACCAGCATGCTGATATCCAACTGCCGCGCCATGCGCACCCACAGGCGCAGGATCTTGTTGGAGACCATGTAGCGCCGGTGAAAGCCCTCCATCAGCGGGATGTGGTCGGTCAGGTCGGTGACGAACTTCTGGGCCTGCTGGCCCGTGGTCAGCGACACGCCCAGGTCACCGGTGAACAGGATGCGGCTGACCGGGTCATAGAACTGGAAGTTGCCCTCGGAGTGCATGAAGTGCGCGGGCAGCAGCCACATTTCATGGCGCCCGATGCGCAGCTTGCCGCCGCCATCGGGCACGCCGATCACGCGGTCTTCGGTCTTGCCGACCTTGGCAAAGTGGGGTGCAAAACGCTCCCAGATGCGCGAAATCACCAGCTTGGCGCGGGTGGAGGTCATCCAGCGGTCCAGCGAGGCGATGATGTCGGGGTCGGCGTGAGAGGCCAGCAGGTAGCTGAGCTTGCTGGGCGGAAAGTGCTTGGACATGCCCAGGAACAGCTCATTGAACGCCAGGTTGCCACCTGGGTCGATGATGGCGCCCGTGCCATCGTCCACGATCAGGAACTGGTTGGCCTGCACTGCCTGCCCACCCTCCTCGATGAGGTCGGTGAACATCAGGCAGGCGTGGTCAGCGTCGCGGTAAAGTTCCAAAGGCATGCATATTCCCTGCGGCCATCGACACAGCCGGAACCTGCACTGTACGGAAGTGGCATTTCTGTGACTTGATGCACATCAATGCCTTTGATCCGCATTGATCAGCCGTTAGGCAGCAGGCTTTCCAGCGCAAAGGTATCGGCAGCGGTCTCGCGGCGGCGGATCAGATGGGCTTGGTCGCCGTCCACCAGCACCTCGGCCAGGCGCCCACGGGTGTTGTAGTTGCTGGACATGCTCATGCAATAGGCCCCGGTGGACAGCACCGCCAGCAGATCGCCCTGGGCCACGGCCAAGGTGCGGTCACGGCCCAACCAATCGCCGCTCTCGCACACCGGGCCCACCACGTCGTAGGGTGTGGTGGTGGCGCTGTCGTTGGCCTGCACCGGCACGATGGCATGGTAGGCCTCGTACATGGCCGGGCGGGGCAGGTCGTTCATGGCCGCGTCAACGATGCAGAAGTTCTTCTGCTCGCCGGGCTTCAGGTAGAGCACTTCGGTCAGGCACAGGCCGGCATTGCCCACCAGCGAGCGGCCGGGCTCGATCATCAGCTGGCGCTGGCCAAAGCCACGTGCATCGAGCTTGGCCAGCAACTGGGCCCACAGAGCATCGGCCTCGGGTGGCGTGTCGCCGTTGTAGTTGATGCCCAGGCCGCCACCGAAGTCGATGTGGTGGATGGGGATACCGGCCTGCTCGATCGCCTCGACCAGATCGAGCACGCGGTCCATGGCATCGAGGTAGGGGTCAACCTGGGTGATCTGCGAGCCAATGTGGCAGTCGATGCCCACGACCTTCAGGCCGGGCAGGCTGGCCGCACGCTGGTACGTGGCGAGCGCCCGGTCGTGTGCCACGCCGAACTTGTTGCCCTTGAGGCCGGTGGAGATGTAGGGGTGGGTCTTGGCGTCGACGTTGGGGTTGACGCGGATGCTCACCGGCGCGGTGCGGCCCAGTTCGAGGGCCACCGCATTCAGCACTTCGAGTTCGGCTTCGCTTTCGACGTTGAAGCAGCCGATGCCCGCCTGCAGGGCCAGGCGCATTTCGGCGCGGGTCTTGCCGACACCGGAGAAGATCACCTTGGACACATCGGCGCCCGCGGCCTGCACCCGGGCCAGTTCGCCGCCCGAGACGATGTCGAAGCCGCAGCCCGCCTGGGCAAAGAGTTGCAGGATGGCCAGCGACGAGTTGGCCTTCATGGCGTAGCAGATCTGCGCCTTGCGACCGGCAAAGCCACGCTGGTAGGCGGCCAGTGCCGCCAGCATGGAGGCCTTGGAGTAGACAAACAGGGGGGTGCCGAAGCGTTCGGCGAGCTCTGGGCTGGCCACGCCTTCGATGGTCAGGACTTGGTCGCGGTAAGAGATATAGGGCTGGCCGGGCAGCTGGGCTTGGGTCATGGTGTGGTGGTGGTGGGCGTGAGGGGGGTGGCCGGGGCGGTTGGCGTGGCGTCCGCAGGCTGCTTGCGATCCGTCGTGGCGCGCAGCGAGTCGGGGGTCAGCACCTGGGGCAGGGTGGCCCGTTGGGCAGCGGCCGGGTCTTGCGGCAGGTACAGCGGGCCACGCTGGCCGCAGCCGCACAAAGCGCACGACAAGGCACCCGCAGCGACAAGGGCAATCAGCCTGACTAGAATTTGGATTCGACTCAACATCAGCGAATTGTAATGACCGACCTTGAATTCATGGACCGTGCCGAAACCCTGCTCAAGGCGGTGGAACTGCGCTGCGACGCCCTCAATGACGACACCGACGCCGATATCGACGCCCAGCGCAGCGGCGGCATGATCACGCTGGCCTTTCCGAACCGGAGCCAGATCGTGATCAACCTGCAAAAGCCCCTGCACGAGGTCTGGCTGGCCACACGCAGCGGCGGCTACCACTACCGTTGGGTGGATGGGGTGTGGCGTGACACCAAGGGCACGGGCTCATTCTTTGAGCAACTGAGCCTCGACGCCACGGCCCAGACCGGCCAGAACTTGGCATTCCCTGCGCCCTGAGGCCTGCGCTGCAGGCTTCCGGCCTCAGATCAGCCCGCCGCCCGGCCGCCCGAAGGCGGGCTGGGCCCCCCTGGGGGGCAGCGACCACGCGAAGTGAGGGAGCGTGGGGGCCCAGGCCGGCGCCGGGCCGCCCCAAGGCGGCCTGCGGCCCCCCTGGGGGGCAGCGACCACGCGAAGTGAGGGAGCGTGGGGGCCCAGGCCGGCGCCGGGCCGCCCCAAGGCGGCCTGCGGCCCCCCTGGGGGCAGCGACCACGCGAAGTGAGGGAGCGTGGGGGCCCAGGCCGGCGCCGGGCCGCCCCAAGGCGGCCTGCGGCCCCCCTGGGGGGCAGCGACCACACGAAGTGAGGGAGCGTGGGGGCCTTAGTTCCTGAACAGGTCGAGGATGCGCGAGCGCTCGTCTGCCGGTGCAGGCGGGTGGGCACCCCCGGTGGCTGCCGCAGGCGGGGCCACCCCGGCGCTACCGCCCTTGTCGTCCAGCCCCAGGCTGCTCACGCTGTTGCCGCGGGCGAACTCCTCAAAATACCATTCACCCCCCACATTGACCACGCCTTCGGGGGCGCTGGGCTCGCTGACCGGCACGCCCCTGAGGGCACGTTCCATGAAGGTGATCCACACCGGCAGGCTCAGGCCGCCCCCGGTTTCGCGGTCACCCAGCTTGCGCGGGGTATCGTAGCCAATCCAGGTCACCGCCGCCAGCGTGGGTTGGAAGCCGGCAAACCAGGCGTCCATCGAGTCGTTGGTGGTACCGGTCTTGCCGTAGATGTCGGGCCGCTTCAGGGTGGCCTGGGCCTTGGCTGCCGTGCCTGAGCGGGCTACTTCCTGCAGCAGGCTGTCCATCATGAAGGCATTGCGCGGGGAGATGGCGCGCGGGTTTTCGTCCAGGGCCGGCGTCTTGCTCTGCACCAGGAGCTTGCCCTTCTGGTCGGTGATGTGATCGATCACCCAGGGGTTGACTCGGTACCCCCCGTTGGCGAAGACCGAGTACGCCATCACCATCTGCATCGGCGTGACCGAGCCCGCACCCAGCGCCATGGTCAGGTAGGGCGGGTGCTTTTCGGCCTCGAAACCGAAGTGGGTGATCCAGTCCTGGGCGTAGCGCGCGCCAATCGATTGCAGCACCCGGATCGAAATCATGTTCTTGGACTTGGCCAGACCCCGGCGCAGGGTCATCGGGCCCTCGAAGGTGCCGTCGTAGTTCTTCGGCTCCCAGGGCTGGCCACCGGTGGTGCCGGCATCAAAGAACAGCGGTGCGTCGTTCACCACGGTGGCCGGACCAAAGCCTTTTTCGAGCGCGGCTGAATAGATGAAGGGCTTGAAGCTGGAGCCCGGTTGACGCCAGGCCTGGGTCACATGGTTGAACTTGTTCTTGTCGAAGTCGAAGCCCCCAACCAGGGCTTTGATGGCCCCGCTGCGCGGGTCCACGGCCACAAAAGCGCCTTCCACCTCGGGCAACTGGGTGATCTCCCAGCTGTCCTTGGGTGTCTTCACGACCCGGATCACGGCGCCCCGGCGCAGGCGGATGTTGGGCGGGGCTTTGTCAGACAGGCCCGACTGCGCTGGCTTCAAGCCATCACCGG
>Ga0208269_100118_pt1 | contig 59474 bp, 57 predicted proteins | sample LakWasMe88_LOW11_2_FD_183912 | JGI IMG/M metagenome (GOLD analysis project Ga0208269, IMG submission 183912) | Freshwater sediment methanotrophic microbial communities from Lake Washington under simulated oxygen tension - Sediment Metagenome... | ecosystem: Environmental > Aquatic > Freshwater >...
ACAATAGCAACTAAACTGCCTTGCAACATAGGAAATCTACCTGATTCATAATGTTATATTTTAACCTGAATGTTTCATAATTTTCTGTATTTATTACGCACAATTTCCATTTGACGATGATTTTATAAAAACATTCGCCAGCATCTTTTCAGTAGACGGCACCAATCGTAAAACTCAGAGTGCCTGCAACCCTAAAATCACCTTGCATGATTGCCATCATCGGCATCAACCCGTAGCTGACTAAACTGCAGCTAAAACTTATAGCAGCATTTATATATCAAACACTTAACTCCTGTGCAACCTTAACTGATTAACGCTCTAACAAACGCTGTATAATCTGAAAAACTATCGCTGAAACCCATATTTAGAATATGACTTTCGATTTTCATCATTACATTATGATTTTGATTGGCACCGTGTTTGTAAACAACATCGTGCTGGTAAAGATTCTGGGCTTGTGTCCATTCATGGGCGTTTCTAAAAAATTAGAAGCCTCTATCGGGATGGCCGGCGCCACCGCGCTGGTATTAAGCGTGGGCTCTATGACCAGTTGGGGCATCAACCACTACCTACTGGAACCGAATGGTCTGTTTTACCTGCGCACCCTGTCTTTCATAGTGATTATTGCTGGCGTTGTACAACTGACTGAAATGATTATGGAGAAGAACTTCCCTACTCTGCATCAAGGTTTGGGTATTTTTCTACCGTTAATCACCACAAACTGTGCGGTGCTGGGCATCCCTCTACTCAATGCGCAAGCCAGCCATAGTTTTTTAGAGTCGCTGTTCTTTGGGCTAGGTGGCGCGCTTGGTTTTTCATTAGTATTGATACTGTTTGCATCCATGCGCGAGCGATTAGAAGGTGCGGATGTACCGGTTGCATTTAAAGGCTCGGCTATTGGGATGATTACCGCCGCCTTAATGAGCTTGGCATTTATGGGCTTTATGGGCCTAGATAAATATTAGGCTTAAGTACTAAATTTCCAGCTGCAATAAGGTTTGGGGTATTTAAAGATTTGAATGCAGCCAAAGCTGTACTAAACAACTATCAAATTATTAGCCATTTTATTTAAGAATAATCAAAAAAATTAGCGATATGTTATTAACCTCCATCTACGTCATGCTTGGGCTAGCTTTAGCGCTAGGTGCTTTGTTAGGCATTGCGGCATTACTATTTAAAGTAGAAGGTGACCCGCTGATTGCACGTATTGATGCCATATTACCGCAAACCCAATGCGGCCAATGTGGCTACCCTGGTTGCAAACCATACGCAACCGCCATCGCCAAGGGCGAAGCTGACATCAACCAGTGCCCGCCAGGCGGCGATGCCGGCGTGCACGCGCTAGCGGATTTGCTAGGTGTGGAATATAAGCCGCTCAACGCGGAGCATGGCTTACCCAAACCCAAGTCCGTCGCCTTGATTGATGAAGCTACCTGCATTGGCTGCACTTTATGTATACAGGCGTGCCCGGTCGATGCCATTTTAGGTGCGTCCAAGCATATGCATACGATTATTGCATCCGAATGCACAGGCTGCGAATTATGTGTGGCGCCATGCCCGGTAGACTGCATTAGCATGGTGCCGCTGGCGGAAACGCCAGACAACTGGAAGTGGAAATACCCAGTATTCCCCATCAAGGCATTGCCCGCAAATTCTGGCAAGGCGCCTTCATGAATAACATTATTCAATTTGCCAGCAAGCTGATTAAAAACCTCGCTACCACTACGGCAAGTGAGGTGCATAGGTTTAATGGCGGCGTACACCCGGAGGAGCACAAGCAAGAGTCAACCACACGCCCGATTGCACAGCTCCCAATTCCCGAGACACTGACCCTGCCTTTACGTCAGCATGTGGGTTACATTCCTAAACTGAAAGTTAAAGTAGGCGATTATGTATTAAAAGGCGAGATGCTTGCTGAGGCCGAAGGCACGGTATCTGCCGCCATCCATGCACCGACTTCTGGCACCATTACCGCGATTGCAGAGGCGGTGATTCCGCATCCTTCCGGCTTGCCCGATATGTGCGTCACGTTGACGCCGGATGGTAAAGACCAATGGAAACCACTAGCACCGATAGACTGGAAAAATACAGCACATAGCGAGCTGATTACCAGCTTGCGCACATCGGGCATTGTAGGGCTAGGCGGCGCAACATTCCCCACCCACATCAAACTGCGCAAGGACGGGGCATCTGCCATCCATACCTTAATTATTAATGCCGCAGAGTGCGAGCCCTACATCACATGTGACGACATGCTTATGCGCGAACGTCCTGACGAAATTACCCAAGGGATAGCCATCGCCCAGCACTTACTGGGGGCAGCCAAAGTAGTCATCGGCATTGAGGACAACAAGCCAGAGGCAGCCCAGGCCATGAACACTGCTAGCCAGGCTCTGGCTAACGCAGTTGTAACAACCGTGCCTACGCTCTACCCTAGCGGCGATGCGCGCAGGCTAATTCATTTATTGCTTGGTGTAGAAGTGCCGCACCATAAACGCGCAACCGAAGTTGGCATTCAAGTATTCAACGTAGCTACCGTACTGGCGATTTATCGCTACTTCACGTTTGGTGAACCTAGCGTTAGCCGCATCGTCACCGTAACCGGCAATGTAGCATCGCCACAGAACTTTGAAGTGTTGTTAGGCACACCAATGCCATTACTAATGGCTGCTGCAGGTGGTGCAAAACCGGACACCACCCATTTTGTGATGGGCGGGCCGATGATGGGGTTTGACTTACCTAGCCTCAATGTACCCGTTACCAAAGCCGCCAATTGCATTATTGCCGCGAGCCCCGCCCTATTTGCGCCACCACCACCAGCACAGCCATGCATACGCTGCACACGCTGCGCGGACGCGTGCCCGGTTAATTTACAGCCGCAAGAGTTGTATTGGTTTGCCAAATCTGACAACTTTGAAAAAGCACGGGATTACAACTTATTTGATTGCATCGAATGCGGCTGCTGCACTTACGTATGCCCCAGCAATATTCCGCTCGTACAATATTATCGCTACGCAAAAAGTGAAATCATTGCCCTAGACAAAGCGAAAGAAGCTGCCGACTTAGCGCGTGAACGCAATGACTTTAGGCTAGCGCGCATCGAACGCGAAAAACTGGAGCGCGCGCAAAAACATGCCGAGCGCGCAGCCAATGCAAGAAACCGCGAGGCGAACCCTGAGCTCGAAGAATCAGACAAAGCCGCTAGCAACGCAAGTACTGTAGAAGCGAAAAAAGCCGCAATTGCTGCCGCGGTAGAGCGTGCCAAAGCACTAAAATTAGCTGCGGCCAATAACGATGCTGCCAGCACCAGCACCGACCAGCCTGCAGTAGCAGGGCCGAGCAGCGCTGAGGTAAAACCAGACAGTGACGCGCAGGCAAAAATAGATAAAAAGGCACTGATTGCTGCGGCAATGGAGCGTGCTAAGGCGCAGAAACTTGCGTCAGCGCAAGCTGGCGCTGCACCTAAAAATACAGAAAACCTCAGCGCCAAGGTCAAAGCTGAGATTGATGAAATTGAAGCCATACGCACTAAGGCACTGCAAATGGTTAAAAATAAAGCACCTGATTAATGGCTATATCTACTCTTTTGTTATTAGGATACGACGATTGAACCGCTCACCTTACATCACTGATGCACCTAGCGTAAGCATGATTATGCTAAAGGTACTGCTTGCGCTGGTGCCGGGCATCATGGCTTACACATGGGTTTATGGCGGCGGCATTTTGCTCTCGCTCACACTTGCCACCATCACCGCCTTAATCACCGAAGCTGCAATCTTAAAAATTAGACAACGGCCAATCGCCCCTAGTCTGGCAGACCTTAGTGCTGTAGTAACCGCATGGCTACTGGCACTTGCGCTACCGCCGCTGGCACCATGGTGGCTCGTAGTGGTAGGCACGCTGTTTGCAATTGCGATTGCCAAGCAACTCTATGGCGGATTAGGCTACAACCCGTTTAACCCAGCCATGGTTGGCTATGCTGTACTATTAATTTCTTTTCCAGTCATCATGACCAAATGGCCAGCGCCGTTAGAGCTGGCAACAACACCACTAGGATGGGCTGAGCAATTTAATTTAATTCTTGGCGGTGTATTACCCACGGGCGTGCCACTGGATGCAGTAACCTCAGCCACACCGCTGGACTACCTAAAAACACAACGCATGCTGCAACAAGAGGTAGAGGCTATTTCACAAGCACCAATTTTTGGTCACTTTGGTGCAAAAGGTGGAGAGATAGTCACCGCTGCGTATTTATTCGGCGGCCTATACTTATTGCAGCAACGCATTATCTCCTGGCATCTACCCACTGCATTTATTACCGCGTTAGCGTTAATTTCCTTTATATTCAACTTAGTAGAGCCTAGCCAGTTTGCAGGACCCAGCTTGCACTTAATGGCTGGCGCCACCATGCTATGCGCGTTTTTTATTATTACCGACCCAGTCAGCGGCCCCACCACCCCTAAAGGCAAACTATACTTTGCCGCAGGCGCAGGTGTGCTTACTTATGTAATTCGCGTATATGGTGGCTACCCAGATGGCGTTGCATTTGCGGTATTAATCATGAACATGTGCGTACCATTGATTGATGCGCACACCCAGCCACGTGTGTTTGGCCACAAGCGTTAACCCATCATCAACAGGCCGAGAAATGTCAGAAACCATTATTAAACACGCCATTAAAACAGCGAGCACGCTCACTGCATTTGCGCTAGTGGGTACGGCCATACTTGCTTATATATTTATCATCACGCGCGCGCCGATTGAGGCAAGTGAAGCTGAGGCACGCTTAGCCCTGTTCTCACAGATTTTGCCGCATGACACTTACAACAATGATTTACTAAAATCAGAGCTCACTATCCCACCTAACCCACTCCTGGGAAACCGCGTACCTAGCAAAGCCCATATTGCCAAATTAGGGGATGAAACCGTAGGTGTCATCCTGGAAGCAATTGCGCATGATGGCTATGCTGGTGATATTAAGCTGCTACTTGCTATCCGTGCCGATGGCACCATCAGCGGCGTGCGCGTGCTGGCGCACAAAGAAACACCTGGGCTTGGTGATTACATAGAAATTGAACGCAATGCCTGGATCACCCAGTTTAGCAATGAATCTTTGACTAAAACCGTTGCCAAAGATTGGGCGGTGATTAAAGATGGCGGCAAGTTCGAATACATGGCAGGTGCTACAATTACACCACGCGCAGTCGTCAAAGCTGTATCTAAAGCATTACAGTTTTTTAATGAAAACAAACCATTGTTTTTAGAAAACCAGACTGCTGATAAAGTGCCGCAAGCTAAGGACGCAACATGAGCATCTACAAAGAAATCACCCTGAACGGGATTTGGAAGCAAAACCCGGGCGTAGTGCAGCTATTAGGCTTGTGTCCAACCTTGGCTGTCACCACCAGTGTCGTCAATGGGGTGAGCTTGGGCTTGGCAACAGTGCTGGTGATGGCAGCGGCCAATGGCACCATTTCCCCCGTGCGCAAATATGTGCCCAACGAGATTCGTGTACCTGTATTTATTTTAGTGATTGCAGCGTTAGTAACCGTGATTGATTTATCGATCAATGCGTTTGCGCACCCGCTGCATAAAGTGTTGGGTATATTTATCCCATTAATTGTTGTCAATTGCATCGTGCTGGCACGCGTTGAATCGTTTGCCGCCAAAAATGCGCCTATACCATCCATTTTGGACGGATTTATGATGGGCATGGGACTCACCTTAGTATTGGGTTTACTAGGCGGGATGCGTGAGCTTGTAGGTAAAGGCACCTTATTCTCTGGCCTGGACTTAGTGTTTGGCCCATCCGCCAAACAGCTAGTACTCACTATCATCCCGGATTATCACGGATTTTTATTGGCGGTGTTGCCGCCAGGCGCATTTTTAGGCTTAGGCATGCTGATTGCGGCCCGCAACTGGATTGAGATTAGAAACAAAGCAAAATCAGCTGACGACCACGCAGCTACGCCGGTTCTACAACCCGCGCTCCACCCTTAACCTGTCAATCACGCCTTTATGAATGCAGAAAAACGCTTAGAGATATTTAAACGCTTAAAGTTAGCCATTCCTAATCCAGCCACCGAACTAAACTACAGCACTACGTTTGAGCTGCTGATTGCGGTGATGCTGTCAGCACAAGCCACAGATAAAAGCGTTAATCTAGCAACAGATAGGCTTTTTCCTGTCGCCAACACCCCTGAAAGCATTTTGGCATTAGGGCTTGAAAACTTAGAGCACTATATTAAAACCATAGGCTTGTACCACTCTAAAGCCAAAAACGTGTTGGCTACCTGCCAAATGCTGATACAGCAGCATCAATCGCAAGTGCCAAATTCGCGCAGCGCATTAGAGGCTTTGCCAGGCGTTGGCCGCAAAACCGCCAATGTGGTGCTAAACACCGCATTTGGTGAGCCTACTATCGCCGTGGACACGCATTTATTTAGGCTAGGCAATCGCATCAAACTCGCCACCGGTAAAACAGTGCTGGATGTAGAAAAAAAATACATTAAAACCATTCCGGCAGAGTTCATGCAGGATGCGCACCACCTACTCATCTTACACGGGCGTTATGTGTGTACGGCACGCAAACCTAAATGCGCAGAATGCTGCATAGAAGACCTATGCGAATATCAGGCAAAAGAATACCACTTGCCGCCTAGCGCTGGCTCTGCCACCAAATGAAAGTCGCCACCAGCATTGTATTAGGACGCCAAGCCTTGCCAGCACTAGCTGCGCAAGCGGTCAGCAATGCCATGAGCAAAGCTGAAATCACCAGCGCCAACGCGGTGATACTGCTATTAACCTCAGAGTTTGCAAGTAACCCGCAAGCCGCCATCAAAGCTGCGGCAAAGGCAGCGGCTTGCACGCAGGTAACGGGCTGCTCAGCAACCGGTATTTTTACTGAAGAAGACTGGGTGCTGGACACACCGGCAGCCGCAGCCATGGTGTTTGGCGGCGACATCCGGTTAGAGTTAGCACGCAACAACCATGACCAGCAGCCACTGCTGACCATTGCAGCACCAAGTGCAATTAACAGCACATGGCTCGACCACAACACCCGCTATGGCGGCATCTCTGGCGACGTCACCGGACACGGGCCATTCTCCGTATGGCAAAATGCAAAAGGTGATGTCACCGGCCATATCGAGATGTTTATCTCCGGGGTGAAAATGGCAACTAAAGCTGCGCATGGCCTAAGCTTACTTAGCACCCCCAAGCCGGTGCAAGCCAGCCAGCAGTTTGATGTACAGCAGCTAGGCAAACATAAAGCACTTAAATCATTACAAAAAGCTTGGGATAGCTATCGGGAAGCGCAAGAGCCGTTGCCGCTACATTTAATCATGGCAGTTTATGCCGAGAGTGCAGAGGCAATTTTGCAAGGTAATTACCATCAAACCACCATCATCAGCTGCGATGAAGCTGACGGCAGCGTCACACTCGCGCATAGCTTACCCGTCGGGCAATATTTAAGCTGGGCACTGCGTGACGCAGCTAGCGCACAGGCTGACATGGCACTAGCGTCAGAGGCACTATCAGCAGAACTGGGCAGCAACCCAGACTTTGGCTTATTATTTTCATGCCTAGGGCGTGGGCCATATCTATACAACGGAGAAGACCTGGACTTAAAAGCCGTGACTAGACGCTTTCCTAACATGCCATTATTAGGCTTTTATGGTAACGGTGAAATTGCCTGCATCAACGGGCAAAACCAACTACTGCCTTACTCTACCGTTCTTTCATTATTTTCAGCGTTATAGCGCTATAGGTATTTTATGAGTTTATATAACCCCAGCCGCGACCAAGCCAGACAGTTTTTATTTGACGCGTGGGCAAAATTTAAACAGCAAGCTCCGCTCTCAGATTTAGAGAAAATTGCGGTCGAGGTGATGCAAATGCACCCCGAATATCACGCGATACTAGACGCGCCTCAGCGCTATATGCAGCAACAGTACTTTCCAGAAATGGGAGAAACTAATCCGTTTCTGCACTTAAGCCTGCACTTATCCGTGATTGAGCAAATATCCATCAACCAACCTATCGGTATTCAAGCCATTTACGAGCAGCTCAAACAAAAACACCAAGACCAACATCTGGCGCAACACGACATTCTAGACTGCCTCGCCGAAACCATATGGCAATCACAGCGCAACAACACGCCGCTGGACTCAGCGCACTATCTAAGCCTGTTGCAGCAAAGAGTGGCGGCCTAGTATGCACAGCAATGTTCACGACTGGCTGAATGAACATGGGGATTACCTATATCGCTTTGCGCTAGCGCGCTTAAAAGATACGCATCAGGCGGAAGATGCCGTACAAGAAACCATGCTCGCCGCAATTAAGCAAAATAGCTTTGCCGGTGATTCATCAGTACGCACCTGGCTCACAGGCATACTCAAACATAAAATAGTGGATATGCAACGCAAGCAAATCCGCGAACAGCCGATATCAGACCTGATTGATTTAGATGCCGGCGAAGAAAGCATGGACGACTTCTTTGACAAAACCGGTCATTGGCTAGATAAGCCACAATCCTTTGACATGCCAGACCATGCACTGGAACAAAGCCAATTTTTAAGCGTGCTGGATGCCTGTATGCAAAAACTACCCAGCAAACTTAAAGCCATTTTTATGTTACGCGACGTACATGAAATGGAAAATGAAAATATTTGTAAGGAACTGGATATTACGCCGACCAATGCTTGGGTAATGTTGTATAGAGCTAGGATGGTGTTAAGAAAATGTTTAGAGATAAACTGGGTTAAAGGCTAGGTGATGAATATGATGACCTGTAAACAAGCCAGCAAACTCATCTCGCAATCTCTAGACCGTCCTTTATCTTGGTCTGAACTTATGCAGTTAAAACTGCATCTCATGATTTGCGGTGCATGTAACCGATTCAAAAAACAATTGAATCTACTGCGTGCAGCATTGCAAAACATCAGAACCAATATGGAAAACAATAGTGCTATTACGCTCCCATTAGAAGCAAAGGCGAGAATTATTGATCAAATAGAGTCTGATCAGCAATCTCAGTAACTTGTATTAGTTGCAATCAGCGGTAACTCATTAATTAAAGGAAACGATAATGAACAAAACACAAAAAACCATTTCTCTAGCTATCGGCGGCGCGTTAGCACTTTCAGTTGCAGCAACCACTGTAAATGCGGCAGAAAACCCATTTGCGCTAAAAACCCTAGCTACAGGCTACCAAGTAGCAGATGCGCACGATGCAAAAGCCACCGATGGTAAATGTGGTACCGGCAAGTGTGGTACCGCTGAAAAAGCCAAAGAAATGAAAATGCACGATGCAAAATGCGGTGCCGGTAAAGCTGGTGGCGCAGAAAAAACCGCCGAGAAAGCTAAAGAAGGCGCATGTGGTGGTGAAAAAGCCAAAGAAGGCTCTTGTGGCGGCGAGAAAAAATAAGCACTAGCCGATTTATAAGTGCATGATGAGTCGTAGCCCAATTCATGGCGCAGGTCTGGGGTTGAAGCGAGAGCTGATACCCCAGATTCAGTCACCCGACAACCAAACATTAATTTCCAACATTCAATTTGTTGAAATAGCACCAGAGAATTGGATTGACGCTGGCAGTAAAGCCTCCAAACAGCTAGATTGGTTTGCGGCGCGCTACCCCGTGGTCTGCCATGGTCTTTGCTTATCACTGGGTGGCATCAGCCCGTTAAACACTGACTTTCTGCAGCAGGTTAAGCAGTTCCTAAACCACTATCATATTGATGTTTATACTGAACACTTAAGCTATTGCACAGATGGCTACCAAGGTAAGCAAGGCTATTTATACGACCTGCTGCCCATCCCCTTTACCGAAGAAGCAGTGCATTACGTGGCAAAGCGCATCCGCCAAACCCAAGACATCCTAGGCCGGCGTATCGGCATAGAGAATGCCTCATTTTATGCGGCAGCACCCATCTCAGAAATGAGCGAACTGGCATTTCTTAACGCGGTACTGAGCGAGGCTGATTGCCTGTTGCACTTGGATATTAATAATATCTACGTCAATAGCGTAAATTTTAACTTTGATCCGCTCACATTCCTGCGCGGCATACAGCAAGAACGCATCATCTATAGCCATATCGCCGGGCATTATCAGCAATCTCCAGACTTACTCATTGATACGCATGGCGAGAATGTCATCGACCCGGTTTGGGCGCTCCTCAAACACGCCTACGACCTATTTGGCGTGTTTCCCACCCTACTGGAGCGTGACAGCAATATTCCGGCACTAGATGTCCTAGTGCAAGAAGTGAACAAAATCTCAGACTTGCAACGCCATGCTATTCCGCGCACCAGCAAACTCGATGCAAACCGGCTCACACCGCTGATGATTTAAATTAGCTGCCAATCATGACCAACGAACTGCCCAGTTTTCAGCAATATCAACTAGCGTTTACTGCACGCTTGCGTGATGCACGCAACCAGCCGATTCCTGCAGGCGTTGTGCCTGAGCGCATGGCAGTTTATGACGAAGTCGTATTCAACAACCTGTTTGAATCTGTATCCGCATGCTTTCCGGTCGCGCGTAAAACCATAGGCAAAGCTGCCTGGCTAAAATTGGTGCAGGCTTTTTTAAAAGAGCATTCGGCAGATTCGCCACTGTTTCGTAAAATCCCAGAAGAATTCTTAGCCTTTTTACAGCACACTAATCTGGCGTTGCCAGCTTATTTACAGGCGCTATGCCATTATGAGTGGATAGAACTGTATCTCAGCTCACTACCAGCACAGAATCAGCAAGCCATAGACGTGAATGATGATATAGCGCAGCAGCCCTTAGTATTTACATCGGCAATGCAACTACTCAGTTACGACTATGCTGTGCACACCATCTCCCCTAGGCATAAACCTAAGGACAAAGAGCCCACCTACCTGCTGGTACACCGTGATATAAACGACAAGATTAAATTTATCGAGCTAAACCCGATGACGTTTAAACTGATTACGTTATTAAAAGCTGGAGAACTGACTGCGGAACAAGCACTTACCATGCTTGCGGATGAATTAAAGCACCCCCAACCACAAATCATTATGCAATTTGGATTAGGGGTTTTGGTAGACTTGAAAAACCAAGGCGTTATCCTTGGCACAACACTGTAATATCAGAGGGATGACCATCGGCTACCGCCGAAAACTTCCTCTGCCTTACTTAATCAAAACTAACTGTCTCGCTCTGACGTGTTTCTAACACCGACAACAAGCTCTGCTGTTCAGCTGGCTGCATATCCCACCAAGCTCTAATTTCCGGGATAGTACGATAACAACCGCGGCAAAAACCTGTTGTTTCGTCAATGCTACAAACCCCGATACAGGGGGATTGCACTTCTACTGTATTGTCTGACATTACTAACCCTATTCTTAACTTAATACACCTGCTTTTAATACACCATGTTTTAGCTTAATACGCTTAGCTCAATACGCCATGGCACTGCTTGTATTTTTTACCTGAGCCGCATGGGCATAGGTCATTACGGCCTACTTTAACGCCATCGCGTACCATCGGTTGCTGCGCAGCAACATTGGCTTCAGTTTCGTCAGAAGCATCACCAGCCAGCGCTTCCGCATAATCTGCATGCTGGTATTGTACATTTTCAACTTCAACTGGTCTTTCTACAGCCTCCACGTCGGCCTCAGTTTTCACCTGTACCAACATGGTTACTTTAGTCACTTCAGTTTTAATGGTGTTGAGTAAGCCCTCAAACAGCTCAAACGCCTCACGCTTATATTCCTGCTTAGGATTTTTCTGTGCATAAGAGCGTAAATGAATACCTTGGCGCAGATGGTCTAACGCAGCCAAATGCTCACGCCAGTGGTTATCTAAGCTTTGCAGCATCACTGAACGCTCAAATTGACGCAAGATATCTGGGCTAGCCAAATCTTCTTTTGCTTGATACGCCTTATTTGCCGCTGCAAGGATGCGTTCACGCAATGTTTCTTCGTGCAGGTCTGGGTTTTCTTCCAGCATTTTTTGCAATGCAATCTCTAAACCTAAATCAGCTTTCAGCTCACGTTCCAGCGCTGGTACATCCCACAACTCTTCCACGCTATCAGGTGGAATATGGGTAGCGACCATCGTCACAATCACGTCTTCACGCATAGCTTTAATTGTTTCACCAACGTCCGCAGCTTCTAGCAACTCATTGCGTTGCTCGTAAATCACCTTGCGTTGATCATTCGACACATCATCGAATTCAAGTAATTGCTTACGAATATCAAAGTTACGGCCTTCAACCTTACGTTGTGCGTTTTCAATCGCACGCGTTACCCAAGGGTGTTCAATCGCCTCGCCATCCGGCATATTCAGTTTACCCATAATCGCTGACACGCGATCAGAAGCAAAAATTCTTAACAATTGGTCTTCTAAAGATAAATAGAAGCGGCTAGAGCCCACGTCACCTTGGCGGCCTGAACGTCCACGTAGTTGATTATCTACACGGCGTGATTCATGGCGCTCGGTACCTACGATATGTAAACCGCCGGCTGCCAGCACCGCATCATGCACCTGTTGCCAGGCTGCTTTAATCTCAGCCACGCGGCTTTCTTTTTGCGCGTCGGTCAATGATTCATCATCATGCACTGCAGCCATTTCAGGCTCAGGGTTCCCGCCCAATACAATGTCGGTACCACGGCCAGCCATGTTAGTCGCAATGGTAATCACACCAGGACGACCCGCTTGCACAATAATATGCGCTTCACGCTCATGCTGCTTCGCATTTAATACCTGATGCTCAAGCTTGGCTTCAGTCAATAATTTAGAAATCAGCTCTGAGTTCTCAATCGAGGTCGTACCTACCAGCACTGGCTGTCCGCGGCTTTGGCAATCTTTAATATCTAAAATCACCGCCTCGTATTTCTCGCGTGAGGTTCTGTACACTTTATCCATTGCATCTTTACGCTGCATCGGGCGATGTGTAGGAATCACAACGGTTTCTAGGCCATAAATCTGGTTAAATTCGTAAGCTTCGGTATCGGCTGTACCCGTCATACCAGACAGCTTGCTGTACATACGGAAGTAATTTTGGAAAGTAATAGATGCCAGCGTTTGGTTTTCTTTTTGAATCTCAACGCCTTCTTTAGCCTCAACCGCTTGATGCAAACCATCAGACCAACGGCGGCCAGCCATCATACGACCAGTAAACTCATCCACAATCACGATTTCGCCATCACGCACCACATAGTGCTGATCACGATGGTAAAGGTTACGCGCACGTAGCGAAGCGTATAAATGATGCACTAAAGTAATATTAGATGCCTCGTATAAACTTGAACCTTCAGCCAGCAAACCAGCCTCAGCCAATATCGCCTCAGCATGCTCATGGCCTTGTTCAGACATCACCACATTCTGTGCTTTTTCATCCACCCAGAAGTCGCCTTCGCCCTCTTCCTCTTTTTGCGGAATCAGTTTGGCAGCCACTTCATTGATTTGCGTATAGAGAGCAACGCTGTCATCCGCCTGGCCTGAAATAATCAGTGGCGTACGTGCTTCGTCAATTAAAATCGAGTCCACTTCATCGATCAATGCATAGCTCAAGCCGCGCTGCACGCGCTCTTCACGGCTGTAAACCATGTTGTCGCGCAGGTAGTCAAAACCAAACTCGTTATTGGTACCGTAAGTAATATCTGCTGCATAAGCCGCACGTTTAGCTTCATTAGGCATTTGCGATAAGTTAATGCCTATCGATAAGCCTAAAAAGTTATAAAGTTTACCCATCCACTCCGCATCACGTTTTGCCAGGTAATCATTCACCGTAATGACATGCACGCCTTTGCCAGTGATAGCGTTCAGGTAGGTAGGCAAAGTTGCCACCAAGGTTTTACCTTCACCAGTACGCATTTCGGAAATTTTGCCAGCGTTCAGCACCATACCGCCGATAAGCTGTACATCAAAGTGGCGCATGCCTAGGGCACGGCGGCCGCCTTCACGTACCACGGCAAACGCTTCAGGAAGCAATTTTTCCAAAGATTCGCCATTGGCAAAACGTTGCTTAAACTCCTCTGTTTTTGCGCGTAGGCCATCATCACTCAACGCCTGCATTGCAGGCTCTAATGCATTAATTTGCTCTACTTTCTGTGCATATTGCTTAACCAGCCTATCGTTACGGCTACCGAATAATTTTTTGAACAACGTAGATATCATGAAATGAAATACTTTCCGCTAGAGGATAAACAACTTTAAATTGAGTAAAGATTGAAGTTAAGTGTGAGATTGTAAACTCGAAATGCCTGACAGGTAATAAATCATAAGGTATTAAATGGGGTTTATTTTTATTATTTCAAGTGCTAGCGCGATGCACTAAGGTATTTTCTTGGGTCTAACGGGTTACCATTCAACCTGATTTCGTAATGCAAATGCGGACCGGTTGAGCGTCCGGTGCTCCCAACCTCGGCAATAATCTGCCCTTTTGCCACGCGCTGACCAACACTCACCAGCAACTTGGAAGCATGAGCATAACGTGTTTCCAAGCCAGAGCCATGGTCAATCTTGACGATTTTACCATAATCAGGCGTTTGCTCTGCCGTTGACACAATACCACCAGCGGCAGCATAAATCGCAGTACCGGTTGCGGCGGTAAAGTCTAAACCTTCATGAAACGCCTTACTGCCGTTAAATGGGTCTAAACGCCAGCCAAAGCTAGACGAGTTAAACGCAGCATCCACTGGGCTACTGTTCGGCAAGGCGTTTTTTAACACGCTTTGTTGCAGCAGCTTTGCCTCTATATCACTTAAATACTCGGTTTTAAGCTCAATTTGTGCCATTAAATCGGCAATCTTAGTTTGCAGCTCGGCCTCAGACAACGGCGCACTCTGCACAAGTGGCCCACCTTGGTTGGCACCGATTGACGCATTCACTATAGGATTGGCAAGTACAGGGTTAAGGCTGGAGGTGGGTGAATAATTTGGTTTAGGGCTAACGCTAGGCTCTGCTTTATCACTGCGCACACTTTTCTTATCGCCCGCCAGCTTGGCCAGACGCTCGCTTTGTGCATCCAAACGCATCATGCGCGCCTGCATTTCGCCTAACTGTACCGCGTAAGCATCCAGATGTTTTTGTGGATTATTGAAAGAAAAACGTAAATGATGTGGAATCAGTGACTTTACGCCCTTCTGTGCAGAGGGCTCCTGTGGCACAATGAACATAAGCATGAACAGGACTGGCAACATCACCAGAGCAAACACAATCATACTGACTTGCAGTATAGAAAGCGTTTTGGCTTTTGCCATATTGTTTGAAACTAAAATGATATTCATACTACCCCTAATCCCTGCCAGTCACTTATAAAAGCACTTAACTATCAAGCACTATGCAAAGATTTAATACATTACTTACGCAGCCTGAGTTAAACGAGCTCAACCAACGCACTCTGGAAGCGCAGGCTTCGCAAAAACTTTGGGCGGAGATTGCGCCTGATGGCTTGGCAAATCACAGCCGTATTAGCGGCATCAAAAACAAGCAATTTACCGTATATGCAAACAACAACGCGGTGGCTGCAAAAATTAAACTTTTAATTCCTAGCTTATTGATTAAGCTAGAAAAGCAAGGGTACGAAGTTACTGCAATTCGTATAAAAGTGCAAGCAAAATCTAACCCGCTACCCACGCCAAAATCCACAAAATCACTGAGTTCAGAAGCGGTTAGCCAACTGCAAAAACTAGAGCTAAGACTCTCTGGCACCACCCTGGGCGACTCACTCACTAAGCTACTCAAAAACGCAAGCAAGTAACGGAACGTCATGTAATAAGAAGTTACCGGTCACCGCTATTGTTGACCCAGCCTAATAGTGCAATAATGAAGCTATGTTACATTTTATTTACAAATTTTAAGGAGCATTAAACCTTAGCTTAAGCTTTATCTGCAACAGATGTTTAGCACCTGATTTTATTTAGTACCTAGTTTCGTTTTAACACGAGTTTTACTTTGCTGTTTTAATAAAAATTTAGATAGGGAGAAGTCATGTCAGTCGAACTAATGATTGCCATAGGCGCCGCGCTGTTAGCGGTACTATACGGCGCAGTAATGAGTAAGTGGATTACAGGTTTACCAGCTGGCAATGCACGCATGCAAGAAATTGCCAGTGCAATTCAACAAGGGGCAGCCGCATATCTTGCCCGTCAATACAAAACCATCACTATCGTTGGTGTCGTCCTAGCCGTTTTAATTGGCATATTTCTAAACCCCACCACTGCCATTGGCTTTGTTATCGGCGCAGTGCTATCGGGCGCATGTGGCTTTATCGGCATGAATGTCTCCGTCAAGGCTAATGTACGTACCGCACAAGCAGCCACTAATGGCATTGCCCCAGCGCTTAATGTGGCATTTAATGGTGGCGCGATTACCGGCATGCTGGTGGTCGGCTTAGGCTTATTAGGCGTGACTGGCTTTTATGCTTATTTAGGCGGAGAGACAGCCACCAACCTGAACCCGTTAATCGGCCTGGCATTTGGCTCATCCCTGATCTCAATTTTTGCACGTTTAGGCGGTGGTATTTTTACTAAAGGTGCCGATGTCGGCGCTGACTTGGTCGGTAAAGTTGAGGCTGGCATCCCGGAAGATGACCCGCGCAACCCTGCGGTAATCGCCGACAACGTAGGTGACAATGTGGGCGACTGTGCAGGCATGGCAGCTGACTTGTTCGAAACCTACGCTGTGACCTTGATTGCGACAATGGTACTAGGTAGCTTGCTGCTCACCAGCGCAGGTGCTCATGGCGTAATTTACCCGCTAATGTTAGGCGCAGTTTCTATTGTGGCATCCATTATTGGCTGCTTCTTTGTCAAAGCATCGCCTGGCATGAAAAACGTCATGCCGGCACTGTACAAAGGCTTGGCGGTAGCAGGCTTACTCTCACTAATCGCCTTTTACTTTGTCACCACTAAAGTGTTCCCCAATGGTGTAACTGCCGGCGATTTAGCTATCTCTGCCAACCAGTTATTTGGCGCTTGTGCCGTTGGTTTAGTATTAACCGCCGCTTTGGTGTGGATTACTGAATACTACACTGGCACGGATTACGCACCGGTTAGGCACGTAGCACAAGCCTCTACTACTGGCCACGCCACTAACATCATTGCTGGTATTGGTATTTCCATGAAATCTACCGCATTACCAGTGATTTCAGTATGTATCGCAATCTACACCTCATACCATTTAGCAGGCTTATACGGTGTTGCAACTGCGGCAACGGCAATGCTAAGTATGGCAGGCATCGTGGTGGCGCTAGATGCCTATGGCCCAATTACTGACAACGCTGGCGGCATTGCGGAAATGGCAGAATTACCTAGTAGCGTACGCGATGTTACCGACCCATTGGACGCTGTAGGCAATACCACCAAAGCCGTGACTAAAGGCTATGCCATTGGCTCCGCTGGTTTAGCCGCGTTAGTGCTATTTGCTGATTACACGCACAAACTAGAAGGCGCAGGCATTGCAGTCAAATTTGATTTAAGTGACCCAATGGTGATTATTGGTTTATTTATTGGCGGTTTGATTCCATTCCTGTTCGCGGCCATGGCAATGGAGGCAGTAGGTCGTGCCGCAGGTGCAGTAGTTGAAGAGGTACGTCGCCAATTTCGTGATATCAAAGGCATTATGGAGGGCACGGCAAAACCAGAATATGGCAAAGCAGTAGATATGCTCACCACGGCTGCCATCAAGGAAATGATGATACCTTCACTCTTACCTGTGGCTGTGCCGGTGGTAGTAGGGCTGACGCTTGGCCCAGTCGCCCTTGGCGGTTTACTCATGGGGACCATCGTGACTGGTTTGTTTGTTGCCATCTCCATGTGTACTGGCGGCGGTGCTTGGGATAATGCCAAAAAATATATTGAAGATGGCAATCATGGCGGCAAAGGTTCTGATGCACATAAAGCTGCCGTGACCGGCGATACGGTGGGCGACCCATACAAAGATACGGCTGGCCCTGCCGTGAACCCATTGATTAAAATTATCAATATCGTGGCATTGCTGATTGTGCCTTTACTATAAGCAGCAACCCACATAAGGCGGCTAAGGCCGCCTTTTTTATTAGCCTTAAATACACACAGTCCTGATACGCTATTATCAAGATGGATATAACCGCAGCAATTTAAACATCACCAAACTTACGTTATACAATAACACTACGTTTAACTTTAAGTGAAGAGCCCTATGCGACACTCCGAATTTCACCGCTCACATCGTATCGGATGGTTACGTGCTGCAGTACTAGGGGCAAATGATGGCATTATCTCCACCGCCAGTTTAATCATAGGCGTAGCCTCAGCCGGCGTATCGAACAGCAGCATACTTATCACAGGTGTCGCCTGCTTAGTCTCGGGGTCAATGTCGATGGCTGCAGGCGAGTACGTTTCTGTTAGCTCGCAAGCAGACACAGAAACAGCAGACCTAGCGCGGGAGCGCCTAGAACTAGCCAGCGACCACGAGAGCGAACTGAAAGAACTCACGGGCATTTATATCAGCCGCGGCTTAACCCCGGAACTGGCGCATCAGGTAGCCGTGCAACTAACCCATCACGATGCCTTGGGCGCACACGCCAGAGATGAACTTGGCATTACCGACACCATGAATGCGCGCCCGATGCAGGCGGCACTCGCCTCTGCTGCAACCTTTGCGGTCGGTGCCTTATTGCCGCTATTAGTCACTTATTTTGCACCTTTAGCCAGCACTGCACTGTATGTAGGCACATCATGCCTCGTGTTCTTAGCGATACTAGGCGGGCTAGCGGCACAGGCGGGCGGTGCCAATATTATGGTAGGCGTGGCGCGCGTGGCGTTTTGGGGCGTGGTGGCAATGGCCGCTACAGCTAGTGTAGGTAAACTATTTGGTGTGGTAGCAGCTTAGTTTTTGAATATCAAAGCTGTTAAACAAAGCCTAAATGCAAAAAGGCAGCTTACGCTGCCTTTTTTATTAGTTTAAACCTAGGTTAATTAAAACGCTGGTTTAACTTGTGCATTATTGTAATTCTCTACACTTTGTAAGATTTCTTTTTTAGCTGCTTCGATATCGCCCCAGCCGTTAATCTTAACCCATTTGCCTTTATCCAAATCTTTGTAATGCTCAAAGAAGTGGGCAATCATGTTCAAGCGCCATTCTGAAACATCAGTATGTGCTTTCAAGTGGCCATATAAACCACAAACTTTATCAACTGGCACTGCTAGCACTTTTGCATCTAGACCAGCTTCATCTTCCATCAACAGCACGCCTAGTGGACGGCAACGTACAACCACACCAGGAATCAACGGCACAGGTGTCATTACCAATACGTCAACAGGGTCGCCATCATCTGATAATGTGTGTGGCACGTAACCATAGTTAGTTGGGTATTGCATCGCAGTACCCATGAAGCGATCAACAAAGATTGCTCCGCTCTCTTTATCTACTTCATATTTTACTGGGTCACCCTGCATTGGAATCTCAATAATCACATTGAAATCGTTAGGGACATCTTTACCGGTTGGCACTTGGTTTAATGACATGGTCTATTCCTAAATATAAATACTACTAATGAATTTTGTAGGCGCAATTATAGCAAGCCCGCAATAAACGCACAGAAAAAAGTCGTAACAAAGTGTATTGGTGCTTAAATCTCGGCTGCAGCTGCTTGCTGCACTTGTTCTCGGCAGGCTTTCAGCACGCTTGGGGGAATTAATAGCAAGGCAAAATACAGTAATGCGGGAATAATCACTAGGTCATCAAGCTGACCTAATACTGGGATAAAGTCTGGGATTAAATCAAAAGGCAGTAATAAATAACCCACAGCCAGCCATAGCAGGCACTTAGCCAGCCACGGAGTTTGTGGGTGTTTTAATACCAAACGATAAACCGCTAACTCTTGCTTGAGTTGTTTGGCCAGTGATTTAAGTTTTTTTAACACGTCAAAAATTGACTACAGGCAATCGCTTATTTAAGCGTCAATGGCTGCCCAGTTAAGCGCTCAAACGCTTCCATGTACTTTTCGCTGGTCTTGCTGGCAACATCGGCTGGCAATGCTGGTGCTGGCGGGGTTTTATCCCAGCCACTAGCTTCTAACCAATCACGCACATATTGCTTATCGTAGCTAGGTGGGTTTTTACCTACAGCATAACTCTCTGCCGGCCAGAAGCGTGAAGAGTCTGGTGTCAGCACTTCATCCATCACATGCAACACACCGTTTTCATCTAATCCAAATTCAAACTTGGTATCGGCAATGATAATGCCGCGGGTAAGCGCATACTCAGCAGCCTGCGTGTACAAGGCAATAGCAGCTTTTGCCACTTGCGCAGCCATCTCTTCGCCAATCAGCGCTGCACATTGTGCTAAGCTGATATTTTCATCATGCTCGCCTACCGCTGCTTTGCTAGACGGTGTAAACAAAGGCTCTGGTAACTTTGATGCCTCTTGCAAACCGGCTGGTAGCGGAATATCACATACCGTGCCTTTGGCTTTGTACTCTTTCCAGCCGCTGCCAACCAAGTAGCCACGTACAATCGCCTCAATCGGCAATGCCTTTAGTTTTTTCACCACCACAGAGCGATTAGCTAACTGTGCTTTTTCTGCCAAGTCAGTTACTACGCTGGTTGGCTCTATCCCGGTCAAATGATTAGGCACCACATCTTTTAATTGCTCAAACCAGAAATTAGCCATCTGCGTCAGCATTGCGCCTTTATTGGCAATACCAGTAGGCAAAATCACATCAAATGCCGATAACCGATCTGTACTTACCAGCAACATCGTGTTGGCGTCGATATCATAAATATCACGCACCTTACCTTGATGGATACGTTTTAAACTGTGAATGCTGGTTTCTAATAGAGGATTATTCATGTGAGATGATGACTATAATTAATGGGTAAATTAACCTAAGCGGATATTATAAACGTAGTTTAATTCTGATGAATTTAAAATGCGGAATCCCGCACAAAAATATTGGAATAAACATTAAGCTGGCGGGACGAGCAAACACAAATGCTGCAAGGTGTTATCCGCAATCAATTAAAACAGGTCTTAATCTAGGCCTTAATCTTTTCGGTTTTCGCCAATTCTAATAATTTTTAGCGTATTGGTGCCACCCGGATGGCCAATCGGCTCACCGAAGGTTAATAGCACTAGGTCCCCCACGCTCACCACACGCTGCCTGAGCAACACCTGCTCCATCTCCATGATAATCTCATCTCGATTTTTGCCGGCCTGCTCAATAGGGTAAGGGTATACGCCACGGTGCAAGGTGAGTTTTCTACGTGCATACTTATCTGGCGACAAGGCGTAAATCGGCACTTCGGCATCAGCACGTGATAGCCATTGTGCCGCATTGCCAGATTGCGTCAGCGCGGCAATCGCTTTTACTTTCAGGTGTTGCGCAGTATAAATAGCGGCGGCGGCCAAGGCCTCGTCAGTTTTAACAAACACCTGATCAAGTTTTTGCGCATGCTGGTGACTGAAGTACTCTTTCTCCGCCTCCAGCGCTACGCGATGCACTGCCTCTACAGTTTCTAGTGGATATTGCCCAGACGCCGTTTCTGCGGACAGCATCACCGCATCGGTACCATCCAGCACCGCATTGGCAACATCAGAAACCTCCGCCCGGGTTGGGATGGGGCTGGTAATCATAGACTCCATCATCTGCGTGGCGGTAATCACCAATTTATTTTGCGCGCGCGCCATGCGTATCATGCGTTTTTGCAAGCCAGGCACGGCCGCGTCGCCGACCTCAACCCCTAAATCACCGCGCGCCACCATGATGGCATCTGAAGCATCAATAATTGCCTCTAAATCATTAATCGCCTCTGCACGCTCAATTTTCGCAATAATGCTGGCGGTACCGCCAGCCTTGCGCACCAGCGTTCTTGCCAGCTCCACATCCAGCGCAGATTTAGGGAATGAAATTGCGATGTAATCGGCATCGAGCGCCACGGCAGTTTTAATGTCTTCCCGGTCTTTTTTAGTTAAAGCATCGGCGGATAAACCTCCGCCTTGTAGATTAATCCCTTTATTATTCGACAGCACACCGCCACTTAACACTACGCAATGAATCTGGTTACCTTTCACACGATTAATTTGCATCGTGATACGGCCATCATCCAGTAGCAATATCGCATTCTCTACCACCTCTTGCGGCAGTGCTTTGTAATCTAAACCAACGTGATATTGGTCACCCAACTCACAATCTGCATCCAGAATAAAGATATCGCCAGTCTTGAGCGTAATTTTACCCAGCTCAAATCTACCAATCCGGATTTTAGGACCTTGCAAATCGCATAACACACCGACAGGGCGGCCCAGCTTTAGGGCAATATTGCGGACAATTTCAGCACGTTTAACGTGGTCTTCTGCATTACCGTGCGAAAAGTTTAAGCGTACAACATTGACCCCCGCAGTGATCATGCGTGCCAACATCTCATCGCTACTAGATGATGGACCTAATGTCGCTACAATCTTTGTTTTACGTAGTGTCAAACTGTTACCTTAATTTCTCAAAAAATAACGCTCGCAAAATAAAAATGGGGCAAATAGCCCCATTTTTAAAGTCTTACTTTTTCAGCACTAAAGGTTAGAGCTAGTTAACTTTTAGCACGTAATTCCAAAATCTCAACTGCTGGTAATTTCTTACCTTCTAAAAACTCTAAGAACGCACCACCTGCGGTTGAAATGTAATCCACTTTACTTTCAATACCGTACTTTTGGATAGCAGCAATCGTGTCACCACCGCCCGCCAATGTAAATGCTTTTGTGTTTGCAATCGCATGCGCAATGGTTTTGGTACCTTCGCCAAACTGGTCAAACTCAAACACACCTACTGGGCCATTCCAAACTACAGTGCCTGCGTTTTTAATGATCTCTGCTAATTCATTAGCAGATTTCGCGCCAATATCAAAAATCATATCATCTGTTGCCACATCAGCCACGTCTTTCTTGACTGCTGGCTCATTTGCATCAAATTTCTTAGCACAGACTACATCCACTGCAACTGGCACGGCTGCGCCTCTTTGGGACATTTTGTCCATTAAGGTGCGCGCTACTGGCGCCAAATCATCTTCACACAATGATTTACCAACTTCAAAACCAGAGGCTTTTAAGAAGGTATTGGCAATGCCGCCGCCCACCACCAGCTGATCTACTTTTTCAGACAAGCTCTCAAGCACTGTTAGTTTAGTTGAAACTTTGCTGCCGCCCACAATCGCCACCATCGGGCGTGCCGGGCTCAACAATGCCTTAGTCAGCGCTTCTAACTCGTTCACTAATAATATGCCGGCTGCTGCCACTGGTGCAAACTTTGCAACACCATGTGTGCTAGCTTCTGCACGATGTGCAGTACCAAAAGCATCCATCACAAAAATATCGCATAGCTTCGCATATTTTTGTGACAATTCGTCATTACTTTTCTTCTCGCCTTTGTTAAAGCGACAGTTTTCCAATACCACCAACTCACCCGCAGCTACATCAAAGCCGCCGTCCACCCAATCTTTAATCAGGCGCACAGGCTTTGCCAGTTTGGCTGAAATCACATCAACCACTGGTTGCAATGAGTTTTCTGCTGAGTAAACGCCTTCTTCAGGGCGACCCAAATGCGATGTCACCATCACTTTGGCGCCGGCTTTCAAGGCAAACTCGATTGTTGCCATTGAAGCAGTAATACGCGCATCAGATGTTACTTTACCATCAGCCACTGGTACGTTAAGGTCGGCACGGATTAATACACGTTTACCGTTTAAGTCCAGATCTGTCATTTTAATAACGTTCATTTTTATCTACTTTCGCATCTAAACATCATTATCAAAATTACATACTTGGGGTACAGTACAAGGCGCACGGAACGCAAAACACGAGAAAGTACATATAGTACGGCGAGGGGTTGAGTACCGCGCAACGCCGTAATGCGCCCAAGTAATAATTTTGACTTTATTCAGCTGCCATCATAGCAACTACGTTATCTAACATACGGCAGCTAAAGCCCCACTCATTGTCATACCATGCACACACTTTAACCAGCATGCCATCTTTGGTCACTTTAGTTAGAGTCGCATCAAAGTTGGATGAAAAACTAGTGTGGTTGTAATCAATAGAAACCAATGGCGCCTCGTTGTAAGACAAGATACCTTTCAGTGCACCGGTGTTAGCCGCTTCGTGCATGATGTGGTTAATTTCTTCTTTGGTCGTAGGACGTGATGGCGTAAAGGTTAAATCGACAATCGACACGTTGATGGTTGGTACGCGAATCGCAAAACCATCTAACTTGCCATTCAACTCTGGCAACACCAAACCCACAGCCGCAGCCGCACCGGTTTTGGTTGGAATCAGCGAAGCGGTTGCAGAACGCGCGCGACGCATATCTTTATGGTGTGCGTCAGTCAGCACTTGGTCATTAGTGAAAGAGTGGATGGTATTCATCAAACCATTCACGATACCGATTTTCTCGTGCAATGGTTGTACCATTGGCGCCAAACCGTTAGTGGTGCAAGAAGCGTTAGAGATCACGGTGTGGCTGGCTTTAATAACTTGATGATTCACGCCATAAACTACAGTTGCGTCGATATCTTTTTCGCCAGGGGCTGATAACAATACCTTTTTTGCACCTGCATCAATATGTGCTTGCGCTTTGGCTTTGCTATTGAACGCGCCGGTACACTCCAGCACAACATCAATACCTAAATCACGCCATGGCAGCTCAGCTGGGTTACGCGTTGAAAATGTTCTGATTTTATGGCTGTTGATAATCATGGCATCGCCATCAACACCTACATCAAATGGGAATCTGCCATGCGCACTGTCATAACGCGTCAGATGGGCATTCTCTTCCGCATCTCCGCCTGAACTGTTGATCGCGATAATTTCAATATCCTTGCGACCAGACTCATATAAAGCACGCAATACCATGCGTCCAATACGTCCATAACCATTAATTGCCACTCGAATTGCCATGATAATTCCTAAATATTTTCAATTAACTGCAAGCCAGTTAAAGCATACATAGCTTAAATTCATCTACCACTTAAAGCTAGACATCCGCTACAAAAACACCAGCTCTATAAAAAATTAAGGCACCCCAAACTTGAGGTGCCTTTTAAAAACTAACTGACCAAACTTAAAACGGATTTGGCTTGGTCAGTACTAGTGTATTAAAGCACCGATTTAACAGTTGCAACTACGTTTTCAACTGTGAAGCCGAAGTGCTTCATCAATACACCACCAGGTGCTGATTCGCCGAATGTAGCGATACCAACTACAGCACCTTCTAAACCAACATATTTACGCCAGAAGTCTGGGTGAGCAGCTTCCACAGCAACACGTTTAACGCCAGCTGTTAATACGCTGTCTTTATATGCTTGATCTTGACGATCGAACACGTTAGTTGATGGCATTGAAACCACACGTACTTTAGTACCAGCAGCATTCAACTCAGCAGCAGCTTTAATCGCCAAATCTAACTCTGAACCGTTAGCGATAATGATTACGTCAGCTTTACCAGCCACGTCTGAGAACACATAACCACCCTTACGGATTAGGTCAAAGTCTTTAGCATCATGTTTGATACCAGGCACGTTTTGACGGCTTAATACCAAGCTTGATGGACCATTTTTACGTTCTACAGCAGCAACCCAAGCGATTGCAGTTTCTACTGAATCAGCAGGACGCCATACATCCATGTTAGGAATGTAACGTAAACCTGATGTGTTTTCGATTGGTTGGTGAGTAGGACCATCTTCACCTTGGCCGATAGAGTCATGTGATAAAACAGCGATAGTACGTTGCTTCATCAACGCAGCCATACGCAATGCGCTCTTCGCGTAGTCAGAGAACATGTGGAATGTACCGCCGAATGGAATCAAACCACCGTGCAATGCCATACCGTTCATGATTGCGTACATACCGAACTCACGTACACCGTAAGAGATGTAGTTACCTGGCTCTTTACCAGATACGTGTTTAAAGCTAGCAGCTGCAGTCAGGTTAGAACCTGTCAAATCAGCAGAACCGCCCAAGAACTCTGGCAATAGCGGAGCTAGTGCAGTAATTGCATTTTGTGAAGCTTTACGTGTTGCAACGCCTTCTGCTTTTTCGTTTGTAGCAGCGATAAATGCATCAGTTGCTTGTTTCCAGTTAGCTGGCAAGTCACCTGCCATACGGCGTTTGAATTCTGCAGCTTCAGCTGGGAATGCAGCAGCATATGCAGCAAATTTTTCGTTCCAAGCAGCTTCAGTTGAAGCGCCTTTAGCTTTTTGATCCCAACCAGCGTAAACGTCAGCAGGAATAACAAATGGCTCATGTGGCCAGCCGATGTTAGCGCGAGTAGCCGCAACTTCTTCTAAACCTAATGCAGAACCGTGGCAGTCATGTGAACCAGATTTGTTTGGTGAACCCATGCCGATGATGGTTTTACAGCAGATCAATGATGGTTTGTCTGTCACTGCTTTAGCCGCTTTAACCGCTGCGTCGATAGCAGCAGAATCGTGACCATCTACTGATTGAACGTGCCAGCCGTAAGCTTCAAAGCGCTTAGCTGTGTCGTCTGTGTACCAGCCTTCAATGTGACCATCGATAGAAATACCGTTGTCATCCCAGAAAGCAACCAATTTACCTAAGCCCCATGTACCAGCCAAAGCACAAGCTTCGTGTGATACACCTTCCATCATACAGCCGTCACCTAAGAAGCAGTATGTGTAGTGGTCAACGATGTCGTGACCTGGTTTGTTGAATTGGTCAGCCAATAGTTTTTCCGCCATTGCGAAACCAACTGCGTTGGTGATACCTTGACCTAATGGACCTGTGGTTGTTTCAATGCCTGGCGCGTAGCTGTACTCTGGGTGACCAGCACATTTTGAGTGCAACTGACGGAATGTTTTGATTTCATCCATAGGCAAGTCGTAGCCTGTTAGATGCAACAATGAGTAGATCAACATTGAACCGTGGCCGTTAGAGAGCACAAAGCGGTCACGATCAGCCCAGTTTGGATTTGTTGGATTGTGACGCAAGTGGTGATTCCACAATACTTCTGCGATTTCAGCCATGCCCATAGGCGCACCTGGGTGGCCTGAGTTAGCTTTTTGCACTGCATCCATAGATAACGCACGAATTGCATTAGCTAGGTCTTTACGTGTTGCCATTGTTTTCTCCCTAATGATTAATACTTGAGGACTTATAAAGATAGCGTTTTGCGCGAAACCTCATAAACCTTAATTGAAGTTCTCAAAAAGACAGCAAAATCCACTGCTTTTCCGTGAAAGCTAAATTATTGCTTAGATAGCTTTTTTCGGCAAGTAGAACGTAAGAAAAGTGGGACCTTCAACGAGACCCCACTTTCAAAATATTGGCTGAATGGTGCTGAATTTAATCCATTTTCACCAAGCGTTGGCTGGCTACAGATTCCAGCACTGCCTCAATTGCTTTGCAATTTGCTTTTGCATCAGAAAAAGTGAGGTGTGTAGGCTGATTGTTGAGTACGCAATCGCTGAAATGCTCTATTTCCAAATTAAAGTGGTTGCTTGGCGCAAAACGTTCTTCGGCATATTTGCCATCTTCAGTTGCCCATGAAATAACCGGCACGTCATTCTGGAATACCCACGCGGCGTGGCACTTTACCCAGCCCTTAGTGCCGATGATTTCATACTCGGATTTACGTGAGCGCTCAAAGCTCACATCAAAATGCCCAAATAACGCACGACCTTCTGCATCGTGGCCAAAATCCAGCACGCCACTGGTCACGATATCCGCACCTACTTCGTTTAATTTAGCATGCGCCATCACAGATACGGGCTCTAACGGCTGCACCTTGTTGCTGCCAACCTGCAAGCCCATCACCCAGCGTAATGAGTGAATAGCGTAAGGGCCAATATCCCACATCGCGCCGCCGCCTTGTGCGACACCGCTGGCAATACGATACATACGCGCTGGGCGCATTAAGAATGAGTAGCTGGCACGTGCAGACAGTACGTCACCAATCAAGCCAGACGCCACAATCTCTTGAATACGCGCATGCTGCGGATGAAAGCGGTACATAAAGCCTTCCATCACTTTTACATTATTCTTAAGTGCCGCTTGCTCAATACGCTCAATATCGGCAACGGTAAGCGCCATTGGCTTTTCAATCAGCACATGCTTACCGGCATTGATTGCCTTGAGCGCCCACTCAGCATGCTCATTATTGGCCATGGGGCAATAAACCGCTTCGACATTCGCATCATTAATCAGCGCATCCATCTCGTCATAACATTGCACTTCACCCGCATGACATGGTGCGTATTTTTGCAAGGTAGCCTTAGCCGCACCCTCACGGCGGCTGGCAATCGCTACCAGCTGGGCATTAGGCGCTTCGGTAATCGCCGGTAGCAAGCGCTCGTTAACGCGCGCAGCCCCTAATATACCCCAACGTAATTTTCTCTGTTCAGTCACGGTCTGCGTCACAATTTATCCTTTACTCTCATCAAATCAACTTAAAATTCGCGCCTCTAGCCTACTGCCATGCGCACTATAAAACATATCGCTACTTACATATATCTACTTGCCCAGGCAATGCTTGCAGATTAAAACTTAAAGCCTTGGTAGAGCTTTTCATACTGCGTAGCATACTGCTGCAAAACAAGGTGCCGCTTAACTTTCAAGGTAGGCGTAAGCAGACCATTCTCTATGCTCCACGGTGTAGACAGTAAAGCAATTTTCCTCACTTTGGCATAGCCGGGGAATGACTTCATCTGCGCCGCCACACGCGCAAGAGCTAAAGCACCTGCCTGACGTTCATCCAACCCCTCCGGCCAAGCACTAGGTAAATTATGCTTTTGCGCCAACTCCAGCCACTTATCCTGATTCACCACAGCTAACAAGCCCAAATACGGCTTACCCTCACCAACCAGCATCACCTGCTCAAACAAGGGGTCTGCCATTATTGCAGCTTCAATATCGGTAGGCGGCACTTTCTCACCATTGGACAACACGATAATTTCTTTAATGCGCCCAGTAATGGTAATACGGCCAGCCGGGTCAATGTTTGCCACATCTCCGGTTTTTAGCCAGCCATCAGCGGTAAATATAGCGTTGTTTGCATCCGGGTTGTTCCAATACCCTTGCATCACGTTAGGGCCACGCACTTCTAAACCACCGAGCGCATCTAAACGCACCTGCACACTGGGTAAAGCATGCCCCACGCTGCTAGGCACATTACTCTCGGCCTTATTTACGCTAATCACCGGGCTAGTTTCAGTGAGCCCATAACCCTGAACGATGGGCACACCTAAACCAATAAAAGTGCGTGCACTATCGGCCGACAATGCGGCACCGCCCGCCACTGCCAAGCGCAAGCGACCACCTAAACGCGCCTGCAATTTACTGGCAACCAAGCGTTTTAAGATTGGCCACAACAAATGCCGCCACTGCCACTTAGCTCTCCCCTGTGCGTACTCAAAGCGGCTATAACCCACATCCACCGCCAGCGCAAACAAACGCAGCGCAAAAGCCGGCCCAGCTTCCAATTTACTGCGCAACCCAAGCTGAATCCGTTCAAAGATACGCGGCACGGTGACGATAATGGTGGGGCGTACGTTAAGCAAATCATCCTGCAGCTGCTGCACAGAGCGTGCAAACGCCACACTGGCACCAGACATCATCGGCAAACAATATCCCGCCATCCGCTCCAGCGCATGCGACAACGGCAAGAACGAGAGAAACACATCATGCGGGTAAACAGCGAAGTAGTGTAAAGAATCCCAAGCATTGTGCATGAGGTTACGGTGCGTGAGCATTACACCCTTAGGCTTACCGGTTGTGCCTGATGTGTAAATGATGGTTGCCAGCGCGTTCGCATCCGATACGCGGTGCTGAAACTTATTCTGCGCATCGGCAGCCGGCAGCCATGCACCTAGGCTACGTATGCGCTGATCGTCAACATCAACTGGCACAGACTTGCAGACAACCACGCGCTGCAAGTTTTTGAAATCAACACCCAGCGCATGAACCGCCAGCCAATCACTAGCGCTATTGACCAGCAACAATTTAGCGCCAGAGTCTTGCAGCACATGCGCGATATTTTCCGCCCGGTCGGAAACATAAAGCGGAACCGTGACCAAACCCAGCCCTAAGGCAGCTTGGTCAAACATAACCCAACTCGGGCAATTTTTAAGCATAATGGCAACGCGGTCGCCAATCGCCAAGTTTTCACCTAACAACGCCTGCTGCCAGCTAACTGCCTGCTGCATGGCGGATAACCAGATTATCTCGCGCCAATCACCCGCCGCCTCATCAAAATAGCGATACGCGACATGGTACGGCGAGCGCCTGACCCGCTCATGAAACAAACCATCTAGCGTGAGTACAGCCTCAGGTGAAATGTAATCCACAACACACGGATTCATCGCTAGCTTTTAAATGGACTCCTGCGGGAACCACTTAATGCTGCAGCCGATACTTGCTACTTGTTCTTTAGGGCCCTCTCCAGTTTCAGCAATCAGCTTCATTGCGTTGAACAGGTCTCTCGGGTGATTTTCATCCGACTGACGGCGCCCTGCTGCATCAAATCGCCCACGATACTGCAACTCCAGGTCTGCATTAAAACCAAAGAAATCCGGGGTACAGACCGCGCCATAGGCTTTAGCAACTTCCTGCGTTTCATCCAGCACATAAGGGAACGGAAAATGGAATAACTTAGCCTCTTCCATCATGCGCTCGAAAGAGTCTTCAGGATAATTCACGGTGTCATTACTCTGAATCGCAATCGTGTTGATGCCGTACTGCAAAAGCTCTCGGCAATCATCCACCAAGCGCGTTTTAATGGCCTTCACGTAAGGACAGTGGTTACAGATAAACATCACTAGCAAGCCGTTTTTACCTGCGCTATTTGCTAACGTGTATCGCTTGCCATCCACCCCTAACAAATCGAAATCTACCGCTGGCTGACCAAAATTACAGACTGGGGGATTTAAGCTAACCATTTTATTCTCCTTATTTCGTTATACTTATTACTCTGACAACGTTAATGTTTATATTATCACTTTTGTTTTACTGTTTGCTTTACTTTTGGAGTCGCCCGTTTTATGGCCAATTTGCGCTTTTACACCCCTTCACCTTTAGCACTTGGTGCATCGGTTCAACTCTCAGAAAGTGCGGCCGCGCATGCCACTCGTGCGCTCCGTCTTAACGTTGGTGATGATGCGGTTTTGTTTAACGGCGATGGCTTTAACTACAGCTGCACACTCACCGATATCAAAAAAAATAGCGTAACTGCAGTTGTAAACAGCGCCACCGCAGTGCATAACGAATCACCACTCAACATCACCTTGGTGCAGGCGATTTCCAGCGGGGACAGAATGGACTTCACCATTCAAAAAGCAGTGGAACTTGGCGTAAAAAACATCCAACCGATTAGCAGCAAGCGTAGTGTAGTTAAGCTATCTGCCGAGCGCGCGGAGAAGCGCACCGAACACTGGCAGAATATTGCCATTTCGGCATGCGAGCAATCTGGCCGCGCCTACGTACCTACGGTACTCGCGCCCACATCACTTGAACAATGGCTGAGCAAAAACCCTAGCGCTAATAGTACGCGCATCTTACTTAACCCAATCGGTGCGGTACGGCTGACAGAAATCACCAAACCCACAGGTGAGATTCAGCTATTAATTGGTGCAGAAGGCGGGCTTAGTCAGGAAGAGATTGACTTGGCTACCACCCATAGCTTTCAGTCTATTGTATTGGGCCCACGTATTTTACGTACAGAAACCGCCGCCTTAACCGCGATTGCCGCCATGCAGCTGGCGTGGGGGGATTTTTAGCCAACAAGATTGAGGATATTGCGGCAGCTAGCGACTACATATCACGTTGGCTTTTACTTCGCCTATGCTATACGCCACCACATCGGACCAGTCAGTCTCTGCTGCCGGCAGGCTGTAGGTCGCCAGCACTTCGCCTCTTGCCATATTGTCAGCATAGTATTGAATTGAAAGTGCCTTAAATTTCTTATTTTTACAATCATGCAGCTCCAGCCATTGCGACGACATTTCACCCTTAGCCTGCTGCACATAATAGTCATTCAAGGTTGATACGGTCACCAAGCCTGCAGATTTTTGCACTGTATCAAAATCAATATACATATTGCCATTATCGTTAGTTTGCACCATGGTCCAATCCGCCAGCGCTTGGCCTGACCACACAACTAAAACTACTATTAAAAATTTATGCATACTTCACCTTGGTGCCTTATATGGATTGCAATTGCGATGCTGGATTCTATAGGATTAAAGCCTGATGCAAACTAAAAATAACGCATCTGGTATCTCATACGCACTTCACTTCTATAAAATACCAATGTCGCAGCATTATTAACCCTAGGCTCAATATGCAAGAACCACCTTCATCTTGGATTGTAAAATTTGCCCCGCTAATCAAAAGCCAAGGGCATGTATTAGACTTAGCGTGCGGTAGCGGACGCCATGCCAAATGGCTGGCGCAGCAAGGCTACATGGTGCACGCGCTAGATCGCGACCCGATTGCAATTGCTAGCATGCAAGGCATTGATGGCATACGCACCCAGCTGATAGACCTTGAAACAGCTGAGCCGCCAAACTTTGAGCACACTTACGACGGCATTATCGTCAGCCGCTATCTGCACCGCCCGCTACTGACCACACTGGCAACCATACTCAAGCCGGGTGGTGTACTGATTTATGAAACCTTTATGCGCGGCAACGAGCGCTACGGCAGACCTAGCAACCCTGACTTCCTGTTAATGCCAGATGAACTGCTAAACACTTACTCGCCACTCCTTAATGTACTTAGTTTTGAACAAGGTGAAGTACAAGAATCTAAGCCAGCGATGCTGCAACGAATTTGCGCACAAAAGAACATTTAGCCCTAACACATGGCAAACCGCACATAAACCACACCTTTAATTTGTATTTATTACATTTTTAATTTACATTAATGTAAATAATACAAATTAATTCTAAGATACAAACTAAGGCTTAATCATGTCGCTTGGTCTATGCATACGCAGTAAACGTAAATCACTCCATTTAACGCTGCAACAGCTCGCATCCAAAATTGATGCAGACGCAGGTAATTTGTCGCGTATTGAGCGTGGCGAACTGGGTGTTTCAGAATCATTGCTACGTAAAATTGCATCCGCATTAGATACAACACCAGCCAATCTTTATGCTGAAAGTGATGCTACACAGCCGCCCACCCAAGTGAATGAGCAAGCACCCACTTACGCCAAAAGCCAAGCAGAGTCTACTAGCAGCATTAATGCTAAAGACTTTGTGCAATGGTTCCGCTCTGCCACGCCATACATCCACGCCTTTGGTGGACGCACATTTGTGATTGCGTTTGGCGGCGAGGTAGTGAGCGACCAGCAATTCATTTCACTCTCGCATGACCTAAACTTACTAGCTAGCCTAGAGGTGAGATTAGTGCTGGTACACGGCTCGCGCCCGCAAATTGAGCAACGGCTTAAGCGTGACAGTATCGCCCCCCTATTCCACAATGGGTTACGCGTCACCGACGATGCGGCGATGGAGGCGGTAAAAGAAGCCAATGGCGCCATCCGCGTAGAAATCGAAGCACTGCTCTCCATGGGGATTGCCAACTCACCGATGGCTGGCGCAGACATCCGCGTGGCAAGCGGCAACTTTGTCACCGCCAAACCGCTGGGCGTGCATGACGGGGTGGACTTGCAGCACACAGGTGAGGTACGCAAAGTAGATGCGATTGGCATCCAAAAACGACTGGATGACAACGAGATGGTATTGCTGTCGCCGCTAGGCTATTCACCCACAGGTGAGGCATTTAACTTAAGCCTGGAAGACGTTGCCGTGAGCACCGCAGTAGCGCTAGACGCAGACAAGCTTATTTTCTTAATGGATTCAGAAGGCGTACATAACCTGCGTGGTGAACTGCTGCGTGAAATGACGGCAGAGAAAGCTAAAAACCTGTTAAGAAACGTAAGAGAAACCGAGCAGGCCATTAACATATCTGAAGACGTGACTTACTATCTACCAGCAGCAGTGCGTGCCTGCGAGCACGGCGTGGCCAGAACCCACTTAATCAGCCGGCATATCGACGGCGCCATCATTCAAGAGCTATTCACGCTGGACGGCATTGGCACCATGGTGACCGAACTTAGCCTAGAAAGCATGCGCCAAGCCAATATTGACGATGTGGGCGGTATTTTAAAGCTGATAGAGCCGCTGGAAAACGATGGCATTTTGGTCAGACGTGGCCGTGAACGGCTGGAGATGGAAATCAACCATTTTCACGTGATGGAGCATGACAACCGCATTATCGGCTGCGCCGCACTCTACCCGTTTGAATCAGAACAGACTGCTGAATTTGCCTGCCTAGCCATAGACCCCGCATACCGCGGTGGAGGGCGCGGTGATAAATTATTCTATTACTGCGCGAGCGTTGCCAAACAGCGCGGCCTTAAAAGTTTATTCTGCCTGACCACACGTACCGAGCACTGGTTTTTGGAGCGCGGCTTCACTGAACAAAGCGTGGAAAAACTGCCAGCGGAGAAACAAAAACTTTACAATTACCAACGTAAATCTAAGGTGTTTAGCAAAACATTGTAAACAAAATTTAGTTACAATGACGGAAACCAAATTGACCCAAATTTAAGCTTACGGAAAACTCATGCTAAACCAATCAACTGCTGCAAAAAAAGCAAAGACGCTGGCTGAAGCGTTACCTTACATTAAACGTTTTTTTGATAAAACCATCGTCATTAAATACGGCGGCAACGCCATGACAGATGAGCACTTAAAAGAGTGCTTTGCCAAAGACGTAGTACTGTTGAAACTGGTGGGCATGAACCCTGTTGTGGTACATGGCGGCGGCCCGCAAATTAACGAAATGCTGGACAAACTGGGCAAAAAAGGCGAGTTTATCCAAGGCATGCGCGTGACCGATGAAGAAACCATGGATGTAGTAGAGATGGTACTCGGCGGGCAAGTCAATAAAGAGATTGTGAACTTGATCAACCGTCACGGCGGCAAAGCAGTGGGCCTGACTGGGCAAGATGGCAATTTCATCCACGCACACAAGCTATTGATGGCAGATAAAGATGACGCAACCAAAATGATTGATATTGGGCAAGTTGGTGAAATTTCTGCGATTGACCCTAGCATTATCAACTTTTTAGATACAGGTGACTTCATCCCTGTGGTTGCCCCGATTGGTGTGGGTGTAGATGGCGAAACTTACAACATCAATGCCGACGTAGTTGCCGGCAAATTGGCTGAAATTCTCAATGCCGAAAAATTGATTCTGCTTACCAACACACCAGGCGTGCTGGATAAAAACGGCGAACTACTCACCGGCTTAACTCCAAGACAAATTGACGACATGGTGGCAGACGGTACGCTATCTGGCGGCATGCTGCCAAAAATCAGCTCAGCCTTAGATGCTGCACGCAGCGGCGTAAAAGCCGTGCATATTATTGATGGCCGCGTTGAGCATGCCTTGCTGCTAGAAGTGCTCACAGACGAAGGTGTTGGCACTTTAATTAAAGCTAAATAAAGTTAAAGCCAAATAGCCCACAAGGCATAGATAGCGTACTGCAGAGCCGCTCAATCGGATGAAACTGCAGCTAAACGTATCTGTGCCCCATACAAAACCTCTACATCAAGCATGAGCAGAATCTGGATTTTTGACCTGGACGACACACTGCATAATGCCAGTGCGCATATTTTCCCAGTCATGAACCGCAGCATGACGCAGTACATCATGGATGAACTTTCCATGAACGAACCCGAGGCCCATGCCCTACGCCAACACTACTGGCGCATTTACGGTGCCACACTCAAAGGGCTGATGCGCCACCATGGGACAGACCCGCATCACTTCCTGCATGAAACACACCGCTTGACCAGCTTGCCTGAGATGGTGATTCAAACCAAGCGATTGAAACACATGCTTACATCGCTGCCAGGGCGTAAGTTAGTATTCACCAACGCACCTCGCTGTTACGCCATGCGCGTGCTGGAGTTACTGGGCATTGCAGATGTATTTGAGCTAATTTTCAGCGTTGAATCTACACAGTTTCATGCTAAACCATCACCCCGCGGCTTTCAGCGCTTACTCAAAACCATTAATGCCAAAGCGAGTGACTGCGTGATGCTGGAAGACAGCCTGCCCGCGCTGATGACCGCCAAGCGCCTAGGCATGAGAACCATCTGGATATCAAAACAATTAAATAAACCAAATTTTGTGGATTATCGCCTAACCTCAGTGTTAGCACTTACTCACATTAAGCTATAATTAAATCAATTATTTGTTAAGGAAATAAAATGGCCGGCGAACGTAAACAGCAAATTCTAGAAACTTTGGCAAAAATGCTGGAATCTCCAAAAAGAGAGAAAATCACCACCGCATCATTAGCAGCAAAATTAGAAGTGAGTGAAGCTGCGCTTTACCGTCACTTTGCAAATAAAGCACAAATGTTTGAAGGCTTGATTCTGTTTATTGAAGAAACCATTTTTGGCCTGATTAACAAAATTAGTACAGAAGAACCAGAAGGCCTAAGACAAGTGCAACGCATTGTCACCATGCTCATGGTGTTTGCAGAAAAAAACTCAGGTATGACACGCGTACTGATCGGCGATGCGCTAGTGAATGAAGACGAAAAATTACAATTACGCATTAACCAACTATATGACCGTATTGAAGTCACGCTGAAACAATGTTTGCGCATTGCTGAAACCCAAACTGGCCAAAAACAAGACGCAGAAGCGCAGGCAAATTTAATTATTTGCTACATTATCGGCCGCTGGAACCAATACGCAAAAAGTGGATTCAAACGCAAACCTACAGAGTTTATTGAGCAGCAACTGCCTAACCTACTGTAATTAAAACCACGAGCCCAACCCTACTTAGGAGATCACGTTGGAAGGTACAATTTTTGGCTTCACTGAAGCACAAATCACCGAATTTGGTATGACATTTGGCGTTGGCGGCTTAATGCTGCTCATGCTGTTTATTGTGGGGCACCTGGCTTGGGAATCAAAAGCCGGCAAGTTTGGCGCATTTGTTTTATTTATTGGCCTAACATTCGGGCTGGTTGGTTACGTGGCTAAGTATTTCATCCAGAACTCACTGGGTATTTAAACCAAGCTTTACATAGCAATGGTTATGGCGGCTTTGGTGCCGCGTAAACTGTCACAGTAGTGCACTGTACTAGCAAGCACTAAAGCACAAGTTTAATTGCGTTAACTCTTGCCTCAAAAATCGCAGCTTTGATTTTTTCTACCTCGGTGTGGGCGCTAGCAATAGCACCCGCATCCACACTCAGCGCGGCATCTAACACCTTAAGCATTAAATCCGCCGCTGGTGTTGGGCACTGCTCAAAGCCTGTTCTGCCACGTGAATCTGACTCGCACGCCAGTAAAAACTCTTTAAACCTTGCGGGCTGCCTGATTGCATCCAGCTGGGTTAAAAATTCCAGCAACGTACTAGGGCGCATGTCTAGCGATTGATATAGCTTACCGTGGAACTTAGTCACGATTAACGCAAGCTCTTTGCAATCGTTCGGCACGCGCAATCGTTTGCATAGATCTTTTACCAAGTGCACGCCACGCTCTTCATGGCCGATATGTCTGGGTAAAATCTCTTTAGGCGTGGTGCCTTTGCCAAGATCGTGCATCAATGCGGCAAAGCGCACTGGTAGTGTAAAGTTTTGCTGGGCGGCGTAATCGACCACCAACATGACATGTACCCCGGTATCCACCTCCGGATGATATTGCGGCGGCTGCGGCACACCCCATAGCCTATCCAGCTCAGGCATAAGTCGTTTTAAGGCGCCGCATGCACGCAACACTGTAAACATACGTGATGGCTGAGATTCCATTAAGCCCTTAGCCAGCTCTTGCCACACACGCTCGGCAACCAAGGCATCCACCTCACCCGCTTCTACCATATGCTGCATCAGGCTTAGTGTTTCTGGTGCCACATGAAAATCTGTAAAGCGTGCAGAAAAACGCGCAATACGCAGAATGCGCACAGGGTCTTCAACAAAGGCATCACTGACGTGACGCAATGTTTTGGATTGTATATCGGTAATGCCATTAAACGGATCAACCAGCTCGCCTGACTCGCTTTTGGCAATAGCATTGATGGTTAAGTCACGTCTGGCTAAATCTTGCTCCAACGTGACTTCTGGCGATGCATGTACCGCAAAACCTTTGTAACCTTTGGCAGTTTTACGCTCGGTGCGTGCCAACGCGTATTCTGCCTGCGTGGCTGGGTGCAAAAACACGGGGAAGTCTTTACCAACCGGCCTAAAGCCGGCGGCTACCATTTGCTCAGGCGTACTGCCGACAACGACATAATCTTTATCTTTAATCGCATAGCCCAGTAGCTCATCACGTACTGCGCCACCTACGATATAAGTTTGCATGACGCAGCCTAGAGTTAGCGTGCCGCTACACTACGGAAACGATCATAAGCACCACGTGCGTTACGATCCACCAAGTACTCAGGCAGCACAGCCTCTAATGCACTAGGTTCCACCGCTAAAGTTGCAGGCAAGGGCTGCTGGCTAACGCTATCAACCTGCATGGACTTAACATTGTCACGTGACATTAACTTCACCGGCAAGAACTCCATCACCAACGCCTGTACATATGAAAGCTTATTATTCAAGCCGATAATGGGGCGTTGAACCGACAGGGCTTGCATGATTTGCTGTAGTAGCTCACGGAAGGTATACACTTTAGGCCCAGCCAATTCATAGGTCTGGCCGTAGGTATCATTGTTTTCCAAACTATTTACAAAGCAGCTCGCTACATCTTCCACCCAGATTGGTTGGAACTTAGCATTGGGCTTAGCCAATAACACTACTGGCAACAGCTTAATCAACGTGGCAAACAGATTGGTAAATTTATCACCGCGCCCAAAAATGATGGATGGCTTAAAGATGGTGATATTGATTTTGTCCTGCAGTGCTTTTAATGCCGCTTCGCCAGCTCCTTTTGAGCGCAGATACTGGCTTGGCGCATACTCATCCGCACCTAGGCTGCTCATTTGAATCAGGCGTTTGATGCCTAAATCAGCACAAATCTTTGCAAGCTGCGCTGGCAACTGGTGATGAACCGCATTGAACTCTGCACGATGACTCTGGTGCAGAATGCCTATCAAGTTAATCACGGCATCAGTACCCCTAAGTACAGCATTCAGCGCGTGATAATCCAGCACATCACACTCAACCACATTCACATTAGGCAACAAAAATAAATGCTTGGCAGTCTCTCTTCTGCGCGTTAATACGGTCACGACATAGCCAGCTGCATCCAACTTAGCAACAATAGCGCTACCGACAAATCCTGAACCGCCCAACACACATATTTTGTTTAACTGCATGACTATCCTTCTACCTTACGTATACACTCTAAAAAATATCACCAACCATTAACTATACTTAACATCTGACAAATTTGTTAGCATCTGGCAAAAGTGGCAATCAACATCATGATGAAGCAACTGCCTTACGTATCAATTAACTACACCTCAGGCTTGATAGCACTATTCAACATCCGCCAATATCACCTCTGGTTTTGCGCGCCCCGGAATCGTCCCCATTCTAGCTTTTAAGGTCTGTACCGGGTAACCGAGCTTAGGCGCATAGATCTGCGCGTTTGCCATCACCTTCTGCACATAGCTTCTGGTTTCACCATAAGGGATAGTCTCAATATAAATAGCGGCCTCCATCGGCTCATCTGCCGCCCAGCGCCGCGCACGGCTTGGGCCTGCATTATACGCAGCGGTCGCCATCACGGCCTGTCCGTTCATTGCCTCTAGTGTATAGCGCATGTAGTAAGTGCCAATACCAACGTTAAACTTAATGTCGTGAATCATCTCTTGGCTGTAGTCACTTAAGCCCATGCGCTGCGCTGCCCACTTAGCAGTAGCCGGCATCAGCTGCATTAAGCCAGATGCGCCTACGCCTGACTTAGCATAGTGCATAAAACGGCTTTCCTGACGAGTTAAGCCATAAATCCAGGCCTCATCTACGTTCTCGTTAACGGCTGCAGCGCGGAATAAATCACGATAGGGGATAGGGTAGCGCAAGTTAAAGTCATGTAGCTGCTTGGTGTTATCCGCGGTACTAATCGCAACGTCGTACCATTTCTGCCGCTGGGCATATTCAGCGGCGGCTAGTAACTGCTTGTCATCATAATCACGTGTGACCCACACCCACTCGGCTTTAGCTTCCCAGCGCATATCTTGCTTTTGCAGCTCTAATGCACGCTTGATTCCCGGTTGGCTGGCAATCGCCAGTACTTCTTGCTCCACTGGCGTATATTGCTGTTGCGGGCTATTCATCACGCTGCCTAACTCCTCAAGCGCAAGCCAGCCATAATAATGACGCTCGGTAGAAAGTGGGCCCAATATTTTATTAGCATCCACTACCATAGACTTCTCTTTTAACGCACGGCCTTTCCAATAGCGCCACGCACCCTCTTGCTGTTGCTCCGGGCTCATTTTACCAATAGCATCTAACAACACATCCCAGTTTTGGGCGCGCATGGCGGCACGTGCCATCCATGCCAGCTGCTCTTTATCTAATGGCGTTTCATTGGCTTTGGCATAAAACTCAAGTGCCTGAGGGTGATGCGTGCGTGCGGCATGATAAGCAATGCGTCCCCACGCAAAAGCCGCATCATTCGCAGACCATCTATCTTGCAATGCCTGATTGACCGCAATCGCATCCACTATATTGGTACGTGCCAATCGATCCAGCGCGTATAGATTCAGCTCTATATCATCCCGCGTTTTAAAAGCCGGTGTTTTTAATGTGGCTTTTTTATTATTAATTTTGATATTTACGGTTTTGCTGGTGAGCAAAAGTTTTGGCGTTTGCTCTGCCACCGCGAGTAACTCTAGGTTGTTTTTATCAAAGTTAGGCAAACGCGCAATGATGCTCTTAGCTACGCTCAGCTTGCCATCCTGCAAGGCGATGCGCAGCCTTGCCCAGATATCGCTAGCACTCAGTGTGCCGGCATCCTGCATCGCATCAAATAAGGGAGTGCAGCTACTTGGCAGGTCTGCAGAGCTCATCCATATTTTCTTAACCTGTGCGGATACTTCCTGATTATCAAACTGGTGTTTGCCATACAGTGCATAGCACTCCACGGCTATATCGGTACGTTTGAAATTTGGGTAGTGTTCAAAAAATAATGCCCAGTCTTGTTTCTTGCCCAGTTTTTTAAGCCACTCACCCCGTAAGCGGTCTACAAATGCCATATCGGCATATTGGGTAATAAAGGCCTGCACTTCTGCATTGTCGGCTTGGTCTAGCCTCAGCAACATTAACCAGTAAGCGGCATAGGGCGCCAATATGTATTGCTGACTATTGAGCTGGCTCACATCCTCAGCCAATACCAATTCATTCTTTTTAGCGTAAGCCTCACGTGCATGCTCAAACAATGCTTGATCGGACATAGCAACAGCTTGGCCAGACAGCAGCAGCGCGCCTAGGCACAGCTTGCTGAGCTGTTTAGGCATCGCGATTAGGGATAATTTTTCAAGTAGGCTAAACATAAAGGATACGACGCAACACAAAAAGAACGGCCGTGACCATGACCAAAAAGAACGTATATTTAATGGTTTGTTTGAAATAATGTAGATACTTTTTATCGCTTGATAACAAGTACAGGCCTAGCAACACCATCGCGGTAATCACTAATAACACGAATATCAGGCGAATCATCAACATATACGCCTCCACTTAACAATGACTAAACTTGATACGACCAAACTTGGTAGCTATACCACCAATTATTTTTGTTCTAACTTAATACACAGGCTTTGCCAGCAACTGGGCCGGCTGTGTCAAAAAAGTAGCTGGTGCATCTTCTTGCTTTTCAAAGGTAGTGTATTCCCACGCTGTGGTATCTTGCATCAGCGCACGTAACAGCTGGTTGTTCAATGAATGACCAGATTTGTAAGCATAAAACGCCCCTAGAATTGGATGGCCCAACATATACAGGTCGCCAATCGCGTCTAGCACTTTATGTTTAACAAACTCATCGTCATAACGCAGACCATCCGCATTCAATACACGGTACTCATCCAGCACAATTGCATTGTCCAAGCTACCGCCACGCGCCAAGCCATTGGAGCGCAAATACTCAACTTCATGCATAAAGCCAAAAGTGCGCGCACGGCTGATTTCTTTAATATAAGAATCTGCAGCGAAATCTATTTTGACGTTATTACCTGAGTGTTCAAATACCGGGTGGTTAAAATCAATGGTGAAATCAATCTTGAAGCCATGATATGGCTCAAATCGCACCCACTTATCACCCTCTTTTACTTCTATTGTTTTGGTAATGCGTATGAATTTTTTGGCAGCAGCTTGCTCAACAATACCCGCCTCCTGCAATAAAAATACAAAAGGACCTGAGCTTCCATCCATAATTGGAATTTCAGAAGCATCAACCTCTACATACACATTGTCCACACCCAAACCTGCAAGTGCAGACATCACATGCTCAACAGTAGCAACGCGTGCGCCATTAGCCTCCAGCGCAGAGCACATTCTTGTGTCATGCACTACGCCTGGAGTAGCCACGATTTCATTGGGCTGAGGCAGATCAACCCGTTTGAAAACAATACCAGTGTCCGGTGCAGCTGGGCGGAGGGTAAGAGTAACCTTTTCGCCATTGTGCAACCCGACGCCTGTGGCGCTTATCGCTTTTTTAAGTGTACGTTGCTTTAACATGCCTAATCTATTTCCATTCTCTAAGTTCCAGTGCAACAAGCTCCCTTGCTACAAACTTTAGTGCAGCGCACTCACCAACAATTCAAACCAGACTATTTCCTTACGAATCAACTAAATAATAACATAATTCGCGGCGACAGCCTTTCGCTGGCTACACTGCCCTATTCACACCAACCCTTAGCACAATGTTACTTAGTCAGCTTGTTTACGTAAAAATGCTGGGATATCGTATTCTTCAACCCCTGACATTTTCATCGCTTCCACTTGCGCGCGGCGGCTGTTTGAACCAAATACTGCCGGTGCTTCATCATCGGTAGCGATACTTGCTCCACCAACAAAAATCGGTTGGTTAGTCGTACCATCACGCACCACTTGTTGTGGCATTACGCGTAGCTCTGGTTTTTGTTGACGGCGTTGCGCACCAGTCAAACCAGTTGCCACCATCGTTACACGCAAACCATCACCCATGCTGTCATCAAACACGTTACCTACAATCACTGTGGCATCTTCTGCGGTGAATTCTTTAATGGTATTCATCACATCGTAGTACTCTTTCATTTTGAAAGCAGTTGATGTTGTAATATTCACTAAAACGCCACGCGCGTTCGCCAAGTTGACATCTTCCAGCAATGGGCTTGCTACTGCTTGTTCCGCTGCGATACGTGCACGGTCTGGACCAGTTGCTAGTGCAGAGCCCATCATTGCCATACCCATCTCACTCATTACAGTGCGTACGTCAGCAAAGTCCACGTTCACCATACCTGCGCAATTGATGATTTCAGCAATGCCTGATACTGCATTGTGCAATACATCGTTAGCGGCTCTGAACGCTTCTAAAAACGGTACGTCTTCGCCCAATACTTCCATCAGTTTCTCGTTAGGAATCACAATTAGTGAATCCACATACTTTGATAACTCATCTAGACCATCAGATGCAACTTTAGTGCGCTTACCTTCGAATGAAAAAGGCTTAGTCACTACTGCAACCGTTAAGATGCCCATTTCTTTAGCGATTTGTGCAATCACTGGTGCAGCACCGGTACCAGTACCGCCACCCATACCAGCAGTGATAAACAGCATATCTGCACCATCAATCAGCTCTGCAATCGCGTCACGGTCTTCTAACGCAGCTTCACGGCCCACTTCTGGTTTAGCACCTGCACCCAAACCACGGGTCATTGCCTCACCAATTTGCAATACAGTTTTTGCTTGGCTCTTTTTCAAAGCTTGCATATCAGTATTAGCGCAAATAAATTCAACACCGCCCACATTTTTTTCAATCATGTGTGCAACTGCATTGCCGCCGCAACCACCAACACCAATTACTTTAATCACGGCTTCTTGGGAATTTTTTTCCATAATCTCAAACATTTTATTGCCTCCTCTTTTTAGCGTTTACTTTAACTGTTACTTCTGCCTTACTACTTTTCACTGCTAAACACTTACCTACTACTTACCAATTACCTTTTAAAAGTTACCTTGGAACCAGCTCTTCATTCTTTCTAAAATACGTCCGAATGAACTTGATTCCATCTGGCCGGTTAAATGGCGCTCTAACTGCTGCTTACCCATTAACACCAACCCCACACCTGTTGCATAGCGTGGGTTACTTACGACTTCTGATAAACCGCCTACATAGCGCGGCATGCCTAAACGTACTGGCATATGGAATATTTCTTCGCCTAGCTCCACCATGCCGCGCATCATGGCTGAACCGCCAGTGATGACGATGCCTGATGCAATCATGTCCTCCATACCGCTACGGCGTAATTCATTTAGCACCAGCTCATAAAGCTCTACTACGCGCGGCTCTAAAACCTCAGCCAGGGTTTGTACAGATAGCTGGCGTGGGTCTCTGCCATCCACACCCGGCACCTCAACCACTTCACGTGGGTCAGCCAGCTGGCGTAATGCACAACCATGCTTAATCTTGATGTCTTCAGCCGACTGTGTAGGTGTGCGGAAAGCAACTGCCACATCGTTAGTCATTTGGTCGCCAGCGATAGGCACCACTGCGGTATGACGAATCGCACCTTGTTTGAATACTGCAATATCAGTCGTGCCGCCGCCGATATCCACCAAGCACACGCCCAGCTCTTTTTCATCTTCGGTCAGTACAGCCAAGCTTGAAGCCAACGGCTGCAAGATTAAATCACTCACTTCAATACCGCAGCGCTTGATGCACTTCACAATATTCTGTGCGGCAGCTACCGCGCCTGTCACGATATGCACTTTCACTTCCAACTTCATGCCGCTCATGCCTAATGGCTCGCGCACGTCTTCTTGGCCGTCGATAATGAATTCCTGGGTCAGGATATGCAGAATCTGCTGGTCTGCCGGCAGTGCAATGGCGCGTGCGGTTTCAATCACACGGTCTACATCCATTTGTGAGACTTCAGCATCCTTAATCTTCACCATGCCGTGTGAGTTAAGGCTCTTGATATGGCTGCCAGCAATCCCGGTATACACATTATTGATTTTGCAATCGGCCATCAGCTCAGCTTCTTCCAACGCGCGCTGAATTGACTGCATGGTAGATTCGATATTTACCACCACGCCTTTTTTCAAGCCACGTGACACGTGCTGACCCAAACCGATAACCTTCAATGTGCCTTCTGGCTGCAACTCGGCAACAATCGCCACAATTTTAGATGTGCCGATATCCAAGCCTACAATCAAATTCTTATCTTCTTTAATTCTGCTCATTCTTCATCCCTTCCGTGAATTAGGTCACGGTTCCCGTACGTTTTTTCACTGCCTCGTTTTTAATCGTCTTAGCATCGCCTTGCTTGGTATTGGCTACATCCACCGCTTTACGGCCACTGTCCACGCTAGCGACTTTTTCTTTTTCTGTATTCACCACCGCTGTAGGCCTGCGCACCGCGAAACCACTTGGGTAACGTAAATCCACATAAGTAATTTTCTTGTTCAACCCAACCAAGGTACTGCTATAAATATTGGCAAACTTCTCTAACCTTGCCTGCATTTCCACTCGGCCTAACTCCAACACCATGCCGTTGGTGGTTGTTACCTGCCAAGCACGCCTAGGGGTTAATGCCAAGGTTGCTACTTCTAAATTAGCGCTGTGCAGCACTTTGTTTAAAGAGTCATACTGTGATGCCACTTCAATCACGCCATTATCTGGCCCGTAAAACACGGGTAAATCACTGCCAGATGCCGCATGAAACAATTCGCCTTGCTTATTCACCAACGCAGTACTACCCCAGCGCGCCAGCGCTTCATGCTCTTCAATCACTACTTCCAGTCTATCCGGCCAGCGGCGGCGTACACTCACACTGCGTGCCCAAGGCAACTTTTCAAACGCATCACGTGCATTAATTAAATCCAGCGTAAAAAAGTTACCTTTCAAATGCTTTGCCACAATCAGCTTTACCTGCTCACGACTCACATGATGCAACTCTCCATCCACCTTAACTTCGCGTAGCGGGAAAATCGGTAGATGCACCACCACATATACCACCGCGTATAACATCACTACCATACTGATTGCGTACAGTAGATTTGCTACCCAGTTAAGTAATGCAGGCTTATCCCACATGCGCTAATCTCAAAATTCTTACAACCAATTCATCAAAACTGATACCCGCTGCTTTTGCAGCCATAGGCACCAAACTGTGGTCTGTCATGCCTGGGCTGGTATTCACCTCTAAAAAGTAGTGATTACCGGCCTCATCCATCAAGAAATCCACACGCCCCCAGCCTTGGCAGCCAATGGTGTTAAATGCCAGTAAAGCCTCTTGTTGTATCTGTGCTTCTTTTTCTGCGCTTAAACCGCACGGGCATCTGTACTCGGTGTCATCACGCAAATACTTGGCTTCAAAGTCATAGAACTCGTTCTTAGGTACGATGCGTACAATCGGCAAGGCTTGGTCACCCAAAATACCCACGGTATATTCGCCACCGCCTACAAACTGCTCTGCAATTACCAATGGATCAGATTTTGCAGCAAGCTCGTATGCCGCTTTCAAGCCACCGGCTTGCTTCACTTTACTAATACCGATGCTAGAGCCTTCGTTAGCTGGTTTTACAAACAAAGGTAAACCTAACTTTTTCTCAATCGCATCAAAATCAGAGTCGGCATTCACCAACTCAAACGCAGGGGTGCTAACACCAGCAGCCGACCACATCATTTTGGTACGCCATTTATCCATACCAATGGCCGATGCCATCACGCCACTGCCAGTGTATGGAATACCTAATAGCTCTAAAGCACCTTGCATGGCGCCATCTTCACCAAAGCGCCCATGTAATGAAATCATGGCTCTATCAAATGCCTCTAAGTCATGTAATGGTCGTGTTGCAGGGTCAAACGCATGTGCATCCACACCTTGCCTTTGCAATGCGGCAAGCACAGCACTACCGCTTTTGAGTGAAACTTCACGCTCACCTGACTTTCCGCCAAACAGCACGGCAACTTTTCCAAAATCCTGCATTATTCTCTTACCTCTAATTCGCCCAGCACTTTAACTTCCTGTTGTAGTGCTACGCCTTGTTTTTCCAATACTGTTTCGCGCATATGCTGAATCAGCAGTTCAATATCCAGCGCATTTGCGCCGCCAATATTCACAATAAAATTGGCATGTTTTTCTGACACCTGCGCCCCGCCAATGATGTAGCCTTTTAGCCCACTCGCTTCTATCAATCTGGCCGCAAAATCTCCCGGTGGATTTCTAAAAGTAGAACCCGCACTCGGTTGATTCAATGGTTGAGCAGCTAAGCGTTTGGCCAGCAACGTTTTGATTTTCTGTGCTGACTCCTGCGCATCACCATGCTCTAAGTTCAACCATGCTGCGATAAACCACTCATCGGCTACTGGCATATCAATATGCCGATAGCTTGGGATAAACGCTGCAGCATCACGCGTATTCAGCTCGCCGCGTTTATTAATCGTGGTCACACGTTGCACTACATTCCAGGTTTCACTGCCATAGCATCCGGCGTTCATGGCTAGTGCACCGCCCAAGGTGCCTGGAATCCCCGCAAAAAACTCGCCACCCTGTCTAGCTTCTTTTGCGCAGAATCTTGCCAATTTGGCACAAGTCACACCGGCTTCGGCATAGACTGCATCGCCATCCATTTGCAGTGTGGTTAATACGTTATGCATCAACACTACCGTGCCGCGTATACCGCCATCACGCACCAGTAGATTTGAGCCCAGCCCGATAAAATAAGTAGGCTCAGCTGCATCCAAACCCTGCAAAAATACACTCAGGTCTTCCAAACTCTCTGGAATGTAAAATTGATCCGCACGACCACCCACACGCCAGCTGGTATAGCGCGCCATGGGCTCGTTTAAGAGCAATTTTCCTTTAAGTTGAGTCATGCTGCAGCAACCCCTTGAGACTGTGCTTTAGTCAATTGCAATTCTTTAGTTTTTAAGGCGACTTGGCCGATAGAACCTGCGCCCATCACAATCACCACGTCATCAGCTCGTGCAATATCTAAAATCGCTTGTGGCAATTCATCTGTTGTTTCTACAAATAGCGGTTCTACCTTGCCTGCAACGCGAATCGCGCGGATCAGCGAACGTGTATCTGCAGCCACAATCGGCGCCTCACCTGCCGAGTAAACTTCGGTCAGCAATACCACATCGGCACTCGATAGCACGCGCACGAAATCTTCAAAACAATCCCTAGTGCGTGTGTAACGGTGTGGCTGGAATGCCATTACCAAACGACGATTCGGGAACGCACCGCGCGCTGCCGCGATTACCGCTTGCATCTCTACCGGATGATGTCCGTAGTCATCAATCAGCGTAAAGGTGCCGTTGCTGCTTTCATTACGTGGCATGGCTGGCACTTCGCCATAACGCTCAAAGCGTCTGCCCACACCTTTAAACTCTTTAAGCGCCTTAATAATGGCGGCATCCGGCACATTTAACTCACTAGCGATGGCAATCGCAGCTAGCGCATTTAGTACATAGTGGTTGCCTGGTAAGTTCAAGGTCACATCAAACTCTGTGGTCACGCCGTTAATACGTTGCACGGTAAAGTGCATCTTGCCATCATCGGCACGTACGTTTTTAGCGCGGATACGTGCATCTTCACTCAGGCCATAAGTCATCACCGGTTTGGTCACACGTGGCAATATTTCGCGAATATTGGCATCGTCCACACACACCACCGCCATACCCCAAAACGGCAATTGTTGTAAAAACTCTACGAACGCACTTTTGAGTTTTTCAAAGCTGTGTTCATAGGTGTCCATATGGTCTTGGTCAATATTCGTCACCACCGCCATCACAGGCGTTAGGTGTAAGAATGAAGCATCGGACTCGTCTGCCTCGGCCACGATATAGTCACCAGTCCCTAATTTAGCATTGGCATTAGCCGCCTCTAACTTACCGCCAATCACAAAGGTTGGGTCCATGCCCGCTTCAGCCAAAATGCTGGCGATTAAGCTGGTGGTGGTGGTTTTACCGTGGGTACCAGCTACAGCAATACCTTGTTTAAAGCGCATTAGTTCAGCCAGCATCAGCGCACGTGGCACCACTGGAATCTTTTTCTCGCGTGCCGCTTTCACTTCCGGATTAGCCTCGTTTACCGCTGAGGACACTACAACCACATCCGCATCTTTCACGTTTTCGGCTTCGTGGCCTTGATACACGGTTGCGCCAAAAGCAGCCAAGCGCTTGGTGGTTGCATTTGCAGCCAGGTCTGAACCACTGACGTTAAAGTCCAGGTTAATCAGCACTTCAGCAATACCGCTCATGCCTGAGCCGCCTATGCCAACAAAATGCACATTTTTCACTTTATGTTTCATTTCGCGACTCCTTGCTCTGCCATTTGTAAGCAAACTTTTGCAACATTAGTGGTGGCCTCTGGCTTGCCTAATGCGCGTGCTTTTTTTGCCATGTCCAGACACTGCTCACGACTTAACTCATTTAAAATTTTTGCCAATTTATCTACACTCAATTCTTTTTGTTGCACCAAAATTGTGGCGCCTGCATCTGCCAAATACTGAGCGTTGCCAGTCTGATGATCGTCCACCGCAAACGGGAACGGCACCATCATAGAACCTACCCCTGCTGCAGAAACCTCAGCCACAGTGAGTGCGCCTGAACGGCAAATCACAAAATCTGCCCATGCGTACATCTCTGCCATGTTTTCAATATAAGCGCGCGCATCTGCCGCGACACCTGCTTGCGCATAATTACGTTTTAAATCTTCAATATGCTTCACACCTGCCTGATGCACTACTTGCGGACGCTGCGCCTCTGGCAACTTGGCTAATGCCTGCGGGATCACTTCGTTCAGCGCCTGCGCACCTAAGCTGCCGCCCACAATCAATAAGCGCAACGCACCGTTTCTATCTGCAAAGCGCTGTTCTGGCGCTGCGATATTGGCAATATCTGCACGCACTGGATTACCCAATAAATCTGCCTTAGCGCCAAACGCCGCAGGAAATGCTGCCAAAACCCGCGTAGCCACTTTGGCCAGCACCTTATTGGTTAAGCCTGCAACCGAGTTTTGCTCATGTATCACCAATGGGCGACCTTGCAAGCGCGCCATTAAACCACCTGGGAATGCAGCAAAACCACCCATGCCCAACACCACATCTGGCTTAAACTGATTAAGCGCTTTTAAACTTTGTGTAAACGCTGTGATTAACTTCACTGGCAACAACAGCCATCCCAACAAACCTTTACCACGCACGCCCTGCATAGTAATCATCGCTTTATCGTAAGGTTTACCCGCGATTAGCTTATTTTCCATGCCGCCTTCGGTGCATAACCAAACGATATTCCAGCCTTGGCTTTGTAAAGCATCAGCCACAGCCATAGCTGGGTACACATGCCCACCGGTACCGCCGGCCATCACCATTAAAGTTTTGCGCGCTGGTTTACTCATGCTGGCAATCCTTTTTGTAGACGGCGGTTTTCAAAATCAATGCGCAGCAAGATAGCAAGTGCGATGCAGTTAGCTAAAATTCCGCTGCCGCCAAATGACATCAAAGGCAGCGTCAGCCCTTTGGTTGGCAGCAAGCCCATGTTCACGCCCATATTGATAATACTTTGCACGCCAATCCACACGCCTAAGCCCTGCGCTAGCAACGCTGAGAAATAACGCTCATTCTCTATCGCCTCTTTTGCTATGCCAAACGCACGGATTAATATCCACATAAACAAGCCAATCACGGTGAGCACACCAACAAAACCCAGCTCCTCTGCCACCACCGCCAATAAAAAGTCGGTGTGCGCCTCTGGTAAGTACAGCAACTTCTCTACACTGGCACCTAAGCCCACGCCAAACCATTCACCACGGCCAAATGCAATCAACGCATGTGATAGCTGATAGCCTTTACCATACGGGTCTGCCCAAGGGTCCATAAAGCCAATTACGCGCTCTAAACGGTATGGCGAGCTCCAGATCAAGAACACAAAGCCAACCACTAGTAGCACAATCAAACCGCCAAAGATTCGCGCATTGATGCCGCCCAGCCATAGGATGGAAATGGATATTGCCGCAATCACTGCAAACGCACCAAAGTCAGGCTCATTCAATAACAACCCGCCCACCAGCAGCATTACAAACAACATAGGCATAAAGCCTTTAGTAAAGCTATCCATCACCGCAGCTTTACGCACCGTGTAATCTGCCACATACATGGCGGCAAATAGCTTCATAAACTCGGATGGCTGCAAGTTAATCACAAACAAAGATAACCAACGGCGGCTACCGCCTACCACCTTGCCAATACCCGGAATGAGCACCAACACTAACAATGCCAAACCTAATAAAAATAGGTAAGGCGCCATTTTTTGCCACCAGGCCATCGGCACGTTAAAGGCAACAAAACCTGCTGTTAAGCTCACAATTAAAAAGATAGCCTGACGCACCAGGTAATAGCTGCTGTTATAACCTAGCGCTTTATCTGACTCGGCAATCGCAATCGATGCGGAATACACCATGACCAAACCCAACCCCAACAAAATGAGGGTAACCCATAGCAAGCTCTGATCGTAGCTTGGTGAATTGATGCGATCACGATTTAGCATGGCAGTAATCATGCGGCATGCTCCATACGCTTCACTGCTGCCACAAACACTTCAGCACGGTGTACATAGTTTTTAAACATGTCAAAACTAGCGCAAGCTGGTGACAGCAATACCGCATCACCAATTTGCGCCAATTTTCTTGCAATCGTTACCGCCTCTGGCAAGTCTGCCGCGTGGTACATAGGCACATTAGTAGATAACAGTTCAGCTTCAATCAAAGCGGCATCGCGGCCAATTAACACTACAGCACGTGCGTTAGCACTCACTGCGTCTTTAAGTGGCGAGAAATCTTGCCCTTTACCGTCGCCGCCGGCAATCAGCACTACTTTTTGTGATAAGCCAGATAACGCTGCACAAGTTGCGCCTACGTTAGTACCTTTTGAGTCATCGTAGTAATCAACCTCATCAATATTGGCTACCCACTCCACACGGTGTGGCAAGCCCTTAAAGTTATACAAGGTCTGAATAATTGGCGCAAAGTCCAAACCTATGCCGCGGCACAGAGCAATAGCTGCCAATGCATTGCTGGCATTGTGTAAACCGGCAATTTTCAAATCACGGATATTCATTAAGTCATGTGTACCGCAGCTTAGCCAAGCCTCGCCATCCACTTGCTTAATACCGTAATCTTGCTCAGCAACAGCATCGTCCAAGCCAAATGTCACTTGTGCCAACTTAGCACGCGACATCATCATGCTCCATGCATCATCACGATTGAGCACCTGCAATTTTGCATGGTAAAAAATATGGGCCTTGGCAACCGCATAGCTTTGCATGCTGTCGTATCTATCCATATGGTCTTCAGATAGGTTCAACATGGTGGCGGCATCTGCCAGCAAGCTATTGGTTGTTTCTAACTGAAAGCTTGAAAGCTCCAGCACGTAAACATCCGGTGTTTCCATACTCAAAGTGTCAAGCACTGGCAAACCTATATTGCCAGCGACAATAGTTTTCAAACCCGCCGCTTTGCACATTTCACCAACCAAGGTGGTTACTGTGGTTTTACCGTTAGCACCAGTAATCGCAATCAGCTTGGCACTGGCCGGGCGGTATTGCGCAAACAATTCCACATCGCCAACTACAGGCACGCCACGTTTTATCGCAGCTTGGATTTCAGGCTCACTCAGTGGCACGCCTGGGCTAATCACTGCCAAGTCCACACCGTCAAATACGGCTGGCTTCAAAGCACCGGTATATACCACCACGTTAGGTAACTCTGCTTTTAATGCATCCAGCCCCGGCGGTACATCGCGAGTGTCAGCCACAGACAAACGTGCGCCTTGGCTATGCAGCCAGCGCAATGCTGATAGCCCGGTATCCCCCAGGCCTAGCACTAATACTTTTTTGTCTTTTAACGTGATTTGCATGTTCAACTTTACTAATTATCTAAATTCAGACTAATTACCTAATTTCCAGACCTGTTATCTAATTTTCAGACTAGCTAAGCCAATCAATACCAGCATCATGCTGATGATCCAGAAGCGCACCACTACCTGTGTTTCTTTCCAACCTTTTTGCTCGTAATGGTGATGCAACGGCGCCATCAAAAATATGCGTTTACCAGTGCCGGTTTTATGTTTGGTGTATTTAAAGTAAGTCACCTGTGCCGCTACCGATAAGGTTTCCATCACAAATACGCCGCCCATAATGAACAAGATCACTTCCTGACGCACCACCACAGCAACAATACCTAGAGCCGCACCTAATGCCAGCGCGCCAACGTCACCCATAAACACTTCAGCCGGATAAGCATTAAACCAAAGGAAGCCCAAGCCTGCGCCCACCATTGCGGCACAAAACACGGTAAGCTCACCCGCACCCGGCACGTAGGCGATGCTTAAGTATCTTGAGAAGTACAAGTGACCAGTCACATACGCAAAAATCGCCAACGCACCTGCCACCATCACCGTTGGCATAATCGCCAAGCCATCTAAGCCATCAGTCAGGTTAACCGCATTACTACTGCCCACCACTACCAGATAGGTCAGCACAATAAAGCCCAAGCCACTGAGTGGCACCACTAGGTTTTTAAAGAATGGAATCAACAAAGTTGTTTCCGCTGGCGTAGCCGCGGTTTGCTGTAAAAATACAGCCACGCTGAGACCCACCACAGACTGCCAAAAGTATTTTTCTTTTGCAGACAAGCCTTTAGGGTTGCGATGCACTACCTTACGCCAGTCATCTACCCAGCCAATCACGCCAAAACCTAGGGTTGTAAATAGCACTACCCATACAAATCGATTACTCAAGTCAGCCCAAAGCAGGGTTGAAATCGCAATTGACACTAAAATCAAGGCGCCACCCATGGTTGGGGTGCCGGCTTTAATCAAATGGGTTTGCGGGCCATCATCACGCACAGCTTGACCCACTTTATATTGGGTTAACTTACGAATTAAAGTTGGCCCCACCATCAATGAAATCACCAATGCAGTAAGCGTGGCCAAAACAGCACGCAAGGTAATGTAATTAAATACATTAAACCCACGGATATCATGTGCTAACCATTGCGCTAGTTCGAGTAACATTTTCTTTCTCCCAATTCGCTTACTTTTGTACTTCTACCAACAAATTCACTACGCGCTCCATTTGCATAAAACGCGAACCTTTAACCAGCACGGTGACGCCTTGCTCAAGCGCTGGTAACACTGCCTGTGCAATGGCCTCTGCTGAGCTAAAGTGCTCAGCACCTTGCCCAAAGCTACGTGCAGTCTCTACACTTAAATTACCCAAGCAATACAGCGTTGTTAAGCCAGCCGTTTTGGCATAAGCACCAACTTCTGCATGCATATTTTCCGCATCGGCACCAAGCTCACCCATATCACCCAATACCAATATTTTTGTACCTGCAAGCTTTGCCAGCACATTGATTGCAGCCTTCATTGAATCTGGGTTAGCGTTATAAGTATCATCAATCACCACGGCGCCATTGATACCGGCTTTACGCTCTAAGCGCCCATATACACCAGTAAAACTTGCCAAACCACGGCCTATATCACTTAATGAAACACCTAGCGCGTAAGCCGCGGTAGCCGCAGCTAATGCATTGCTAATATTGTGCTCACCTTGCACATTCAACTGCACGCTCACCTCGTCATCCACAGTAGCCAACACCACACTGGCGTAACCATCAAGCTCTTGATAGCGAGCACTTACATCCGCAGGATTTTTCAGCCCAAATGTCACTATTTTTCTGCTTGGATTCAGTGATTTCCAGTAATCCACATAATCACTGTCAGCATTAATCACAGCTACGCCATCCGGCTTAAGCCCTGCAAAAATCTCGCCCTTAGCTTTGGCAATATTGTCACGTGAGCCCAACTCACCAATATGCGCAATACCAGCGTTATTAATCAGCGCCACATCCGGTTGGGCAATATGCGTTAAATAATCAATCTCACCTAAATGGTTCATGCCCATTTCCACCACGGCATACTGATGGCTTGGCTGCATTTTCAATAAAGTGAGCGGCACGCCAATATCGTTATTCAAGTTGCCGTAGGTGGCATGTACAGCAGCCTTACCTTGCGCTACCACACTTAAAATTGCGCTTAGCATTTCTTTAGTGGTGGTCTTACCGTTACTGCCGGTCACGGCTAGCACAGGCATCTCAAACTTTTGGCGCCAGTATTTAGCCAACTCACCTAAAGCAAGCCTGGTATCTGCAACTACAATACGTGGCTCTGCCTGCACAGCAGTATCAGACACCAACACCGCCACCGCACCCAGCTTTAAAGCCTCTTGCGCGAAGGTGTTTCCATCAAAATTGGCACCTTTAAGCGCTACAAATAACTGTCCCGCCACAATATTGCGGCTATCGCTACCGACTGAGCTAAATTGCACATCAGCACCCACGTGCTGCACGCCTAAAGCCACTGCTGCTTCTGATAGCATCATCATTTGCCCACCGCCATTGCCTGATTTGGCACCCAATGCGACAAAGCCGCTTGTGCTACGGCGATATCACTAAATGGTGCTTTTACACCATTAATTTCCTGATAGTCCTCATGCCCTTTACCTGCTAACAACACCACATCATCCTTATTCGCAAACTTAATTGCCTGCTGAATCGCAATCGCACGGTCAGGCGCGATGCTTGGCAACACAGTCATACCGTTAACCACTTGCTCAATAATCGACGCAGGGTTTTCACTGCGTGGGTTATCGCTAGTCACCACCACATGGTGCGCATACTTTTCAGCAATCGCCCCCATCAATGGGCGCTTGCCTGCGTCACGATCACCACCGCAGCCAAATACGCAAATTAGCTTGCCTTGTGTTTGCTCACGCAGGCTCACCAACACATTCTCCAACGCATCAGGGGTATGTGCATAATCCACTACTACTAACGGCTTATCCTCGCCGCCAAATTGCTGCATGCGGCCAGCCACAGGCTTGATCTGCGCAATAGCAGCTATCGCGTCGCTCAATGGCACTTGGCGCGCCAATAAGGTTGCTAACACTGCCAGTAAGTTATAGGCGTTAAAGCGTCCCAACACTGGTGCGCTCAGAACTGCGGCGCCTTGCGGTGTAGTCACCTGCATGCTGATTCCGTTAGCGCCCAATGTCAGCGTGTCCGCACGCACATCACCATGTAGCAAACCGTAAGTCACCAATGACTTACCATTTACACGCAACGATTCCGCCATCTCTTTGCCAAAATCATCATCCGCATTCACAACTGCGGTATGTAAATTTGGCCAATCAAATAACTTCCGCTTCGCACTGGCATACGCATCCATAGTCACGTGATAATCCAAATGATCACGTGTCAGGTTGGTAAATACGGCAAAATCAAACTCAATTGCATTCACACGGCCTTGATCTAAGCCATGTGATGAAACTTCCATCGCTACCGCTTCAGCACCTTGGCTGGCATAATCTGCCAACATTTTTTGCAGCAAAATCGCATCCGGCGTGGTGTTACTGGTTTCTACCAAGCCGTTACCGCTAGCATCGGCAAAACCACTGCCTATGGTGCCGATAACTGCTGTTTTCTTACCCAAAGCCTGCATTGCCTGCGCAATCCATTGGCTCACTGAGGTTTTACCATTGGTACCGGTCACGCCTATTACATCCAACTTGCGCGATGGATATTGGTAAAACTCAGCAGCAATCTGTGCCACTTGGTTTTTCAATTGGCTTACCCCAAGGTTAGCCACCTTGATTGCTGCATCCCACGCAAAACCATGGCTTTCCCAAAGTACGGCACTGGCACCCGCAGCAACTGCCTGCGCAATATATTTGCGGCCATCGCTATGCACACCTGGATACGCTAAAAACAAAGCGCCAGGCACCACTTGCCGGCTGTCTGCCGTCACTAAGCTAAATGATTGATTAAATGATGTGAGTAAGGTCATATACTTTCCTTCACATCTTCAACATCATTAGGAATCACCACGTTATTATTCGGCGCATCTTGTGGTACTGATAACATACGTAGCGCATCCGCCATCACCGCACTGAACACTGGTGCAGCAACCGTGCCGCCGTAATACTCGCCACTGCTTGGGTCATCAATCATCACCGCCATAATCAAACGCGGGTTAGAAGCTGGCGCCATGCCCACAAACGAACCTACATATTTATTCTTTTCATAGCCATGGTCGCCAAGCTTATGCGTGGTACCAGTTTTGCCTGCAACACGATAGCCCAGCACTTGCGCTTTTAGCGCCGTACCACCAGGCAATACCACCAACTCCAGCATAGACTTCACTTGATTGGCAGTTTTTGCGCTAAACACTTGCGTACCCACGGGTGCATCTTTTAATTTCAGCAAAGACACTGGCTTTAACTCACCGTCATTGGCAAACACGGTATAAGCCCTAGCCATTTGCAGCAAAGTCACGCTGATACCATGCCCGTAGGACATGGTTGCCTGCTCAATTGGGCGCCAGGTTTTGTAATCACGCAGCCTGCCAGAAACCTCACCCGGGAAGCCAATACGGGTTTTTGAACCGAAACCGATTAAATTAAACACACCCCACAAGTATTGAGGCTCGAGCGACAGCGCCATTTTTGCCGCACCCACGTTGGAGGACTTTTGAATCACTTCTGACACCGTCATCAAGCCATGCGGATGCGCGTCATGAATCGTGGCCGGGCCTATGCTCATATAGCCGGGCGCGGTTTGAATCAAAGTATCTGGCGTATATTTGCCAGCCTCTAATGCCGCGGCTGCCGTGACCGTTTTCATCGTTGAGCCTGGCTCAAAGATGTCGGTAATTGCACGGTTACGTGTTTTACCTTGGATATTGACCGGGTTATTCGGGTTGTAGGTTGGTACATTCACCATCGCCAACACTTCTCCGGTTTTTGCATCCAGCACAATTGCTGCACCCGCATTTGCCTGAAACTTCTCCACCGCCTTTGTCAATTCACGATGCGCCAAATACTGAATCCTGCGATCAATCGACAAAGTAATGTCTGCGCCATCTTGCGGTACTTTTACAGCTTCTAAATCTTCAATAATGCGACCGGCGCGGTCTTTAATCACCTTGCGGCTGCCATTTTTACCTGACAACGCAGTATTCATCGCCAGCTCAAAGCCTTCCTGGCCTTTATCGTCAATATCGGTAAAGCCCACCAAGTGCGCTGTCACATCGCCCGCAGGGTAATATCGCTTGTACTCACGTTGCAGATACACACCAGGAATATCAAGCTGCATAATTTCAGCGGCCAACTCAGGAGAAACGCGGCGCTTTAAATACACAAACTCACGTGTATTGTTGGCTAGTTTTTTATCAATGGTGTCTTTTTTAAAGCCCAGCAAGTCAGCAAGCTTTTTGGTTTGGTTTGCAGTGATTTTCACATCTGATGGATTCGCCCACACCGATTCCACAGGAGAGCTAATCGCCAGCAACTCCCCATAACGATCCGTAATCTTTCCACGCTGCGCAGGCAATACCAAAGTACGGCTATAACGCGCATCACCCTTCTCTTGCAAAAAACGCTTATGAAAGCTTTGCAAATACACACCCCTGCCCAGCAATGCGGCAAAGCCCAGCAGCACTGCCACCAACAATAGGCGGCGGCGCCATGCTGGCAACTTCACTACAACTAAGGGCGTGTGCATAGCCATTAAGGTTTACCCTCGCTTTGCACTTCTGCAGGCTTGCTTAACGCTGGCTGCGCCACCAAACTCACTACTTGTATTCTTTTTGCATCAGGCACTTGCATTTGCAATTGCTGGGTAGCAATTTGCTCGATACGTGAATGCATCGCCCAGGTGCTCTGCTCCAACTGTAGCTGGCCATATTCTTGGTTGTACTGTGTTTCAGTTTGATTCAAGTGCTCTAACTCTATGTACAATTTACGCGCCTGATGCTGCGCATTGACCAGACCCAATGACGAAAAAATTAATGCAAAAAACAAAATAAGATTTAGGCGCGTCATACCACTGACGTCCTTTCCGCCACGCGCAACACCGCACTGCGCGAACGCGGATTTAACCGTACCTCTTCATCGCTAGGCTTAATGGCCTTACCCACGCTTTTTAAACGTGGCTGAGGCAAATCAGCCGCGCGCACCGGGAAGTTTGCCGGCAGGTCATCACGGTCTTCCTGACCGCGAATAAACTGCTTCACCATGCGGTCTTCAAGCGAATGAAAACTGATGACTGCAAGCCTACCATGTGGTGCGAGCAACTCCAGGCATTGCGGCAGAGTTACCGATAGTTCCTCAAGCTCCTGATTGACGAAAATCCGTAAAGCTTGAAATGTGCGCGTTGCAGGGTTCTGCCCTGGCTCGAAGCGCGTGACTGCACCTGCCACGACCTGGG
>Ga0208269_100120_pt1 | contig 58346 bp, 49 predicted proteins | sample LakWasMe88_LOW11_2_FD_183912 | JGI IMG/M metagenome (GOLD analysis project Ga0208269, IMG submission 183912) | Freshwater sediment methanotrophic microbial communities from Lake Washington under simulated oxygen tension - Sediment Metagenome... | ecosystem: Environmental > Aquatic > Freshwater >...
CAGCGAAGAACCCGCCGTGGTGACGATTGGCGCGATCAACGGGGGCACCCGTTTCAACATCATCCCTGACAAGGTCGAGATGCAGGGCACCCTGCGCACCTTCGATGAGGGCATGCGCAGTGATGCTCAAAAGCGCATCCGCAACACAGCCCAGTTGATCGCCGAGAGCAGTGGCGCCAAGGCCGAGGTTCGGTTTGGTCCTGTGTCCTACCCGGCCACGGTCAATTCACCGGCGCTCACCCAGGCTTCGTTGCCGGCCCTCAAGCAGGCCATGAACGGCCAGGCGGTGGTGGTGCCCAAGGTCAGCGCATCAGAAGACTTCTCTGAGTTCCAGAAGGTGGTGCCGGGCTTCTTCTACTTCCTGGGCGCCACGCCCAAGGGCCAGCAGGCCGCCACGGCCCCGACCAACCATTCACCCCGCTTTGATTTCAACGAAGACGCGCTGCCCATGGGCGTGCGCTCCCTGAGCGTGCTGGCACTGGATTTCCTCAACCGAAGCTGAGTTGGCGCGGCAGGCCGCGGAAATTCCGCTTGGCAGTGTCATACCGCTGAACTATTCTGGTGCTCCTTTTGTCACCAACCTGGAGCTTCGGTATGGCTTTGCTGGCTTCGTCCCGGATTCGCCTGGCGCCACGCCTGGCCCTGGCCTTTGGCGTGGTGTGCCTGGTGATGTCCTTGGCGGCGGGCATCGGGGTGTGGCGCCTGATCCAGCTGCAAGGCATTGCGGACGATCTGGGCGGCGACTCCTCCGAGCGCGCCCTGCTGGCGCGCGAGTTGCACGCCATCGTGGTCATCAGCTCCAGCCGGGCCGAGACCCTGCTGTTGATTGACAACCCCGCCTTTGCCGCCCGCATCGATGCCGACCGCAAGGCCACTTCGGCGCGCTCAGCCGAGGTGCGCAAGCGCCTCGATGCGCTGGCCACCGATGCCGCCTCGCGCGATCTGTTCACCGCCATCGACCAGGCCGGCAACGCTTTTCGCGAGGCCCGCGACAAGCTCGTCAAGCAGAAGGCCGCGGGCGAGGCTGTTTCAGAGGAATCGATTCGCGGCCTGCTGCGGCCGGCGGCCGATCGCTACGCCGCCGCTGTCGATCAATTGGCCGAACACCAGCGCCAGCGCGTGGCCGAGGCCCGGGCCGCCGCGCTCAGCAGCCAGCGCCAGGGCATCAGCTTGCTGGTGACGGGCTCGGTGGTGGGCTTGCTGCTGAGCGTGGTCAGCGCCCTGTGGCTGGCCCGCTCGATCCTGCGCCCGGTGGACCAGGCTTCGGGCCTGGCGGCGCACATCGCCCAGGGCGACCTGACCCAGCCCGTGCCGGCCGAGCAGGCCGGCCAGCGCGACGAGGTGCTGGCCCTGCTGGCCCGCCTGGGCCACATGCAGTCGCGCCTGGTGGAGCTGGTGGCCGGCATGCGCAGCGCCAGCGCCCAGGTGGCCAATGCCAGCCACGAGATCGCGGCGGGCAACAACGATTTCTCTGCCCGCACCGAGCAGACGGCCGCCAACCTCGAAGAGGTGGCCGCCAGCATGCAAGAGTTGCTCGGCCTGGTGCAGCACAGCGCCGACTCGGCCCAGCAGGCCGAGGGCCTGGCGACCTCGGCCAGCCAGGTGGCGGTGCAGGGGCGCGAGGTGGTGCAGCGTGTGGTGGCCACCATGGACGCGATCTCGGGTTCGTCGCGCCGCATCGCCGACATCACCAGCGTGATCGATGGCATTGCCTTCCAGACCAACATCCTGGCCTTGAATGCGGCGGTGGAAGCGGCCCGTGCCGGCGAGCAGGGTCGGGGCTTTGCCGTGGTGGCCGGCGAGGTGCGCGTGCTGGCCCAGCGTGCCGCCACCGCCGCCAAGGAGATCCGTGACCTGATCGCCAGCAGCGTCAGCGAGGTGGGCACCGGCGCCCAACTGGTGCAGCAGGCGGGCGCCACCATGGGCGATATCGTGGATTCAGTGGCCCGGGTGGGCACCATCGTGGCCGAACTCAGCCATTCGGCACGCGAGCAGAGCACCGGGCTGAGCCAGGTCAACGAGGCGGTGGTGCGCCTGGATCAGATCACGCAGCAGAACGCCGCGCTGGTGGAAGAATCGGCTGCGGCCGCGCAAGGCCTGCGCAGCCAGGCCCAGCAACTGGCGGACCTGGTGGAGACCTTCCGCCTGCCGGGCACGGCCGGGGCGCCGCCACCGCTTCGGCTGGGCTGAGGGCTCAGGCGCCCAGCAGGCTTTTGGCCACTGCCTCACCCACCTTGATGCCATCCACGCCGGCTGACAGGATGCCGCCGGCATAGCTGGCGCCTTCGCCAGCCGGGAACAGGCCGCGCGTGTTCAGGCTCTGGTAATGCTCGTTGCGCGTCATCTTGAGCGGCGACGAGGTGCGGGTCTCGACCCCGGTCAGTACCGCGTCGTGCAGGTCAAAGCCCTTGATCTTGCGCCCGAAGGCCGGAAACGCCTCGCGCATGGCGGTGATGGCGTACTCGGGCAGGGCCAGCGACAGATCGCCCATCTTCACCCCCGGCTTGTACGAGGGCTCCACCGAACCCAGCGCCGTGGACGGCCGCCCGGCCACCAGGTCGCCCACCAGCTGGCCGGGGGCTTCGTAATTGCTGCCCCCCAGCTCATAGGCGCGGGATTCGAGCTGGCGTTGCAGCACCACCCCCGCCAGCGGGTGCACGCTGCCGTCGGCCGGCGCCTGCCAGCGCTGCTGGTCCCCCAGGGCCCACTCGAAGGCCGCGGTATCGCTGGGGTAGTCGACCGGGTCGATGCCCACCACGATGCCGGCGTTGGCATTGCGCTCGTTGCGCGAGTACTGGCTCATGCCGTTGGTGACCACGCGCCCCGGCTCCGAGGTGGCCGCCACCACGGTGCCGCCAGGGCACATGCAGAAGCTGTAAACCGCCCGGCCGTTGCTGGCGTGGTGCACCAGCTTGTAATCGGCCGCACCCAGCAGCGGATGGCCGGCATGGCGCCCCCAGCGGGCCCGGTCGATCAGGCTTTGCGGGTGCTCGACCCGGAAGCCGATCGAGAAGGGCTTGGCCTCCATGTAGACGCCCCGCTGGTGCAGCATGGCAAAGGTGTCGCGCGAGCTGTGCCCCAGGGCCAGCACCGCGTGCCGGGTGGGCAGCTCGTAGGTCTGGCCGCTGGCCACGTCCAGCACCTTGAGCGCCTGCAGGCGCCGGCCCTCCGGGCCCTCGTCCACCGCCACATCGACCACGCGCTGTTCGAAGCGGATCTCGCCGCCCAGGGCGATGATCTGTTCGCGCAAGGTCTCGACCACCTTCACCAGCTTGAAGGTGCCGATGTGCGGGCGCGCCACGTACAGGATTTCTTCCGGGGCGCCGGCCTGCACAAATTCTTCCATCACCTTGCGGCCCAGGTGGCGCGGGTCCTTGATCTGGCTGTACAGCTTGCCATCCGAAAACGTGCCCGCACCGCCTTCGCCGAACTGCACGTTCGACTCGGGGTTGAGCACCTTCTTGCGCCACAGGCCCCAGGTGTCCTTGGTGCGTTCACGCACCGTCTTGCCGCGCTCCAGCACGATGGGCTTGAAACCCATCTGGGCCAGCACCAGGGCCGCAAAAATGCCGCAGGGCCCAAAGCCCACGACCACCGGGCGCTCATTGGCCTGGCTGGGGAAGCCTTCCGGCGCATGGCCGGGCGGGTGCCAGACCATGTCTGGCGTGGGCAGGATGTGCGGGTGCTGGGCATGCCGGGCCAGCAGGGCGGCTTCGGCGCTGGCGTCCTGCAGCGTCAGGTCGACGATGTACACCGTCAGCAGCTCGGGCTTGCGGGCATCGAAGCTGCGCTTGTGCACGTGCAGCGTGGCAATGTCAGCGGGGGCGATGCCCAGGATCTGGGCGGCCTGGGCGCGCAGCGCCTCCACGGGCTGGGTGCTGCTGTCCTCGGGCAGGGTGGACAGGGGCAGCTTGAGTTCGGAGATTCGGATCATGGTCGGGCCGGCTTGTGTTGATCAAGCAAAAGGCAATGCGGGGCCCGGATTTTAAGGGGCCGCCCCGGCGGCCGCAAAAAAAGCGCCGGGCCTCACGGCCACGGCGCTGCTGCGGAGCTTGCCCAGCCCGATTTACGCGGGCAGGAAGCCGTCCACCGACAGATAGCGCTCACCGGTGTCGTAGTTGAAGCCCAGCACCTTGGCGCCGGCCGGCAGTTCGGGCAGCTTCTGGGCGATGGCGGCCAGCGTGGCACCCGAAGAGATGCCCACCAGAATGCCTTCTTCGCGGGCCGAGCGGCGCGCGTACTCGCGGGCGGCCTCGGCTTCGACCTGGATCACGCCATCCAGCAGGCTGGTGTCGAGGTTCTTCGGGATGAAGCCCGCGCCGATGCCCTGGATCGGGTGCGGTGCCGGTGCACCGCCCGAGATCACGGGCGAGGCCGTGGGTTCGACCGCGAACACCTTGAGTTGCGGAAACTTGGCCTTCAGTACCCGGGCCGTGCCGGTGATGTGGCCGCCCGTGCCCACGCCGGTGATCAGTGCATCCAGACCCTCGGGGAAGTCGGCCAGGATCTCCTGGGCCGTGGTGCGCACGTGCACCTCGATGTTGGCCGGGTTCTCGAACTGCTGCGGAATCCAGGCGCCCGGGGTCTGGGCGGCCAGTTCTTCGGCGCGGGCGATCGCGCCCTTCATGCCTTTTTCGCGCGGGGTCAGGTCGAAGCTGGCGCCATACGCCAGCATCAGGCGGCGGCGCTCGATCGACATGCTGTCGGGCATCACCAGGATCAGCTTGTACCCCTTGACGGCCGCCACCATGGCCAGGCCCACACCGGTGTTGCCCGAGGTGGGCTCGATGATGGTGCCACCGGGCTGCAGGCGGCCCGATTTCTCGGCGTCTTCGATCATGGCCAGCGCAATGCGGTCCTTGATCGAGCCCCCGGGGTTGCCGCGCTCGGACTTGATCCACACCTGGGCCGAGGGGCCGAACAGGCGGTTGATGCGCACATGGGGGGTGTTGCCAATGGTCTGGAGGATGTTGTCGGCTTTCATGCGGACTCCAAGGTAGAGAGGTTGCAAGACGCGGGGACGCGGGGGGATCGGGCCGCCAGCGGCCCGTGACCCGCACATTCTGCCGTGCTTGTTCTCTGTTTGCCGGTCTAAGCTCATGCGTTGCCGTCATAATGGCGCCCGTGAAGTCAGCCAGACCGCCGCTGGTGCTAGCCGAAAGGGCGGCGACGCAAGTCGCCGTGTGGAAACACCGCACTGGAGGAACGTCCGGACTGCACAGGACAGCGTAGGAGCTAACGGCTCTCCACCGTGAGGTGAGGATCAGAGCAACAGAGACGAGTCTGTTCGGCCACTCCAGATCAAGGTGTTCTGGGGGCTGTGGCGCAAGCCGCAGTGGGGTCGGTGTCAACCGACCCGGTCACGCGCAAGCGTGATCCCCCCAGCCACCCTGATCGGGAACCGATCAGGGTGAAACGGGCAATCTCTACGCGCAGCAATACCAAGTAGGCCAACGTTGATGTGGTTCCGCAGAGTTGGCGGGTAGGTAGCATCGAGCCGGGTGGGTGACCCTCGGCCCAGAGTAATGGCGGTCACGCCGTGCGCAAGCACGGTGCACAGAATCCGGCTTATCGGCTGACTTCACACTTTATTTCATTCGTTTCCACGCCGCTGGAACACCTCAACCCCCCCGGTCAGGCCGGCCATCCGACCTGTTTTTCTCTTTATCGGCTTCCGTTTTTGTCATTTCTGTTCGCCAGCCGTGGTGTTTGGCTGAAATGCATTTATGTGCATTGATTTTTATTATCTCGGTGATGCCTGCGTCATGATTGGGGTCTGAATATCCTGCTCCTAGAATCATTTTCCCTTCATTGATTGGATTTTGATTTTCATGAGAAATTTTGTGCTTCGATCTGTAAGTGCTGTAATGGTTTCTGCTTTTATGGCAGGTGCGGCTTCGGCAGAGGTTTTGACGCGTGATAATGGCGCCCCGGTGGGAGATAATCAAAACTCCCAGACAGCCGGTGCCGCTGGCCCCACTTTGCTGCAAGACGTTCACCTGATCCAGAAGCTGCAACGCTTTGACCGTGAACGGGTGCCCGAGCGTGTGGTGCACGCCCGCGGTGCCGGTGCCTACGGCGTGTTCAAGGCCACTGCCGATGTGGCCGAACTGACCCGCGCCAAGGTATTCACGCCAGGGCTCGAAACCCCGGTCTTCGTGCGGTTCTCGACCGTGGTGCACGGCCAGCATTCACCCGAAACCCTGCGTGATCCGCGCGGCTTTGCCACCAAGTTCTATACCAGCGAAGGCAATTGGGATCTGGTGGGCAATAACCTGCCGGTGTTCTTTATTCGCGATGCCATCAAGTTCCCGGACATGGTGCATTCGCTGAAGCCGGCGCCCGACACGAATTTGCAGGATCCGAATCGGTTCTTTGATTTCTTCTCGCATGTGCCCGAGGCCACCCACATGCTGACGCGGCTTTATTCGGATTATGGAACCCCCAAGGGCTACCATTTGATGGATGGCAACAGCGTGCACGCCTACAAAATGGTCAATGCCAAGGGCCAGTATGTGTATGTCAAATTCCACTGGGCCTCGGTCCAGGGCGAGCACAACCTGAGTGCGGCCGAAGCCAGCGCCCTGCAAGCCCAGGATTTCAACCACGCCACCCGCGCCTTGATGCAGGAGATCGAACGCGGCCGATACCCGCAGTGGGATCTGTACGTGCAGGTGCTGCGTCCCGAGCAACTCAACAGCTTTGACTTCAACCCGCTGGACCCGACCAAGATCTGGACTGGCGTGCCGGAGCGCAAGCTGGGCACCATGACACTGAACCGCAACCCGGCCAATGTGTTCCAGGAGACCGAGCAGGCCGCATTTGCGCCCTCCAACCTGGTGCCGGGCATCGAGGCCTCGGAAGACCGCCTGCTGCAGGGCCGTGTGTTCTCGTACGCCGACACCCAGATGCACCGCGTGGGCGTGAATGCGCTGCAACTGCCGGTGAACCGCCCGCGCAACGAGGTGGTCTCGAACAACCAGGATGGCGCGATGAACGCCGGCCAGCGCAGCGGCTCGGTCAACTACGAGCCCAGCCGCCAGGCCTCTGTGAAGGACGACGCGCAGTTCAAGTCCAGCGCCTTGCCTCTGGCCGGCAGCACGCAGCAAGCGGCCATCAGCAAGACCCTGAACTTCCGCCAGGCCGGCGAGTTCTACCGCAGCCTGAGCCCGGCCGGGCGCAAGAACCTGGTGTCCAACCTGGCTGGCGATCTGGGCCAGGTGAAGAACGCTGAAACCCGTGACACGGTGCTGGCCTTCTTCTACAAGGCCGACGCCGACTACGGCCGGGCCATCGCCCAGGCGCTGTCGGTCGATCCGGCCTCGATCCAGCGCCGCGCGGCTCGCCTCAGCGAGTAAGCCGCCTGGCGCAAGCCGTGGGCCCGCTCAGAACTTCTCGTGCGGGCCCATGAAGCGCCACTGGCCGGGCTCCAGCCCGGTCAGCCCCACCCGGCCCAGCCGGGTGCGGCGCAGCGCCTGGGGCCGCAGGCCGGCCTGGGCGCACAAGGCCAGCACCCCTTGGGCGCTGCTGGCCTTCAGGGCAAAGCGCAACCGTGTGCCCTGCGGCCCGCGCGCATTCAGACTCACCTTGCCCACCACCGGCACCTGGGGCCACAGGCGGGCCTGCTGCAGGCGGGCCGCCAACTGGTCGATGGCCTCGTTGGTCAACTGGCCCGGCAACTCCAGCATGAATTCCTGCTCGATCTCGGCTTCGTCCTCCAGCAGGCGCCGCCGCATGCGGCCGTCCTGCGTGAACACCACCAGGCCGGTGGCCAGGCCCTCCAGCCCGGCAATGGCCTGCTGCTGGGTGAAGTGACGCTTCAGCACCCGCACCGGAAACCGGCTGATCGGGGCGCTGCCTTGCAGGGCCTGCGCATCACAGGGGGTCTTGGGGTCGGGCCGGTACCACAGCAGGGTGGCCGGCGGCACGCTCTCGGGGCGCGCCTGCGGGTCGACCAGCACCTCGTCGCTGCCAGGGGTCACGCGGTGCTGCGGCTCCTCCACGATCTGCCCATTGACCTTCACCCAACCGCCCTCGATCAGCAATTCGGCCTCGCGGCGTGAGCAGGCGGCCTGGTCGGCCACGTGTTTGGAGAGTCGGATGGGGTCGGTCATGGGGGGAGGGGTGTGTCGCGTCTGGCGGGCTGGGGGGCCGAGTTTACGCGTCTGGCGGGGGCGTGTGTCAGGCCTGCAGATGGGCCAGCCAATCTGCGGCCGCCCGAAGCTGGATCCGGCCGAGATCCGCCTCGACCTGGCATTCACGCAGCAGTTGCACCGCTTGGGCCTCTGGCCATGCGTCGGCAAACCGGGCCAAGGCACGATGGGGCTTGGCATCGCTCAACTTGCATTCGATCAGGTGCGTCAGGCTTTCGCCTTCGCTGAGGACAAAGTCCACCTCGGCTCCGTCTTTGGTGCGGATGTAGTGCAAGCCGCTGGCGCTGCCTCGGCTGTCCTGCTGCCACTGAACCTGCTTGAGCAGGTGGCAGGCCACCAGGTTCTCGAAGCGCAGGCCCTCGTCACCCAGCACCAGCCCGTTGTCATAGAAGTACACCTTGGGCGATTGCAGGGTGGCGCGGGCGATGTTGTGGTGCCAGGGCCGCACGACGAAGACGATGAACAAGGCCTCCAGGATGTCCAGGTAGCGGGCCAGGGTGCTGGGCGACACCTGCAGGTCACGCGCCAGAGAGGCCAGCGACAGCGGAGAACCCACCCGTGAGCGCAGCATTTCTGCAAACAGACGCATGGCCCGAATGTCCTGCAGGCGCGAGAACTCCAGCACGTCTTCGCGCACCAAGCCTTCAAAGTAGCCCGCGCGCCAGCGCTGGGCCTGCTCGTCGGTCTCGGCCAGGGCGGGCTCTGGAAAGCCCCCTCGGCTCAGCAGATGGGTCAAGGCCTGGGCGGGCAGGGCGTTTTGCTGCCCACACCATTCGCGCACCGACAAGGGCAGCAGTCGCCAGCGCAAGGTCCGACCGGCCAGAGAGTCGCCGGCCTGGCGGAAGGTTTCCAGCCGGGCGCTGCCGGTGACCAGGACCTGCTGCTCGGGCGGGCGACCATCGCACACCCCCTTGAGCCAGGACTTCCAATGGGGCATCTTGTGGATTTCGTCGAACACCAACAGCGGCGCACTCTGGCGCCAGCTTTGGGCCGTGATGACGGCCCGGTGGGCCGCCACGTCGTAATTCAGGTATTGGCTGCCCGGGCGAGCCGCCATCAGTTGCTGACTCAGCGTGGTCTTGCCGACCTGTCTGGGGCCGCTGAGCAGCACGACCTTGCGCAGCAGGTCGTGCTGAATCAAAGGCATCAAGTCGCGTTGCATGCGACTATTTTATCGACCATTGGAAGAAAGTCGCGACTTTCTTCCAATCGGCTGCAAAAAAGTCGCAGTTTTGGACTTCAGCCCCCTGTCGCCTCCAGGCTGCGCAGGCGCTCCACATGGGCCAGCAGCGATCGCTTGGCCACCGGCCACAGGCGGGTCGGTACGTCGGCGTAGGCGAGTTCCACCCATTGCTCGGGCGTTCCTTCAGGGCGTTCGCGCATGGCGGCCAGCACCTTGGCCTCGCGCTGCAGCCGGTGCGCCTTGAGCTGGGCGATGGCGGCCCGCGCCTGGCCCAGCACATAGCCGTGGGCTGGCAGGATGAACTCCACCCCTGCGCGCTCGCAGGCCTGATCGAGCAGGTCGAGCGAGTTGATGTAGTCGGCCATGTTGCCGTCGGGTGGGTCGACCACGGTGGTGCTGCCATTGAGGATGTGGTCGCCTGAGAACAGCAGGCCGTCTTCCTGCAGCAGCAGGCACAGGTGGTTGGCCGCGTGGCCCGGGGTGTGCAGCACCTCCAGGGTGTGGCGAGGGCTGGTTTCACCCGGGGCTTGCAGCACCAGGCGTTCACCATGCGCCAGCGCGCGCTCGGGGCTGAATTCGCTGGCGGCGCGGGCGGTGGGCGCCGAGGCCAGGCCCAGGATGTCGGGCACCGGGCGGCCATGGCGTCGGCACAGGGCCTGCAGCGGCGCGGCGCCGGGCGAGTGGTCGGGGTGCGAATGCGTGCACACGATGTGGCGGATGTCGCCTCCGGCGGCGCGCCAGAGCTTTTCCAGGTGTTCGGCATCGGCCGGGCCGGGGTCGATGGCGATGTAGCCGGTGTCGGGGTCGCCCACCAGGTAGCTGTTGGTGCCCGGCCCGGTCATCACGCCCGGGTTGGGGGCGGTCAGGCGCTGCACGTTCTTCAGGAGCGGCACCGGGCGCTCGGTCTGCCATTCCAGCTCGTGCACGATCTGACCGTCGGGGCAGACCAGGGCCAATTCACCATAGGGTTGCTCGTGCTCCATGTAGCGGGCTTCGTGGCCATTGAGCAGGCCGGCGCGGGGGCAACTGGTCCACAGCGGCTGTTCGCTGGCGCAGGCGGCCAGCACCGCGTCAACCGTGGTGTAGCCCTGCAGCCGCTCCAGGGTGCGGATGGTCGGGAAGATGATGAAGAACTGGCCGGCGGCATGGCGGGCCAGGGCCTCGGCCGGGCTGACCCACACCGGCTCGAACTGCTCGGCCTCGTCGGCCACCGGGGTCTGGTCGGCCGGCATGCGGGCCACCAGAAACGGCACGTCAAAGCGCCTCGGCAGGTCGCGGTCGGTGATCCAGTGCGCCAGCACAAACACCTGGTCGGCCGCCATCTGCAGGCCCAGGGCCTGGCATTGGGCGGCAAAGGGCTGGCTGCGGTCCAGTTGGGCAATGGTGGCCCCATCGGCCGCGCGGCCATCGGCCTGCCAGGCCAGCAGCACGCCCAGCTCTTCGAAGCTCTCGCGGATGGCGGCGATGGCGCGCGTCAGGTTCAGATCGCTCTGGCCCGGGCGGCGCCGGGCCTGGGCGTGCGAGGCCGCGTCCGTCGCATCAATACCACCGCCTGGAAACACATAGGCCCCCGGGGCAAAGCTGGCGCTCATCGAGCGCCGGGTCATCAGCACCTCGATGCCGGGCCGGCCATCGGGGCCGGTGGCATCGCGCAGCAGCAGCACGGTGGCGGCCTGGCGCAGGGGGGCGGGTTCGCGTGAAGGGTGCAAAAGCTGGCTTGAACGGGTCATGCGGCCCATTATCGGCAGCGCTGCGGCGGGGGCTGACACCTTCAAGACTGGGGTTTCCCCCAGGCCTGTGGGGGCGGCACGGCGCTTGCAAGCGGCTCGCCAGGGCATAAGCAAAGACCTGTGTGGCATGAGCATCTGGTCACAATGCTGCAGTTCCTTTTTGACCCCCTAGCTGATATTTCGGGAGAGCCTTCATGACAACAACCTTTCGCCCATCCCTGTGGCGGCACGGCCTGAGCTGGCTGGTCGCCGGCCTGTTCGGCGTGGCTGGGCCGGTGCTGGCCCAGGGCGGCGACTGGCCGCAACACCCGCTGACCCTGGTGATGACCTTTCCGGCTGGTTCGGGCGTCGATGTGGTGGCGCGCCACATCCAGGAGCCCCTGGGCAAGCAGCTGGGCCAGCCGGTGGTGATCGACTACAAGGCCGGTGCGGCCGGCAACATCGCCAGCGAGTACGTGGCCCGGGCCAAGCCTGACGGCTACACCCTGGTGTTCGGCACCGCGGCCACCCACGGCAGCAATGCGGCGCTTTACAAGAAGCTGTCCTTCGACGTCGAGAACGACTTCGTGCCGGTGGCCCCGGTGCTGGACGTGTCGAATGTGCTCACCATCAACCCCGATGTGATCAACGTGAAGACGCTCAAGGAGTTCGTCGAGTTGGTCAAGGCCAACCCTGGCAAGTACAACTTTGCCTCCACCGGCAACGGCACCGGCACCCACATGGCCTTTGCCGAGTTCAATGCGCGGGTCGGGCTGGACATGATCCATGTGCCCTACAAGGGCGGCCCCGAGGCCATGACCGCGGTGCTGCGTGGCGAGACCTGCTGCATCATGAACCAGGTGCAGACCGTGCTGAACCAGTACAAGGCCGGCAAGGTGCGCCTGCTGGGCGTGACCACTGCCAAGCGCGTGGGCGCGGTGTCCGAGGTGCCCACCATCGCCGAAAGCGGCCTGCCCGGCACCAAGGGCTTTGACAGCTCGATCTGGTTCGGCATCTTTGCCCCCAAGGGCACGGATGCGCGCACCGTGCAGCGCCTCAACAGCGCGGTGCAGGCGGTGCTGGAGAACCCCGAGGTCAAGGCCAAGCTCGAAAGCGCGGGCAACAGCGTGCGCCTGGAGAACCCCGAGCAGTTCAAGGCCACCGTCAAGGCCAACCGCCTCAAATGGGCCGAGGTGGTGAAAGCCGCCCACATCACCCTGGAGTGAACCCCGGTCTGCGGCCCCGGCTTTCGCTGCGGCGCCGGAAGCCCCGATAATCGGGGCATGCAGATCCGCTTCACCAAGATGCAGGGCGCCGGCAATGATTTCGTCGTGCTCGACGAGACCGCCGCCCGCCTGCCCCTGAGCCCGGCGCACTACCGCTACCTGGCCGACCGCCACTTCGGCGTGGGCGCCGACCAGATCCTGACCGTGCGCCCCGGCCCCGCGCCCGGCATCGATTTTGAATACATCATCCACAACGCCGACGGCGGCGAGGTCGAGCAGTGCGGCAATGGCTCGCGCTGTTTTGCCCGCTATGTGCGCGACAAAGGCCTGACCACCAAGGACGCGATCCGCGTGCACACCCGGGCCGGCATCATCGAGCCCGTGCTCAACCCCGATGGCCGCGTCACCGTCGACATGGGGGCACCGGTGTTCGAACTGGCCGACATCCCCTTTGACGCCTCCGGCCTGCAGGCGCGGCCCGAGGGCGCGTGGCAGTTGTGGCCCCTGGCCCTGGCCGGCCAGCCCGCGCTCGATGCGGTGGCCGCGGCCGTGGTCTCCATGGGCAACCCCCACGCCGTGACCCTGGTGGCCGATGTGGACACCGCACCGGTGGCCACCGTCGGCCCGCTGGTGGAAAGCCATCCGCGCTTTCCGCGCCGGGTCAACGTGGGCTTTTTGCAGGTGGTGTCGCGCAGCCAGGTGCGCCTGCGTGTGTTCGAGCGTGGCACGGGCGAAACCCTGGCCTGTGGTACGGGCGCCTGTGCGGCCGTGGTGGCCGGCATCCGCCTGGGCCTGCTCGACGCCCGTGTCGACGTGCAGACCCGCGGCGGGCAACTGACCATCGAATGGGCCGGCCTGGGCCAGCCCGTGCGCATGACCGGCCCCGCCGTGACCGTGTTCGAGGGCCAGATCGATGTGCCCGACCACCTCTGACCCCCTCTGATTTTCCCTGACCGTCTTCTTGAGCCTGCCTTCCCCATGACCGCAATCCAAACCCCTGGCATGAACCCGATCACCGAAGACGACATTGCCAACTACCTGGCGAACTCGCCCGATTTCTTCGAGCGCCACGCCGAGGTGCTGGCCAGCGTGCAGATGACCAGCCCGCATGGCAACCGGGCCGTCAGCCTGCAAGAGCGCCAGGCCGAGATGCTGCGTGACAAGATCAAGACGCTGGAAGGCCGCATCATGGACATGATCCGGCACAGCAACGAGAACGCCATCATTGCCGACAAGCTGCAGCGCTGGGCCCTGGGCCTGCTGCGCACCGAAAACCCGCTGGAACTGCCCGAGCGCATTGCGGCCGATGTGCGCAGCCAGTTCCAGGTGCCGCAGGTGGCCATCAAGGTGTGGGGTGTGGCCGCCGCGCACGCCGAGCAGCCCTTTGCCCAGGGCGTGAGCGATGACGCCAAGACCTTCGCCTCGTCCCTGACGGCCCCGTTCTGCGGCGCCAACCCGGGCTTCGAGGCGGTGCAGTGGCTGGCCGAGCCGGCGGCCGTGGTCTCGCTGGCCCTGCTGCCGCTGCGCGTGGGCGCGATCGGCAGCGCCTCGCCGGCCTTCGGCATGCTGGTGCTGGCCTCGCCCGACCCGCAACGCTTCCACAGCGGCATGGGCACCGACTTCCTGGAGCGCATGTCCGAACTGGCCAGCGCCGCCCTGACCCGCCTGCGCGACTGAGCGGCCCCGTGGACGGCGCGGCGCCTGCTCAACCGCCCCAGGTCCCACCCCTGGTCCAGCCACAGGTCCCACTCCTGGTCCAGCGCTACCTGGACCACGTGCGCTACGAAAAGCGCCTGGCCACCCGCACCCTGGCCCTTTACACCGAGCACCTGACCCGCCTGCAAAGCCTGGCCGACACCGCAGGCCTGGCCCTGCCCGCCGTACCCCCGGCCCAGGTGCGCCGCTGGGCGGCCCAACTGCATGGCGCCGGCTTGGGCGGGCGCAGCATCGCGCTGGTGCTGTCGTCCTGGCGCGGTTTCTACGCCTGGCTGGGGCGCGAAGGGCTGATCACCAGCAACCCCGTGGCCGATGTGCGCGCGCCCAAGTCACCCCAACCCCTGCCCAAGGCCCTGGGGGTGGACGCGGCAGTGCAACTGGCCGAACACGACAACCCCGACGATGATCCCTGGCTGGAGGCGCGCGATGCCGCCATGGTCGAGCTGCTGTACGGCTGCGGCCTGCGCGTCAGCGAGCTGGTGGGGCTGGACGTGCAGGCCAGCGCCGAGGCGCACCAGCAGGGGCGCGGCTGGGTCGATCTGCACGAGGCCGAGGTGCATGTCATGGGCAAGGGCAGCAAGCGGCGCAGCGTGCCGCTGGGCCGCGCCGCCCTGCAGGCGCTGCAGCGCTGGCTGACGCTGCGCGGCGGCGCGGGCGCCGGTGCCGCCACCCTGCAGCCCGCCCTGTTCATGGGGCGCCACGGCACCCGGCTGACCCCGCAGTCGGTCTGGCAGCGGCTGCGCCGGCGCAGCCTGCAGGCCGGGCTGCCGGCCGCGGTGCACCCGCACATGCTGCGCCACTCGTTCGCCAGCCACGTGCTGCAGTCCAGCGGCGATCTGCGCGCGGTGCAGGAGCTGCTGGGCCACGCCAACATCAGCACCACCCAGGTCTACACCCGGCTTGACTTCCAGCACCTGGCCAAGGCGTATGACGCGGCCCACCCGCGGGCCCGCAAGGGCGGCCCGGCCAAAAAGGGGCCGCAGAGCAAGCCCGACCTTTGAGGCCGGGTGCGGCTCAGTCCAGCGTCTGCCGATAGCGCAGCAGCGCCAAGGCGCCTGCCGCGCCCAAAAAGGCCAGCAGCGGCCACACCTCGGGCCAGAGCTGGGCCAGCCCATTGCCCTTGAGCAGGATGCCGCGCACGATGCGCAGAAAGTGCGTCAGCGGCAGCGCCTCGCCCACCCGCTGGGCCCACACCGGCATGCCCCGGAAAGGGAACATGAAGCCCGACAACAGCATCGAGGGCAGGAAGAAAAAGAAGGTCGCCTGCAGCGCCTGCAACTGGTTGCGCGCCAGCGTCGAGAAGGTGAAGCCCACGGCGAGGTTGGCCAGCATGAACAGGCCGATCATGCCCATCAGCAAGGCAAAACTGCCCACCATGGGCACCTCGAACAGGGCCCAGGCCGCCGCCAGGATCACGCTCAGCTGCACATAGCCCAGCAGCACGTAGGGCAGGATCTTGCCCACCATCACCTCCAGCGGGCGCACCGGGGTGGCCAGCAGGTTCTCCATGGTGCCGCGCTCGCGCTCGCGGGTCATGGCCAGGCCGGTCAGCATCACCATGGTCATGGTCAGGATGGTGCCGATCAGGCCCGGCACGATGTTGTAGCGCGACAGGCCCTCGGGGTTGTAGCGCTTGTGGATGCGCAGCTCGAACGGGGCCGCCCCGGGCCGCAAGGCCTGCAGTGGCCCCACCAGTTCATGCTGCAAGGCCGTGGGTGCCAACTGGCCCAGAGCCGCCACCGCGTTGCTGGCCGCCGAGGGGTCGGTGGCGTCCACGCTCACCAGCAGGGCCGGGTGCTCGCCCCGCACCAGGCGGCGCGAGAAGTCCGGCGGGATCACGATCAGGAACTGCACCTCGCCGTCTTCGATCAGGCGATCGCCCTCGGCCTCGCTGGCGGGCTGCCGGGTGATGTGAAAGTAGCCCGTGTTCTGCATCGCCGCCACCAGGCTGCGGGCGATGGGGCTGGCATCGGTGCTCACCAGGGCCGTGGGCAGGCCCTTGGGGTCGGTGTTGATGGCGTAGCCGAACAGCACCAGTTGCAGGATCGGCACCCCCACGGCCATGGCAAAGGTGGGCCGGTCGCGCAGCATCTGCTGGCATTCCTTGATGAAGATGGCCAGCATGCGCGCCAGGCTGAAGCGGCGTTCACCGTGGGCGCGGTTCATGCGGTCTCCCGGGGGCCGCTGGGGCCAAAGTTGTCGGCTGCCCGCCCGATCAGGCTGATGAACACGTCTTCCAGATCCGGCTCGGCCGGCGCCCAGTGCAGGTCGGCGTGCTGGCGCCAGGGCGCGATCGCGGCCTGCAGTTGGGCCGGGTCGCGGCCCGCCACATGCACCGACTGGCCAAAGGCCGCCACGCTGAGCACCCCCTCGGCGGCTTTCAGGGGGGCGACCAGGGCGGTGAGGTCGGCCCCAGCCCCCCGCGCCTGCACCGACCACACGCACAGGCCTGATTCGGCCACGATCTGCGGGGCCGTGCCGCGCGCCAGCACCTCGCCATAGGCGATGTAGACCAGCTCGTGGCAGCGCTCGGCCTCGTCCATGTAGTGGGTGGACACCAGCACGGTGATGCCCTCGGCGGCCAGGCGGTGGATCTCGTCCCAAAAGTCGCGCCGGGCCTTGGGGTCGACGCCGGCCGTGGGCTCGTCCAGCAACAGCAGGCGGGGCTCGTGCAGCAGACAGGCGGCCAGCGCCAGGCGTTGCTTCCAGCCCCCCGACAGGGCGCCGGCCAGCTGCTTTTGCCGGCTGGCCAGGCCCAGGCGTTCCAGCGCCTGATCAACCCGTTGGCGGCGCTGGTCCAGCTCGAACAGCCGGGCCACGAAGTCGAGGTTCTCGCGGATCGACAAGTCTTCGTACAGCCCGAACTTCTGCGTCATGTAGCCGACCTGGCGTTTGATGGCCGCGGCCTGCTGCCGGATGTCCAGCCCCAGGCACTGGCCCTCGCCGGCGTCGGGCGTGAGCAGGCCGCACAGCATGCGGATGGTGGTGGTCTTGCCGCTGCCGTTCGGCCCCAGAAAGCCGCAGATGCGCCCGGGCGCCACCTGCAGGCTCACCTGGCGCACCACCTCGCGGCCGTTGTAGCGCTTGGTCAGACCGCGCACATCGATGGCCCAGTGGGGGGTGTCCGGCCCGTCCAGCGCCGGGCTCATGGCCTGGCCTCGGCGCGCACGTCCAGCGGCTGGCCTGGTGGCAGGCGCAGGGCATCGGCGGGGGAGGGCAGGGCCTCGACCAGAAACACCAGGCGCGCGCGCTGGCTGTTGGAGTAGATCACCGGCGGCGTGTATTCGGCCTGGGGCGAGATGAAGCTGATGCGCGCCGCCATGGGCGCGCCGCAGCCGTCGCAGCGCAGGCTCACCGCCTGCCCCGGGGTCAGCGCGCCGCGCTGCTCCTCGGGCACGTAGAAACGAGCCTTGCGCCGCTCGGGGGGGAGCAGGGCCAGCACGGGCTGCCCGGCGTTCACGTACTCGCCCACGCGGAAGAAGGTGTCGGCCACCAGGCCGGCGGCCGGGGCGTATTGGCGGGCCTGCTGCTCGCGCCACAGGGCCTGTTCGCGGGCCTGTGCCGCGGCGCGGCGGCTGGCTTGGGCGGCCGCCTGTTCGTCGCTGCGGGCCGGCAGCCGGGCCACGCGCAGGGCTGCCTGCAGCTCATCCACCCGGTCCTGGGCCTGGCGGGCGGCGGTGGCCGCGTCGTCCAGGCGCGAGCGCGAGATGAAAGCCTGGTTCACCAGCTGCTGGTTGCGTTGCCATTCGGTCTGCGCCCGCTCGGCCTGGGCGCGGGCCTGAGCCAACTGGGCTTCGGTGACGGCGATCTCATCGCGCCGCCGGCCCTTGGCGCTGTCGTCGGCCTGGTGGCGCGCCGTGTCCAGGCGGGCATCGGCCTCGGCGCGGGCGGCCTGGGCCGGCTGGTCGTCCAGGCTGAACAGCAGGGCCTGCGCCGCCACGGTCTGGCCTTTTTGCACCGGCAGCGTGCGCAGGGTGCCGGCCACGGGGGCGGCGATGTAGACATAGTCGCCCTCCGCATAGCCCGACCAGGCCGCTTCGGGCGCGGGCTGGCAGGCGCCCAGCAGCGTCAACAGGCCGCAAGGCAGGGCCAGACGCCAGGCGAAGTTTCTGAAGGGGTGGGCAAGGGCGGGCATGGGGCATTCTGGTCGTCGTGTCCCGGTGTGGGCTTGATGCATGTCAAGTGCCGCTGGGTCGGTGGCTTAGCCCAAACTTAAGTGCGCCGTGCCGGGTGTTCTGACCCACCGTGCCGGCCCCATACTGCGGCCGAGCAGACGAATGGCCCCACCGAGGGGCGGTCTGCCGAGAAAGGCAAAAACACCATGTGGCATTGGCTCCGTTCCAACCGTTCCTTCCTGTTGCTGCTGATCGGCTTCGGCCTGTTCCGCACCGCCGTGGCCGACTGGAACCCCATCCCCTCGGGCTCCATGCGCCCCAGCCTGCTGGAAGGCGATGTGGTGCTGGTCAACCGGCTGGCGTATGACCTCAAGCTGCCGCTGACCGATGTGGTGCTGGCCCACCTGGGTGAGCCACGGCGCGGTGATGTGGTCACCTTCTCGTCACCGCAGGACGGCACCCGCCTGATCAAGCGCCTGGTGGCCCTGCCCGGCGATGTGGTCGAGATGCGCGATGAAGTGCTCTTCATCAATGGCGAGCAGGCCCGCTACGAGCAGGCCGAGGCCTTGAGCGAGCCCGTGCAACCCGGCGTGCAACGGCCCGCCACCCGGCTGACGGAGTCCATCCAGGGCCACCAGCGCCGGGTGCAGTGGCTGCAGGGCGTGACGGCGCGCTCCAGCTTCGGCCCGGTCACCGTGCCCGAGGGGCAGTACCTGATGCTGGGCGACAACCGCGACAACAGTGCCGATTCGCGCTACATCGGCTTCGTGCCGCGGGCCTTGCTGATCGGCCAGGCCCGGGGCGTGCTGGTGTCGGCCGACATCCTGGGGCACTGGATGCCGCGCTTCGAGCGCTTTGGTCAACGCCTCTGATGGGGCTTCTGAGGGGCGCGGAGGGTGGTCGAACGGTCGTGTTTTTAGATCGAGCGGTAAAAGGGCGGACAATTCCGCCCCATGAAAACGATTCGACTGCGCGAAGGCAAGGAGCGCTCGCTGCTGCGCCGCCACCCCTGGATTTTTGACTCGGCCATCGCCAAGGGCGGTGGCGACGCCGGTGAGACCGTGCGTGTCGAGGCCTCGGACGGGCGCTTCCTGGCCTGGGCCGCCTTCAGCCCGGCCTCCAAGATCAAGGCACGGGTCTGGAGCTTTGACGAAACCCAGCGCATCGATGCCGCCTTCATGGGGGCAGCGGTGAAGCGCTCCATCGCGGCGCGTGCCTGGTTCGATGTGCAGAGCAATGGCATCCGCCTGGTGCACGGCGAGTCGGACGGCCTGCCCGGCCTGGTGGTGGACCGCTACGACGACACCCTGGTGGCCCAGTTCGGCACCGCCGGCATGGAGCGCTGGAAAGACGTGCTGGCCGACGCCCTGCTGCGTGAAACCGGCCTGAGCAAGCTCTACGAGCGCTCGGATGCGAGTTCGCGCGCGCTGGAAGGCCTGCCCGAGGCCACCGGCTGGTTGCGCGGTGGCACCTTGGCCGATGGCCAGCCGGCGCCCACCGGCATCACCCTGCGTGAGCACGACTGGCAATTGACCCTGGACGTGGCCGAGGGCCACAAGACCGGCTTCTACCTGGACCAGCGCGACAGCCGCCAGCGCTTTGCCGAGGTGACCCGGCAGCGTGGCTTCGGCACGGTGCTCAATTGCTATTGCTACACCGGTGGCTTCACCGTGGCGGCGCTGTCGGGCGGCGCGAGCCATGTCACCTCGATCGATTCCTCGGCCCCGGCCCTGGAGCGGGCCCGTGCCCATGTGGCGCTGAATGGCTTTGCCGCCGAGCGCGCCGAGTTCCTCGATGCCGACGTGAATGCCTCGCTGCGCCGTTTCGGTGCCGAAGGGCGCAGCTTCGACGCGATCATCCTGGACCCGCCCAAGTTTGCCCCCACGGCGGCCCATGCCGACCGGGCCGCCCGCGCCTACAAGGACATCAACCGCCTGGCCTTCAAGCTGCTGGCGCCTGGGGGCGTGCTGTTCACCTATTCGTGCTCGGGCGGCATCAGTGCCGATCTGTTCCACAAGATCGTGGCCTCGGCCGGCAGCGACGCCGGGGTGGACGGCTACATCACCGAACGCCTGGGCGGCGCCCCGGACCACCCGATGACCATCGCCTTCCCCGAGGGCGAGTACCTCAAGGGCCTGGTGGTGGTGCGGCGCTGAGGTCAACCCTTGTCCGGCAGGGCTTGAAAACCGGGGCTAAACTCCTCAGATCAAGGGTTTGGCCCGGGTGTTGCATGCCCCCGCCGCGTCTGCCCCCAGGCCCTGCGCCCGCCGCCGTCGCCGTCGCCGCCGCCTCACCTCCGCCGTCTCTCATTTGCTGAAAGTCCTGTCATGGCCCTCATTCCCGTCACCATCCTCACCGGTTTTCTGGGTTCCGGTAAAACCACCCTGCTCAAGCGCGTGCTCACCGAGGCGCACGGCCAGAAGATCGCCGTGATCGAGAACGAGTTCGGTGAAGAGAACATCGACAACGACATCCTGGTCAGCAACACCGAAGAGCAGATCATCCAGATGAGCAATGGCTGCATCTGCTGCACCATCCGCGAAGACCTGCGCGAGACCCTGCAACTGCTGGCCGCCAAGCGCCGCAAGGGCATGCTCGATTTCGAGCGCATCGTGATCGAGACCACCGGCCTGGCCGACCCGGGGCCGGTGGCGCAGACCTTCTTCATGGACGAAGAGATCGCCGAGACCTACCTGCTCGACTCCATCCTGACCCTGGTGGACGCCAAGCACGCGGCCCAGCAGCTCAATGACCGCCAGGAAGCGCGTCGCCAGGTGGGCTTTGCCGACCAGATCTTCATCAGCAAGACCGATCTGGTGGCGCCCGAAGAGGTCGAGGCCCTGAAGCATCGCCTGGCCCACATGAACCCGCGCGCCGCCCAGAAGGCCGTGCATTTCGGCGAGGTGGCGCTCAGCGAGGTGTTCGATCTGCGCGGCTTCAACCTGAACGCCAAGCTCGACATCGACCCCGACTTCCTGAAGGAAGACGACCACGACCACCACCATGATCACCACGACCATGCCCCGGGCGAGGCCTGCAACCACCCCTCGCACCAGCATGGTGGCCATGGTCATCACCACCACCACGATGACGACGTGAAGAGCTTCGCCTACAAGGCCGAGCGTCCGTTCGATCCGGCCAAGCTGGAAGACTTCCTGGGCGCCATCGTCAACATCTACGGCCCGCGCATGCTGCGCTACAAGGGCGTGCTCAACATGCAGGGCACCGAGCGCAAGGTGATCTTCCAGGGCGTGCACCAGCTGATGGGCAGCGATCTGGGCCCGCAGTGGGGCCCGGACGAAGCCCGCATCAGCAAGATGGTGTTCATCGGCATCGACCTGCCGCGCGACATCTTTTTGCAAGGGCTGGAGCAGTGTCTCGTCTGAGTTCGTGACTCGATCGTCATTCCGTATCAAAAATGCAGCAGATGGGCTTGCCTGAGCGGGCAAAAGCCCTAGACTTGCGTCTTTTTGCGGGGGCGGTGGCTCATGAATGTCTCGATTCTGCAACGGTTGACGGCGCGCGGGCGCATCCCTATACAATCGCGCCCCGGTCAAAGAGCGGTCCTGCGAACCGGCTCTTTCAAGCCGGCACGCGGGCTTGAGGCGATGGCGCCGGCCTTGCGAGGAGACAGTCTTTGAAAGCCCCTGCCAGCAAAACCAAGACGGCAGCACCCGCTGTGGCCAAGACGGCCAGCGCGGCGGTGAAGGCGGCAGCCCCTCCGGCACCCCCGGAAGCGGCCAAGACGGTATCTCGCAAGCCGGTCAACCCAGCGTCAGCCGCGCGTGCCGGGAACGACGTTCCTGCCCCCGCCGAAGATGGGTCCCCGCAGCGCAGTGCGCGCCCATCTTCCAGACTGACCCAATTAACCGTACCATCCATGGCCACGGCCTCAGCCGTGGCGTCTACCGCCGCCAAAGCCAGCTTTCTCAACACCATGCCTACGACAATGAACGCTTCGCCCGCCCTTTCGGCGATCAAGAAAGACCCCAAGCTGGCCAACAACTGGAAGACCAAGTCCGTTGACCAGCTGACGGACGAAGAAGTGCTCGCCATGCCCGACAGCGAGTACATGAACGAAAAGCAGACGGCTTTCTTCCGCCTCAAGCTGACCCGTCTCAAGCAGGACATGCTGAACAACGCCGGTGAAACCACCGAGCACCTGCGCGAAGACACCGTGGTGGTGCCCGATCCGGCCGACCGCGCCACCATCGAAGAAGAGCACGCCCTGGAGCTGCGCACCCGCGATCGCGAACGCAAGCTGCTCAAGAAGATCGAGCAGTCGATCGTCCGCATCGACGCCGGCGACTATGGCTATTGCGACGAAACCGGTGAGCCGATCGGTGTCGGCCGTCTGTTGGCCCGCCCGACAGCCACCCTGTCGCTCGAAGCGCAACAGCGCCGCGAGCTCAAGCAGAAAATGTTTGGCGACTGATCCTGCGTTCGCCCTGGCTTGGCAGCTGGCGTCCCCATGACCAAAGAAGATCCCTCCGGCCTCTTGTCCAAGGTGGTGCGTTTCGTCACGAGCCCCACCACCAACTGGAGCGATCTGAACCAGCCGGAGGAAGATCGTGACAGCCAATACAACAAGCAGGCGCTCAAGGAAATGATCGAGCGCAAGCGGCGCAACGACTTTGTACGCCGCCGTGAGTTCGATCAGCTGCGCAAGCTGCGCAAACGCGAAGCCCTCAATCCCCCGGTCGACCCGGCCCGCCCCTCGTTCTTCCAGAGCAGCCTGGCCTCGCGCATCGAAGACCGTGCGGGCACCCTCAAGAAGATCGACGAGATCGAGGCCCAGATGTCGATGCAGTGGTGGCGCGCCAAGCAGGGGCAGCCCCCGCCAGGTGCGGCCGCTGCGGTGTCCCCCAATGCGTTTGCACCCACGCGCCCTCTGGGGATGGACTCTGCCGCCGCACCGTTGATGGCTGACGCCTCGCCTGCCGTGGCCCCCGCTTCAGCAGGCAAGCCGCAGGTGGCCCCCTCCGATGCCATGCCCCTGAGCATGCCCAGTTCGACGGTCAGTCCGTCGATGCTGCGCAACCTCCCCACCCAGCCGGGCAGCCTGATGCCCAGCACCATTCCTGCCGGCACGCGCTGGGATGCGACCCAGCCCGCTACCCATTTCCAGGCCTTTGCGCCTACCGCAGTGCAGCCGCAGGCCTCGTCCGCTGGCATCGATTTCGGAGCGACTCAGTCCTTTGTGCCTGATTCGCTGGTTTTTGTGCACTTGCCCGAGCTCGAAGAGGCCGCCATCCGCTACGCCAATGGTGATGTCGAGGCGGCTGAGTCCGCCTTGCTGGAGTTGCTGCGCCAGCCCAGCCTGATCCGGCGCGAGCCTCTGTGGATGGCCTTGTTCGACCTCTACCGCTCAACCGGCCAGCAGGAGCGTTTTGACAGCGCTGCCATCGACTTTGCCGGCATCTTCGGCAAGTCCGGTCCCTTGTGGGGCTATTGGTCGGAAGAGGCCGGGCGGCCGCGGCAGCACAGCTTTGATGTGGCCGAGCAGGGCCCGGGTTACCAGTGGATTGCCCCGCCGGTGCTGACCTCCGAGGTGTTACAGGCGCTCAAGACCGCACTCGAGCGGGCAGCGTCGCCCTGGTTGCTCGATTGGACCCGCCTGAGCCGCATTGAGCCTTCGGCGGTGGATCCCCTGGCGGATTTGGTGGCCGACTGGGCCAGTTCGCGGGTGCGCCTGCGCTGGCAGGGCTTGGCCGTGCTGGATGACCTGCTGCGAGCGCACACCCCTTCCGGGCACGCTGACACACCACAGTCCTGGTGGCGTCTGCGCATGGAATCACTTCGTCTGCTGGGCCGTGCCGAAGAGTTCGAACTGGTGGCGCTGGATTACTGCGTGACCTACGAGCTGTCGCCGCCGTCCTGGCAGGCACCGTACTGCGAGTGTCTGATTCTTTCCGGTGATGGTTCTGCCATGTCCGTCCAGCCGCCTGCGGTGGACATCATGCCGGCCCAGGCGTCGCGCTATCAGACCGAATTTGCTTCGACCGCACTGGTGGGCGAGATGTCCCAGCTGGACACCAGCATGGGGGTGTCTTCGCCGATCTCGGTGGCGCTGACGGGTGAGGTGACCACGGACATCGAGGGCACCCTGCCTGTGCCTCTGCCGGGGTACCAGATTCCCCGGGTGTTGGTGGTCGATTGTGCCCGTCTGGTGCGAATCGACTTTCTGGCGGCGGGGTCGGTGCTGAATTGGGCCGCAGCTCGCCAGGCCGAGGGCACCCAGGTACAGTTTCAGCACCTGAACCGGCTGGTGGCCGTGTTCTTCAATGTGATCGGCATCAACGAGCATGCCAGGGTGATTCCCCGGCAGGATTGACTCCCCGTCCCGGCGCCCAGGGCGCTCGGGCTGACCAGCGGCGCGATGAGTGGTTGATGACCCGTTGCAAATCGGCGCTGCGCCCTTATTTCAAAACCCTATGGAACAATTTCACGGAACGACCATCCTCAGCGTGCGTCGACAAACCCCCTCTGGCGTGCTGGTGGCCATCGGTGGCGATGGCCAGGTGACCCTGGGCAACATCGTTGTCAAAGGAACGGCCCGCAAAGTGCGCAAGCTGCACCATGGCCGCGTGCTGGCCGGATTTGCCGGTGCCACCGCTGACGCCTTCACCCTGTTCGAGCGCTTCGAGGCCAAGCTGGAAAAGCACCAGGGCCACCTGGTGCGTTCGGCCATCGAGCTGACCAAGGAGTGGCGCACCGACCGCGTGCTGCGGCGCCTGGAGGCCATGCTGGCCGTGGCCGACCGCGAGGCCTCCTTGATCATCACCGGCAATGGTGACGTGCTGGAGCCCGAGCAGGGCATCGTGGCCATCGGCTCGGGTGGCTCCTATGCGCACTCGGCCGCCAAGGCCTTGATCGAGAACACCGACCTGCCGCCCGAGCAGGTGGTGCGCAAGTCGCTGGCGATCGCCGGCGAGCTGTGCATCTACACCAACATGCACCACACGATCGAGACCCTCGACTGAATTGCCCGTTTCAGCCCGGCCGGCCACAGGCGCTGGCGGGCCCCCCAGGATCTGCCCATGTCTTCCATGACCCCCCAGGAAATCGTGTCCGAACTGGACAATCACATCGTCGGCCAGGCCAGTGCCAAGCGCGCGGTCGCGATTGCGCTGCGCAACCGCTGGCGCCGCCAGCAGGTGGATGCCAAGCTGCGCCCCGAGATCACCCCCAAGAACATCCTCATGATCGGCCCCACCGGGGTCGGCAAGACCGAGATCGCACGCCGGCTGGCCCGCCTGGCCGACGCTCCCTTCATCAAGGTCGAGGCCACCAAGTTCACCGAGGTGGGCTATGTGGGCAAGGATGTGGACTCCATCATCCGTGACCTGGCCGAGGTGGCCGTCAAGCAGGCCCGCGAAACAGCCAAGCGCCAGGTGCGCACCCGGGCTGAAGACGCGGCCGAAGACCGCATCCTCGACATCCTGATCCCGCCGGCCCGCCCGGTGTTCGGCAGCGAGCCCGCCGAGCCGGTGCCCGATGGCGCCGCGCGCCAGGCCTTCCGCAAAAAACTGCGCGAAGGCCAACTCGACGACCGCGAGATCGAGATCGACCTGGCCGACAACAAGCAGCCCCTGGAGATCATGGGCCCGGCCGGCATGGAGGAAATGACCGAACAACTGCGCGGCATGTTCAGCCAGATGGGGCAGGGCAAGCGCAAGACGCGCAAGCTGCGCATTGCCGATGCGCTGCGCCAGCTGGTCGACGAAGAGGCTGCCAAGCTGGTCAATGAAGAAGAAATCCGGGCCCAGGCCCTCAGCCACGCCGAGCAAAGCGGCATCGTCTTCATCGACGAGATCGACAAGGTCACCTCGCGCAGCGAAGGAAGCGGTGCCGAGGTGTCGCGCCAGGGCGTGCAGCGCGACCTGCTGCCCCTGGTGGAGGGCACGGCCGTGTCCACCAAGTACGGCATCATCAAGACCGACCACATCCTGTTCATCGCCTCGGGTGCCTTCCATCTGAGCAAGCCCAGTGATCTGATTCCCGAGCTGCAGGGGCGCTTCCCGATCCGGGTCGAACTGCAGTCGCTGTCGGTTCAAGATTTCGAGGCCATTCTGGTGCAGACCCATGCCTCCCTGGTCAAGCAATACCAGGCCCTGCTGGCCACCGAAGGCGTCACCCTCGAGTTCACGCCCGAAGGCATCACCCGCCTGGCCCAGACGGCCTTCCAAGTCAACGAGCGCACCGAGAACATCGGTGCGCGCCGCTTGTCCACCGTCATGGAGCGACTGCTCGACGAGGTCAGTTTTGACGCCGCCCGTCTCCAGGGTCAGACCGTGCGCATCGACGCGGCCTTTGTCGATGGACGCTTGGCCGAACTGAGCCAAGACGAAGATTTGTCTCGTTACATCCTCTGACAATCTGAGCGCCTCCCCTGGCGGCCTGTCGAGGGCCGTCAGCGCCTGCCCGCGCTTCACTGGAGCTTCACAGTTCACTTTCAGAGCCTGAGCTAAGTGCTTCACCTGGAAGGATTTTTGACCAAGCGCGACTTTCGGTTTGGTCTCTAAGTCCTTGATTTCATTACAAAAAATTGTGGCAAGTCCCCTTGTGGCGTGAGCATTTCCTGCTACAGTGGAAAAAAGTGCAATTAAGTGGTGAAAAGTGCCTTCAAAAGCTGTTTTCGCCACTTGAGCACCGGAAATCAACCTGGGGTGTTCTGTCGTGTTTCAAGGGGCTTCGTCTCTGAGTCTGGATGCGAAGGGCCGGCTTTCTGTGCCGACCCGGCATCGTGACGTCCTGAGCGCGACGGCGGCCGGTCAACTGACCATCACCAAGCACCCCCACGGCTGTCTGATGATCTTTCCGCGTCCCGAGTGGGAGAAATTCCGCGAACGCGTGGCCGAGTTGCCGATGTCCGCCCAGTGGTGGAAGCGCATCTTTCTGGGCAACGCCATGGACGTCGAGATGGACGGTACCGGCCGTGTGCTGGTGTCGCCCGAACTGCGCCAGGCGGCCGGCATCGCCAAGGACACCATGCTGCTGGGCATGGGCAATCACTTCGAGCTCTGGGACAAGGCGACCTACGACGAGCAGGAAGCCAAGGCCATGCAGGGCGAGATGCCCGAGGTCTTCAAGGACTTTTCTTTTTGAGGCCCCTCGGTGGACAACCCTTTCCAACACACCACGGTCCTGCTTGACGAGGCGGTCGACGCCTTGCTGGGCAATCCGCCGCCCGACGGCCCGGCCACCTATGTGGATGCCACGTTCGGGCGCGGCGGCCATTCGCGCCTGCTGCTCTCGCGGCTGCGGCCGCATGACCGGCTGATCGCATTCGACAAAGACCCCGATGCCATCCAGGAAGCCGCGCGCATCACCGATGCGCGTTTTTCCATTCGGCACGAAGGTTTTTGCCACCTGGGCGAGCTGCCGGCCGGCAGCGTCCACGGTGTTCTCATGGATCTGGGGGTGAGCTCACCCCAGATCGACAACCCGCAGCGCGGATTCAGTTTCCGCTTCGATGGCCCGCTGGACATGCGCATGGACACCACGCGCGGCGAGAGCGTGGCCGAGTGGCTGGCCACGGCGGAGGTTCAACAGATTTCGGAGGTGATACGTGACTACGGCGAAGAACGGTTTGCTTTTCCGATTGCAAAGGCGATTGTTGCTCGCCGACAGGAACGGGGCCCAATTTCAACCACCGCCGAGCTGGCCGAGCTCGTGGCTGGCACGGTCAAAACCCGCGAGCAGGGCCAGAACCCTGCAACGCGCACATTTCAGGCTCTTCGGATTTTCATCAACGCCGAGCTTGAAGAGCTGCAACAAGCGCTAGAGGCTTCGCTGTCGGTGCTGGCGCCCGGTGGGCGGCTGGCGGTGATCAGCTTCCACTCGCTGGAAGATCGCATCGTCAAGCAGTTCGTGGCCAAGCACTCCAAAGAGGTGTACGACCGCCGTGCCCCCTTTGCCGCGCCCCAGCCCATGAAGTTCGAGGCGCTCGACCGCATCAAGCCCGGTGAGGCCGAAGTGGCCCGCAACCCGCGCGCACGCAGCGCCATCATGCGGGTGGCCCAACGCACGGAGGTGGCATGAGCGCCTGGCGCCTGCCCGAGCTCGCCCTGGCTGCCGCCGCCGGCTGCGGGGAGCTGCGCGCGTGACCCGCCTCAACCTGGTCCTGCTGGTGGCCATCGTGCTCAGTGCGCTGTACCTGGTGCACAACCAGTACGAGTCGCGTCGCCTGTTCATGGCGCTGGACAAGGCCCAGGCCGAGGCGCGCAAGATCGAACTCGAGAACGACCGCCTGCAAGTCGAAAAGCGGGCCCAGGCCACGCCCTCGCGCATCGAACGGCTGGCGCGCACGCAGCTGCAGATGCGCAATGCAGCGCCGTCTATCACCCAGTACGTGCAGTACGGCAGCAATGCTCAGGCCGATGGGGCAGGGGGCAAGCCATGAGCCGCAGCGTGCTCTACACCTCCAGCCCCTTGCTGGCCAGCAAGACCCCGGTCTGGCGCAGTAAATTCATCGTCGCGGTGGTGGCGCTGGGCTTTCTCGGCCTGGCCGCCCGCGCGGCCTACATCCAGGTGGTGGCCAATGCCTTCTTCCAGCGCCAGGGTGAGGTGCGTTTCGCCCGCACGCTCGAGCTGCCGGCCAGCCGCGGCCGCATCCTGGACCGCAATGGCCTGATCCTGGCCTCCAGCGTGCCGGCCCCCAGCCTGTGGGCCATTCCCGAAGACGTGGACCGCGACCCGGTCAAGCTGCGCGAACTGGCCCGCCTGATCGAGATGCCGCTGGCCGAGCTCAACAAGAAGCTCGAAGACGAAGACAAGACCTTTGTCTGGATCAAGCGCCAGGTGGACGAGCCCGTGGCCCGCAAGGTGGCCGAGCTCGGCATCAAGGGCATTTACCAGCGCAAGGAATACAAGCGCCAGTACCCCGAGGGCGAAAGCGCGGCCCACGTGGTCGGCTTCACCAATGTCGAAGACCAGGGCCAGGAAGGCATCGAGCTGGCCTTCAACAAGGATCTGGGCGGCAAGCCCGGGTCACGCCGCGTGATCAAGGACCGCCTGGGCCGCGTGGTGGAAGACGTGGGCGAGCAGATCCCCCCGATGGACGGCCGCGACATCGAACTCAGCATCGACAGCAAGGTGCAGTTCTTTGCCTACCAGCGCCTGCGCGAGGCCGTGATCGCCAACAAGGCCAAGGCCGGCAGCGTGGTGGTGATCGATTCCAGCACCGGCGAAGTGCTGGCCCTGGCCAACTACCCCAGCTACCAGCCCGACAAGCGCCAGAACCTGAGCGGCGAGCAGCTGCGCAACCGCGCCCTGACCGATACCTTCGAGCCCGGCTCGACCATGAAGCCGATCACCGTGGGCATGGCGCTGGAGGCGGGCCGCATCACGCCCCAGACCATCATCGACACCACCCCGGGCCGCCTCACCATCACCGGCTCCACCATCACCGACACCCACAACTACGGCGTGCTGACGGTCGAGGGCGTGATCCAGAAGTCGAGCAACGTGGGCGCCACCAAGATCGCCCAGCGCATGAGCCCGCATGAAATGTGGGACACCTATTCCGCGCTCGGCTTCGGCCAGAAGCCGCAGATCTCCTTCCCCGGCGCCGTGTCGGGCCGGGTGCGCCCCTACAAGAGCTGGCGCCCCATCGAGCAGGCCACCATGTCCTACGGCTATGGCCTGTCGGCCTCGCTGTTCCAGATGGTGCGCTCGTACACCGCGTTTGCCCACGATGGCGAGATCATCCCCGCCACCATCCTCAAGAACGACAACCGCGCCAGCGGCGTCAAGGTGTTCTCGCCCCAGACCGCCACCGCCGTGCGCAAGATGCTGCAGATGGCGGCCGGCCCGGGCGGCACCGGCATGAAGGCCCAGACCGTGGGCTACTCGGTCGGCGGCAAGTCGGGCACCGCGCACAAGCAGGTGGGCAAGGGCTACGCCAGCAACAAATACCGCTCGTGGTTCACGGGCATGGCGCCCATCGACAAGCCCCGCATCATCGTGGGCGTGATGGTCGACGAACCCAGCGCCGGCCAGTACTACGGCGGCACCGTGGCAGCCCCGGTGTTCAGCGAGGTGGTGCAGCAGACCCTGCGCATGATGGGTGTGCAGCCCGATCTGTCGGTCAAGCCGCAGATCGTGGCCAAGGAAGTCGAGGAGTCTTTCTGATGCTGAAGCCCCTCCACAGCCCCGCCGAGCTGGTGTCCTGGCTGCGCGCCCAGGGCGCCACCGACATCGTGCCCGACAGCCGCCAGATCACCCCGGGTGCGGCCTTCATTGCCTGGCCCGGTGCCGCCACCGACGGGCGCCGTTATGTGCGCGCCGCCCTGGCCCAGGGTGCGGTCGCCTGTGTGGTCGAAGACAGCGGTGTCGAAGCCCTGGCCGATTGGCCTGCGGACGCGCCTGTGGCCCGTTTCGAAGGTCTCAAGGCCGCCACGGGTCTGATTGCCGCCCAGTGGTTTGAACACCCCAGCGAGCAGATCGACCTGCTGGCCATCACCGGCACCAATGGCAAGACCTCCACCGCCTGGTGGCTGGCCCAGGCCCTGTCCAACCTGCCGGCTGCCGTGGCTCACCCTTGCGCCATGGTCGGCACCCTGGGCACCGGCCGGGTGCCCGCTCCGGGCGCGGTCGATCCCCTGGCCCACATCCGCGGCACCGGCATGACCACCCCCGACCCGGTGCTGCTGCAACGCCAGTTGCGCAGCTTCGTGGCCCAGGGCCTGAAGGCCTGCGCCATCGAGGCCTCGTCCATCGGCTTGGCCGAACACCGGCTCGACGGCAGCCGCGTGCGCGTGGCCCTGTTCACCAATTTCACCCAGGACCACCTGGACTACCACGGCACCATGGCTGCCTACTGGCAGGCCAAAGAGGCGCTGTTCAGCTGGCCGGGCCTGCAGGCCGCCGTGGTCAACGTGGACGATGCCCAGGGCGCCGCGCTGGCCCAGCGCCTGCAGGCCAGCCCCCTCGACCTGTGGACGGTCTCGCTGAACGCGCCTGCCCGCCTGCGTGCCAGCGGCCTGCGCCATGGCGCGCGCGGCCTCAGCTTCGAGATCCACGAGGGTGAGCACAGCCACACCCTGCACACCGCGCTGATCGGCGCCTACAACGTCAGCAACCTGCTGGGCGTGATCGCGGCCCAGCGCGCGCTGGGCGTGCCCCTGGCCGACGCGGTGGCGGTCTGCCAGACCCTGCTGCCCGTGCCCGGCCGCATGGATTGCCGCGGCGGCGACGGCCAGCCCCTGGTGGTGGTGGATTACGCCCACACCCCCGATGCCCTCGACAAAGCCTTGCAAGCCCTGCGCCCGGCGGCCGCCGAGCGCGGTGGCCGCCTGTGGTGCGTGTTCGGCTGTGGCGGTGACCGCGACCCGATCAAGCGCCCGCTGATGGCCGCGGTGGCCGAAAGGCAAGCCGATGCGGTCATGGTGACCAGCGACAACCCGCGCTTCGAAAAGCCCGAACTCATCATCAGCCAGATCCTGCTGGGCCTGAGCCACCGTGACTGTGTGGAGGTGCAGGTGGACCGCGCCGCCGCCATCCGCGAGGTGCTGGCCCAGGCCGCCCCGGCCGATGTGGTGCTGGTGGCGGGCAAGGGCCACGAGGCCTACCAGGAGATCGAAGGCGTGCGCCAACCGTTCTCCGACCAGAAGATCATTGAAGAGGCCCTGAGCCGTAACGGAGAAGGCCTTTGACGACCTGCATGCTCACCCTGGCTGAAGTGGCCGCCGCCTTGCCCGGCGCGCGCCTGCTGGGCCAGCCCGACACCCCCCTGCAGCGGGTGCACACCGACACCCGCACGCTGCAGGCCGGTGACCTGTTCGTGGCCCTGCGCGGCGAGCGCTTCGACGCCCACGACTTCCTGCCCCAGGCGGCCGCGGCCGGCGCCAGCGCCGCCCTGGCCGAGCACGGTCTGGGCGAGGCCGGCCTGAGCGGTGTCGAGGTGGCCGACAGCCGCCTGGCCCTGGGCACCCTGGCGGCCGCCTGGCGCCAGCGTTTCACCGGCCCGCTGATCGCGGTCACCGGCAGCAATGGCAAGACCACCACCACCCAGATGCTGGCCTCGGTGCTGCGCGCCCACTGGGGCGATGCCGCGCTGGCCACGGCCGGTAATTTCAACAACGACATCGGCGTGCCGCTGACCCTGCTGCGCCTGCGCCCCGAGCACCGCGCCGCCGTGGTCGAGCTGGGCATGAACCACCCCGGCGAGATCGCCTACCTGGCCCCGCTGGCCCGCCCCACCGTGGCCCTGGTCAACAACGCCCAGCGCGAGCACCAGGAGTTCATGGGCACGGTCGAAGCCGTGGCCCTTGAAAACGGCCAGGTGCTGACACAGCTGCCCGCCGGTGGCGTGGCGGTGTTCCCGGCCGACGAGCCCTACGCCGCGCTGTGGGCCGACCTGGCTGGCCCGGCGGCCCGGCTGCTGCGCTTCTCGGCCACCGACGGCGTGGCCGCCGAGGTCACGCTGCGCTCGGCCCGCTGGACCGGTGCGGCCTGGGCCGTGCAGGTGAACAGCCCGGCCGGTGCGCTGAACTACACCCTGGCCCTGGCCGGCCTGCACAACGTGCGCAACTCGCTGGCCACCGTGGCCTGTGCGTTGGGTGCCGGCGTGCCGGTGGCCGCCATCGAGCAGGGCATTGCCGCCTTCACCCCGGTCAAAGGCCGCTCGCGCGCCTGGCAGGCCGTGCTGGGCGAGGGCGCCCCCGCCCACCCGCTGACCGTGGTGGACGACACCTACAACGCCAACCCCGATTCGGTGCGAGCCGCCATCGATGTGCTGATCAGCCTGCCGGCGCCGCGCCTGCTGGTGCTGGGCGATTTTGGCGAGGTGGGCGAGCAGGGCCCGGCCTTCCATGCCGAGGTCGGCGCCTACGCCCGCGAACGCGGCATCGACCAGGTGCTGACGTTGGGCGAGCTGACCGCCGAAACCACCCGCGCCTATGCGGGTGGCCGGCATTTCACTGATTTCGACGCCTTGCGCGACGAGGTGCTGGCCGCCTTACCGGCCCATGCCTCGGTGCTGGTGAAGGGGTCTCGTTTCATGAAGATGGAGCGCGTGATCGCGGCGATCGAAGCCGCCACCCGCCCCGCTCAGGAGGTGCCCCATGCGCCGCTGGCCTGAGTTTGTGTTTGTATTTGAGGAGAAGCAACCATGCTGCTGAGTCTTGCCCAATGGTTGCAGACGCTGTCGCCCGAGTTCGGATTTTTCCGGGTGTTCCAGTACCTGACCTTTCGCGCCGTCATGGGCGCGACCACCGCCTTGCTGATCGGCCTGCTGGCCGGCCCGGCCGTGATCCGCCGTCTGCGCGCCTTGAAGATCGGCCAGCCGATCCGCGGCTACGCCATGGAAAGCCACCTCAGCAAGAGCGGCACGCCCACCATGGGCGGCGTGCTGATCCTGCTGTCGATCGCCATCTCGACCCTGCTGTGGTCGGACCTGAGCAACCGCTTCGTCTGGATCGTGCTGCTGGTCACCCTGGGCTTTGGTGCCATCGGCTGGGTGGACGACTGGCGCAAGGTGGTCAACAAAGACCCCGAGGGCATGCGCTCGCGCGAAAAGTATTTCTGGCAATCGGTGATCGGCCTGCTGGCCGCGCTGTACCTGGTGTTCAGCATCTCCGAGGTGTCCAACCTGCGGGTGTTCGAGCTGTTCATCACCTGGGTGCGCTCGGGCTTTGACGTCGACCTGCCGCCCAAGGCCGGCCTGCTGCTGCCCTTCTTCAAAGAGGTCAGCTACCCGCTGGGGGTGTTCGGCTTCGTGATCTTGACCTACCTCGTGATCGTCGGCTCCAGCAACGCGGTCAACCTGACCGACGGCCTGGATGGCCTGGCCATCATGCCGGTGGTGATGGTGGGCTCGTCATTGGGCGTGTTCGCCTACGTCACAGGCAGCGCTGTCTACAGCAAATACCTGCTGTTCCCGCACATCCCGGGTTCGGGCGAGCTGCTGATCTTCTGCTCGGCCATGGCCGGTGCCGGTCTGGCCTTTCTGTGGTTCAACACCCACCCGGCCCAGGTCTTCATGGGCGACGTGGGTGCCCTGGCCCTGGGCGGCGCGCTCGGCACGGTGGCCATCATCGTGCGCCAGGAAGTGGTGCTGGCCATCATGGGCGGCATCTTCGTGGTCGAGGCCCTGTCGGTGATGCTGCAGGTGAGCTGGTTCAAGTACACCAAGCGCAAGTACGGCGAAGGCCGGCGCCTGCTCAAGATGGCGCCGCTGCACCACCACTTCGAAAAGAGCGGCTGGAAAGAGACCCAGGTCGTGGTCCGCTTCTGGATCATCACCATGCTGCTGTGCCTGCTGGGCCTGACCACCCTGAAGCTGAGGTAAGCCGTGAGCCAGCCCTCCTTGCACGATCAACACGTTCTCATCCTGGGCCTGGGCGCATCCGGCCTGGCGATGGCACGCTGGTGCGCGCGTCAGGGTGCCCGCGTGACCGTGGCCGACACCCGCGAACAGCCGCCGCAACTGGCCACCCTGCACGCCGAATGGCCCCAGGTGCGCTTTGTGGGCGGCCCCTTCAGCGCCGCGCTGGTCGAAGGCACCGATGTGCGTGCCGTGTTCCGCTCGCCCGGCCTGTCGCCGGCCTCGGTGGCCGTGGTCTGTGACCCGGCGCGCGCTGTCGGCCTGTGGGTGGGGGGCGAGTTGAGCCTGTTCACCCATGCCCTGGCGCAACTGGCCGAGGTGCCACAGGGGGCGGATGAACCCTCGTCCGATCCGCAGCCCGAAGCCGAGGCGCCTGCCCCAGCCCCCAAGGCCTACACACCGGCCGTGCTGGCCATCACCGGCACCAACGGCAAGACCACCGTCACCTCGCTGACCGGCCAACTGGTCGAGCGTGCGGGCAAGACCGTGGCCGTGGCCGGCAACATCGGCCCCACCTTGCTCGACACGCTGCAACAGCACCTGGACGCCGGCACCTTGCCCCAGGTCTGGGTGCTGGAGCTGTCCAGCTTCCAGCTCGACGGCATCACCGGCTTCGAGCCCACCGCGGCCACCGTGCTCAATGTCACGCAAGACCACCTCGACTGGCATGGCAGCCTGCAGGCTTATGCCCAGGCCAAGGCCCGGGTGTTCGGCGAGCGCTCGCTGATGGTGCTCAACCGCGACGATGCGGCGGTCATGGCCATGCTGCCGGCCCCGCAGCGGGTCAAGCTGCAAAAGCCCCAGATCCGTGCCCACGTCACCTTCGGGGCCGGCATGCCGCAGCGCCCGGGTGATTTCGGCATCGAGGTGGTCAACGGCATGGCCTGGCTGGTGCGCGCCCTGGAGGCCGACGAAACCCGCAAGCGCCGCAAGGACGAGGCCGAAGAACTGCACATCCAGCGCCTGATGCCCGCCGATGCCCTGCGCATCCGGGGGCGCCACAACGCCACCAATGCGCTGGCGGCGCTGGCGCTGGCCAGCGCCGCCGGCTGCGCCATCGGCCCCATGCTCTATGGCCTGCGCGAATACCTGGGCGAGCCGCACCGGGTCGAGTCCGTGGCCCTGGTGCGCGAGGTCGAATACTTTGACGACAGCAAGGGCACCAATGTGGGCGCCACCGTGGCGGCCCTGCAGGGCCTGGGCGCCGACCGGCGCCTGGTGGTCATCCTGGGCGGCGACGGCAAGGGTCAGGATTTCTCGCCCCTGGCCGAGCCGGTCAGCCGTTTTGCCCGCGCCGTGGTGCTGATCGGCCGCGACGGCCCGCAGATCGGCGCGGCCCTGCAAGACAGCGGTGTGCGCTGTGACAGCTGCGCCACCCTGCCCGAGGCCGTGCGCCTGGCCGCCGAGCTGGCCCAGCCGGGTGACGCGGTGCTGATGTCGCCGGCCTGCGCCAGCCTGGACATGTTCGACAACTACGCCCACCGGGCCCGCGTGTTCTGCGACACGGTGCAGTTGCTGGCCGAAGAGGCCGGCCAGACCCTGGAGGGCGGCTTCGCATGAACACGCGCAACGCCACCCTCGGCATTTCGGGCCGGCTTTCGGGCTGGTTCAGCGGCGTGTCCAAGGCGGCGGGCGAGGTGCTGCCCATCCGCACCTGGTCGGCCGACGAGGGCCGGGGTGAGCCGATGCGCGCCAGCATGCTGGGCGTGGACCAGGCGCTGGTCTGGGTCACGGTGGCGCTGCTGGCCTGGGGCCTGGTGATGGTGTATTCGGCCTCGGTGGCCATGCCCGACAACCCGCGCTTTGCCAATTACACGCCCACCTACTTCCTGACCCGCCACGCGCTGTGGCTGGTGATGGGCTTTGTGGCCGCGCTGCTCACCTTCCAGGTGCCGATGAAGGTCTGGGAAAAGGCCGCGCCCTGGCTGTTCGTGGTCTCTTTGGTGCTGCTGATCCTGGTGCTGATCCCGCACGTGGGCAAGGTGGTGTATGGGGCACGGCGCTGGATTGGCCTGGGCCCGCTGAGCTTCCAGCCCTCCGAGCTGGCCAAGTTCGCCGTGCTGCTCTATGCCGCCGACTACATGGTGCGCAAGATGGAAGTGAAAGAGCGCTTCTTCCAGGCTGTCTGGCCCATGGGGGCCGCGGTGGCGCTGGTGGGCGCCTTGCTGCTGGCCGAGCCCGACATGGGCGCCTTCATGGTGATCGCGGTGATTGCCATGGGCATTCTGTTTCTGGGCGGCGTCAACGCCCGCATGTTCTTTCTGATTGCCGCCGTGCTGGTGGGCGCTTTCGGCCTGATGATCGCCGCCTCGCCCTGGCGGCGTGAGCGCATCTTTGCCTACCTGGATCCCTGGAGCGAGCACAACGCCCTGGGCAAGGGCTATCAGTTGTCGCACTCGCTGATTGCCATCGGCCGCGGAGAGATCTTTGGCGTCGGCCTGGGCGGCAGCGTCGAGAAGCTGCACTGGCTGCCCGAGGCCCACACCGACTTTCTGCTGGCCGTGATCGGCGAAGAGTTCGGCCTGGTGGGCGTGCTCTGCGTGATCGGCCTGTTCCTGTGGATGACGCGCCGCATGATGCACATCGGCCGCCAGGCGATTGCGCTTGACCGGGTGTTCCCAGGGCTGGTGGCGCAGGGCGTGGGCATCTGGATGGGCTTCCAGGCCTTCATCAACATGGGTGTGAACCTGGGCGCACTGCCCACCAAGGGCCTGACCCTGCCGCTGATGAGCTATGGCGGCTCGGCCGTGCTCATGAACCTGGTGACCATCGCCGTGGTGCTGCGCATCGATTACGAGAACAAGGTGATGATGAAGGGGGGCCGCGTATGAGCGCCAAGACTGCCCTGATCATGGCCGGTGGCACCGGCGGTCACATCTTCCCGGGCCTGGCCGTGGCCGAGGCCCTGCGCGAGCGCGGCTGGCGCGTGCACTGGCTGGGCGGGCCCGACAGCATGGAAAGCCGGCTGGTGCCGCCACGTGGCTTCACCTTCGAAACCGTGGATTTCTCGGGCGTGCGCGGCAAGGGCCTGAAGACCCTGTTTCTGCTGCCCCTGCGCCTGCTCAAGGCCTTCTGGCAAAGCCTGAAGGTGGTGCGTCGCGTGCAGCCCGATGTGGTGGTGGGCCTGGGCGGCTACATCACCTTTCCGGCCGGCATGATGGCCGTGCTGCTGGGCAAGCCCCTGCTGCTGCACGAACAGAACTCGGTGGCCGGCATGGCCAACAAGATCCTGGCCGGTGTGGCCGACCGCGTGTTCACCGCCTTCCCCCAGGTGATGGCCAAGGGCCGCTGGGTGGGCAACCCGCTGCGCGCCGGTTTCACCTCGCAGCCCGCCCCGGCCGAGCGCTTTGCCGGTCGCAGTGGCCCGCTGCGCGTGCTGGTGGTGGGCGGCAGCCTGGGCGCCAAGGCCTTGAACGACACCGTGCCGCTGGCGCTGGCCCGCATCCCCGAAGCCCAGCGCCCGCAGGTGATCCACCAAAGCGGCGCCAAACAGATCGACGCGCTGCGCGAGGCCTACCGTGCCGCTGGCGTGCAGGCCGAACTGACGCCTTTCATCGACGACACCGCCACGGCTTTTGCCGAGGCCGACCTGATCATCTGCCGTGCCGGTGCCAGCACCGTGACCGAGATCGCGGCCGTGGGTGCGGCGGCGGTGTATGTTCCCTTCCCCTTTGCGGTGGACGACCACCAGACCACCAATGCCCGCTTCCTGGTCGAAGCCGGCGGGGGCTGGCTGATGCCGCAGACCGAACTCACGCCCGAGCACCTGGCCGGGCTGATTGTCCAAACCACCCGCGCCGATCTGCTGGCGCGGGCAGAGCAAGCCAAGAAGATGCAAAAGATTGAAGCCACCACCGAGGTGGTGAGCGCCTGTGAGGAGCTGGCCCGATGAAGCACGCCATCCGTCACATCCATTTCGTGGGCCTCGGCGGCGCCGGCATGAGCGGCATTGCCGAAGTGCTGCACAACCTGGGCTACACCATCTCGGGCTCCGACCTCGCTGACAGCGCCACCCTGCGCCGCCTGCAAGGCCTGGGCATCCGCACCTTCGTGGGCCACGATGCGTCCCACCTTGAGGACGTGGACTGCGTGGTCACCTCGACGGCCGTGCAGGCCGACAACCCCGAGGTGCTGAAGGCGCGTGAAAAGCGCATTCCGGTGGTGCCGCGCGCCGTCATGCTGGCCGAGTTGATGCGCCTGAAGCGCGGCATCGCGATTGCCGGCACCCATGGCAAGACCACCACCACCAGCCTGGTCACCAGCGTGCTGGCCGAAGCCGGTCTGGACCCCACCTTCGTGATCGGCGGCCGGCTTAACAGCGCCGGTGCCAATGCCAAGCTGGGCAGCGGCGATTACATCGTGGTCGAGGCCGACGAGTCGGACGCCTCGTTCCTGAACCTGCTGCCGGTGATGGCGGTGGTGACCAACATCGATGCCGACCACATGGAGACCTACGGCCACGACTTCAACAAGCTGAAGTCGGCGTTCGTGGATTTCCTGCACCGCATGCCCTTCTACGGCACGGCCATCCTGTGTTCGGACGACGCCGCCATCCGCGAGATCATGCCCCGCGTGCAGTGCCCCATCACCAGCTACGGCTTCGGTGAAGAGGCCCAGGTGCGGGCGGTCGATGTGCGCGCCGTGGACGGCCAGATGCACTTCACCGTGCAACGCCGCAACGGCGTCACCCTGCCGGACCTGCCCGTGGTGCTGAACCTGGCGGGTGAACACAATGTGCGCAACGCGCTGGCCGCGGTGGCGATCGCGGTCGAGTTGGGCGTGCCCGACGAGGCCCTGCAGCGCGGCCTGGCCCAGTTCAAGGGCGTGGGCCGGCGCTTCCAGCGCTATGGCGAGCTACCCACGGCGGATGGCGGGCACTTCACCCTGATCGACGACTACGGCCACCACCCGGTGGAAATGGCCGCCACCCTGGCGGCCGCGCGCGGCGCTTTTCCGGGCCGGCGTCTGGTGCTGGCCTTCCAGCCGCACCGCTTCACCCGCACGCGTGACTGCTTCGAAGATTTCATCAAGGTCATCGGCCACGCCGATGCGGTGCTGCTGACCGAGGTGTATGCCGCGGGCGAGGCCCCCATCGTGGCTGCCGACGGCCGGGCGCTGGCCCGGGCTTTGCGCGTGGCCGGCAAGGTCGAGCCCTTGTTCGTCGACCGGGTTGAGGAACTGCCCCAGGCGATTGCCGCCAACGCCCGCGCGGGCGATGTGGTGATGTGCATGGGGGCAGGCTCCATCGGTGGGGTGCCGGCCAAGGTGGTCGAGTGGCTGCAGCAGCAGGCACAAGCCGGCGTGGCGAGTGAACAGAGTGTGGTGAGTGGTGTGGCGAGTGGTGTGGGAGGGCAGGTTTGATGAACATCCAGGCAAGTGATCTGGGCAAGGTGGCGGTGCTGCTGGGCGGCACCTCGGCCGAGCGCGAGGTGTCGTTGATGTCGGGCCAGGGCGTGTTGCAGGCCTTGCTGTCGCGCGGTGTGGATGCGCACCCCTTCGACCCGGCCGGGCGCGACCTCAGCGAACTCAAGAAGCATGGCTTTCAGCGCTGCTTCATCGCCTTGCATGGCCGGCATGGCGAAGACGGCACGGTGCAGGGCGCATTGGAACTGCTGGGCATCCCCTACACCGGCTCAGGCGTGATGGCCTCCAGCGTGGCCATGGACAAGGTCATGACCAAGCGCCTGTGGAGTGCCGAGGGGCTGCCCACGCCGCGTTATGTGTGGCTCTCGCCCGAGCAGCAGACCCGCGAGCAGGTGCGTCAGGTGCCCGATGAGCTGGGCCTGCCCCTGATCATCAAGCCCCCGCGCGAAGGATCGTCCATCGGCGTGACCAAGGTGCGCGGCTACTCCCAGATGCAGGACGCGGTCAGCCTGTCGGCCCGCTACGACCCCGATGTGCTGTGCGAAGAGTTCATCGAGGGCGAAGAGGTGACCTGCCCGGTGCTGGGCACGGGTGCCGAGGCCCGGGCCCTGCCGGTGATCCGCATCGTCGCGCCCGAAGGCGCCTACGACTACCAGAACAAGTACTTCACCGACGATGTGAAGTACCAGTGCCCGAGCGGCCTGCCGCCCGAGGAAGAGGCCGAGATCCAGCGCATCGTGCTGGCCTCGTACCGTGCCCTGGGCTGCCGTGGCTGGGGCCGCGCCGACCTGATGATCCGCGCCAGCGACCGCAAGCCTTTCCTGCTCGAGATGAACACCTCGCCGGGCATGACAGGCCACTCGCTGGTGCCGATGTCGGCCCGCGCCACCGGCCTGAGCTACGAAGACCTGTGCCTGCAGGTGCTGGCCAGCGCCACGCTCGACAGCCCCGTCAAACCGCAAGCCGGAGCCTGATGCGCCATGAGTGATCCCCTGGCCGTACCTCTGGACGTCAAGCTGATGAACCTGACCGCCTCGGTCCTGTTCATGGGCTGTGTCGCCCTGGTCGTGGCCTCGGGTGGCTGGTGGGTGCTGCGGCACCCGGCGTTCTCGATCGGCAGTCTGTCGGTGCAGGGCGAGTTCACGCACAACAACGCGGTCACCCTGCGCGCCAACGTGGCGCACAAGCTGATGGGCAACTTCTTCACGGTTGACCTGCGCCAGGTGCGCGAGGCCTTCGAGGGCGTGCCCTGGGTGCGCCATGCTGCGGTGCGGCGCCAGTTCCCGAATCAATTGCAGATCACGCTCGAAGAGCATGTGCCGGTGGCCTTGTGGGGGCCTGAGAGTGGCTCGGGCATGCTCAACAGCTTTGGCGAGGTGTTCGAGGCCAATGTCGACGACGTGGACCAGGACGACCTGCCGCGCCTGTACGGCCCGGCCGGCCAATCGGTCGAGGTGCTCGACATGTATGGCCGCCTGCGCCCCATCCTGCAGCAGGTCGAACTCGACCTGGCCGAGCTGGAGCTGACCCCGCGTGGGGGCTGGCGTGCCACGCTGGATTCGGGCGCCACGATCGAACTGGGCAGTGGCAGCGTCAACGAGGTGCTGGCCCGCACGCGCCGCTTCGTGGCCACGCTGACCCAGGTCACCTCGCGCTACGGGCGCCGCCCGGGCTCGCTCGAATCGGCCGATCTGCGCCACACCGAAGGCTATGCGCTGCGCTTGCGCGGCGTGACCACGGTCAGCGCTGAAGTGCCCAAGTTGCCCAAGAAATAAGAACACAGACCCAACCAACACAGAATAGAACAGGTACACATATGGCAAAGGAATACAAGGATCTGGTGGTGGGCCTGGACATTGGCACTGCCAAGGTCATGGCGGTGGTGGCCGAGGTCCTGCCCGGCGGCGAGCTCAAGCTGGCGGGCTTGGGCGTGGCCCCCAGCAACGGCTTGAAGCGCGGCGTGGTGGTGAACATCGACGCCACGGTGCAAAGCATCCAGCAGGCGCTCAAGGAGGCCGAGCTGATGGCCGACTGCAAGATCACCCGCGTCTACACCGGCATCACCGGCAGCCACATCCGCGGCCTCAACTCCAGCGGCATGGTGGCCGTCAAGGACAAGGAAGTCACCCCGGCCGACGTGGCCCGCGTGGTGGAAACGGCCAAGGCCATCAACATCTCGACCGACCAGCGCCTGCTGCTGGTGGAGCCGCAAGAGTTCGTGATCGACGGCCAGGACGTCAAGGAACCCATCGGCATGAGCGGCCTGCGCCTGGAGGCCAAGGTGCACATCGTGACCGGCGCCCAGAGCGCGGCCGAGAACATCATCAAGTGCGTGCGCCGCTGCGGCCTCGATGTCGAGCAGCTGATGCTCAATCCGCTGGCCTCCAGCCAGGCCGTGCTGACCGATGACGAGCGTGAACTGGGTGTGGCCGTGGTCGACATCGGCGCCGGCACCACCGATGTGGCCATCTTCACCAATGGGGCGATCCGCCACACTGCCGTGATCCCGATTGCGGGCGACCTGATCACCAGCGACATCGCCATGGCCCTGCGCACCCCGACCAAGGACGCCGAAGACATCAAGGTCGAATCGGGCTATGCCAAGCAACTGCTGGCCGATGCCGAGACCCAGGTCGAAGTGCCCGGTCTGGGCGACCGCGGCCCGCGCATGCTGAGCCGCCAGGCCCTGGCCGGCGTGATCGAGCCGCGCGTCGAAGAGATCTTCTCGCTGGTGCAGCAGGTGATCCGCGAGTCGGGCTATGAAGAGGTGCTGTCCTCGGGCATCGTGCTCACGGGCGGCAGTGCCGTGATGCCGGGCATGGTCGAACTGGCCGAAGACATCTTCCTGAAGCCGGTGCGCCGCGGCCTGCCCAAGTACTCCAGCGCCCTGTCCGACATGGTGGCCCAGCCGCGCGCCGCCACCGTGATGGGCCTGATGGAAGAAGCCCGCCAGGCCCGCATCCGCGGCTTCAAGGTGGCGCAGAAGAGTGGCTCCATGAAGACGGCCTTCGGCCGTTTCAAGGACTTCATCGTGGGGAACTTCTGATATGGCCCAGCGGCCTCTTTTCATGGCCGGCAGCGCCCCGTTTTCGGGGGTGCCGGCCTTGGGGCCGCCGCCTCGCAAACGCTGGCTGGCCAGAGGCAGCCCGCCACTGCAAAAAAATGGGCGCTGGCACTCTACAGGACCACCGTAAGACGCTCAAGGCAAGTCACAATTCCGTCAGTAAAAAATTTTTGGCAATTGCAAAGCAGGCAGATTCAGGAGCGACAAGATGACCATCGAAATGATCGAAGTTGAAGAATTCAACATGGGCACTCAGATCAAGGTGATTGGTGTTGGCGGGGGGGGCGGCAACGCCGTGGAGCACATGATCCAGCGCCATGTGCAGGGCGTTGAATTCGTCTGCGCCAACACCGACGCGCAAGCCCTGGGTCGCAGCGCGGCACACCGCACCATCCAGCTCGGCCAAAGCGGCCTGGGCGCCGGCAGCAAGCCCGACAAGGGCCGTGACGCCGCCGAGGCCGCCCTGGAAGACATCCGTGCCGCCATCTCGGGCGCGCACATGCTGTTCATCACCGCCGGCATGGGCGGCGGCACCGGCACCGGCGCCGCGCCTGTGATCGCCCGCGTGGCCAAGGAAATGGGCATCCTCACCGTCGGTGTGGTGACCAAGCCCTTCGACTGGGAAGGCAAGCGCCGCATGGCCAATGCCGACGACGGCCTGGCCGAACTCGAAGCCAATGTCGACTCGCTGATCGTGGTGCTCAACGAGAAGCTGCTCGACGTGCTGGGTGACGACATCACGCAAGACGAAGCCTTTGCCCACGCCAATGACGTGCTGAAGAACGCCGTCGGTGGCATTGCCGAAATCATCAACGAGTACGGCCATGTGAACGTCGACTTCGAAGACGTGCGCACCGTGATGGGCGAGCCCGGCAAGGCCATGATGGGCACCGCCGTGGCCAGCGGCCCGGACCGCGCCCGCATCGCCGCCGAACAGGCCGTGGCCTGCCCGCTGCTCGAAGGCATCGACCTGTCGGGCGCCAAGGGCGTGCTGGTGCTGGTGACGGCCGCCAAGGGCAGCCTGAAGCTGTCCGAGTCCAAGCTGGCCATGAGCACCATCAACGCCTACGCATCGCCCGATGCGCACGTGATCTACGGTGCCGCCTACGACGACACCCTGGGTGAGAACATCCGCGTGACCGTGGTGGCCACCGGCCTGAGCCGCCAGAACGCCCGCCGTGCCGCGCCTCCGCTGCAGGTGCTGCGCACCGGCACCGACAACGTCGGCTTCAACCTGCCCGTGGCGTCGGCCGGTGGCAGCGTGGGCGGTGTGGCCCAGGTGGGCATGGGCTCGTCTGTGGGCGGCTCCGACTACGGCAGCATGAGCGTGCCCAGCGTGTGGCGCACCAACCGCACCCAGGCCGCCGCCAAGGTCGACGCCCTGGTGTCGGGTGGCATGGACGACCTGGAGATCCCGGCCTTCCTGCGCAAGCAAGCCGACTGATCGCCGCCTGATCGCTGCCTGATGGGCCACCGGGGGTGGTCCACTGCCAAAGCCAAGAGGCCCTGTGCACGTCAATGTGCCAGGGCCTCGAGTTTTTTCAGCACCTCTTCGGCCAGCAGGGCATGGCCCCGGGGCGTGAAGTGAAAGTCGTCTGCATACAGAAAGCGGTCGGCGGCGTCGGGCTGCACCAGGGTCTCGGCAGAGCAAAAGACGGCGCTGGGCGAGGGCGTGGTGTTGCTGCACGCGGGGGTCTGCACATCGATCAGGCCATAGGTGGCGGGCTGGGCCTGGATGCGTTCACCCAGTGGGCCCCAGTCGACCCAGACCAGGCCGGGCGGCTGGCACAGGGCTGCCCGCAGTCGCTGCTCGAAGCGCTGCGCCCAGGTGCGCACCTGGCGCCGCTGCTTCTCATCGAGCCAGCGCTGCGCAAAGGGGTTGCTGGAGAAGTCGAGGGCCAGACCCAGCACCACCAGCGGAGCACCGTGTTGCAGCAGGCGCTGCACCTCGGCTGCGAGATCGTCGGCCGCCTGGTCGACACCCGCCGTGGCCTGGGCCAGCGCCTGGCCTTCATCCACACCGGGTGGGCGCGACCAGAACGCGGCATCGAACTGGGCGAAGAGGTCGTTGCCACCGGCGGCCAGCAGAACCAGCTCGTTCTTGGTCATCGGCCCCTGGGCCAGCCGGGCCGAGATCTGGGCCCGCACCGGTGTCACATCATCATTGCGGCCCAGGGCGCTCACACCGGGCAGCAGGGCCACGCGGGCGCCGCCCTCGGCGTAGTCGTTGCCCCCCACCACCTGGGCCTGGGGGCCGTCGCCGACCAGGCGCCGGGGTTTCAGTGCCACCCCGTAGCGGGCCGCCACCACTTCGGCCCAGACCAGCCCTGGGTTGACCGTGAACTTGCCCGGCTTGGCGGCCTCGCCAGCCAAGCGGCCATAGGTGCCGACATCGCTGAGGCTGTCGCCGAACACGGTGACCTGTTGCACGTGCAGGCTTGGGGCTGGGGAGGAGTCGCTGCCGCCGCAGCTGCTCAGCAGCAGGGTCAGTGAGAGCCAGAGGCTCAGGCGGGGTGGGGTGGGTGTCTTCATGGTGCTGCCTCCTGGAAACAGAAAGCAGCCACTCTAGGAAGGCCCGGCGGTCAGCCGGACGAGCGCCGGCTGGATGGTTGGCTCGGGGGGCACCGGCGGTGCCGCAGCCCCTCGCAACAGCTCAGAACGACTCCCAGTCGCCCTCGGAACGCTGGGCCGGCGCCGCTGCGCTGATGCGGGGCGCAGGGGCGGGCGCGGGGCCAGGTGCCGGTGCCGGTGCCGGTGCCGTGGCGGCCTTGCTGGGCAGGGCCTTGGCGGGGGCGGCGCTCACCCGTGGGGCCGGTGCGGCGCGGGGTGCGGTGGGGCGTGGGGTGGGCGCAGGCCGGGGGCGGGGCGCGGCCACCTCGCTGCCATGCACGCGGAAGCGGGCCACCACCTCGGTCAGGCGCATGGCCTGCTCGCGCAGGCTGTCGGCAGCGGCGGCCGATTCCTCGACCAGGGCCGAGTTCTGCTGCGTCATCTGGTCGAGCTGATTGACGGCGGTGTTCACCTGGGCAATGCCCTGGCTTTGCTCCGAGGTGGCGGCGCGGATCTCGCCGATGATGTCGGTCACGCGCTGCACGCTGGCCACGATTTCGGTCATGGTGTTGCCGGCGTTGCCCACCAGGCGGGTGCCGCTTTCCACCTTCTCGACCGAGGCACCGATCAGCGACTTGATCTCCTTGGCTGCCTCGGCGCTGCGGCCCGCCAGGCTGCGCACTTCGCCGGCCACCACGGCAAAGCCGCGGCCCTGCTCGCCAGCCCGGGCGGCTTCCACCGCGGCGTTCAAGGCCAGGATGTTGGTCTGGAAGGCGATGCCGTCGATCACGCCGATGATGTCGGAGATCTTCTTGCTGCTGGCGTTGATCTCTTCCATGGTCGACACCACCTCCGACACCACCTGGCCACCACGCTGCGCCACTTCGGCGGCCGAGTTGGCCATCTGGTTGGCGGTCTGGGCCGAGTCCGAGGTTTGCTGCACGGTGCTGGTCAGCTCTTCCATGCTGCCGGCGGCGGCCTGCAGGTTGCTGGCGGTCTGTTCGGTGCGTTGCGACAGGTCGGTGTTGCCCTGGGCGATTTCGCTCGAGGCGGTGGCAATGCTGTCGGTGGCCGAGCGCACCTCGGTCACCAGCCGGCGCAACGACACCACCATGTGCTCCAGGGCGTCCAGCAGCGAGCCCGGCGGCGACGCTGGGATCTTCACATCCAGATTGCCTTCTGCCACTTCCGACATGGCCGCCATGGCCACGGTCGGGTCGCCGCCGATCTGCTGGATCACCGAGCGCGACACCAGCACCCCGATGCCCCCCACGGCCAGGATCACGAAGGCCACGATGCCCAGGTTGAACAGCAGGGTGTCACGCACCATTTGATCGACGTCGTCGGTGTACACCCCCGAGCCCACCATCCAGTTCCAGGGCTCCACGCGGATGGCATACAGGGTCTTGGGCACCAGGGTCTGCTGACCCGGTCGCGCAAACTGGGTGGGCACGAAGGCGCGGCCGTCCTTGCTGGCGCGGATCGCGTCGGCCAGCAGCTTGATGATGTCGGTGCCGGCACCGTCCTTGATCTGGCCGGCCATGTCCTTGCCTTCCCATTCGGGCTTGATCGGGTGCATCACGCCTTTGCCGTCCAGGGTCCAGATGTAGAAGTACTCGGTCTTGCCCTCCGGGCCGCCGTAGCGCGACACGCGCAGTGCGTTCTTGGCCGCGGTCTGGGCGTCTTCGACGGACAAGGCACCACTGGCGGCCTTGGCCTGGTAGGCCGCCACGATGCTGTAGGCCCCTTGCACGGCGGTGGTCAGCTGTTCCTGTCGGGCGTCGATGATCATGCGCCGCTGCTGCAGCAGCGAGCCGATGGCCAGCACGGCGATTGCCAGCAGGGCCATGGACATCAGCAGCAGGATCTTGGTTTTGAAACTGAGTTTGTTCATGGAGTATGGGGCTGAAAAATGAGGGAGTGGGTCGAGAGCGGTTTTCGGCCCGATGTGCACGCTTTACACACTGTTTCCTCTTATTTTCAATGGGAGATCCGGGGCAGGGGAGTCGGGTCAGGCCATTAAGTAAAGACCCTATGATCTGGGTCATGGCTTGGTTTGACCTGTGTTCGCTGTGCGGCCCCGAGCAGAGGTCCATGGCGGCTTTTTCGCAGAGTCCGCAGATAGCGGCCGCGCTTGATCTGGAACGGGGTGCCCGATGCCCCTGTCGGCTCCACGGAGCATGGCCTCGCCTTAAAATGGCACGATGCTGCAGCAACGAACCCTCAAGACCCTGACCCGCGCCGTGGGCGTCGGCCTGCACAGCGGGCAACGGGTCGAACTGACCCTGAGGCCTGCACAGCCCGACACCGGCATTGTCTTTCGTCGCATCGATCTGCCCGAGCCGGTGGACATCCCCATCACCGCGCAGGCGGTCACCGACACCCGGCTGGCCTCCACCATCTCGGCCAGTGGGGCCAAGGTGCACACGGTGGAGCACCTGATGTCGGCCTGTGCCGGCCTGGGCATCGACAACCTGTACGTGGACATCACCGCCGAAGAGGTGCCCATCCTCGACGGCTCCTCGGCCTCTTTCGTGTTTCTGCTGCAGAGTGCCGGCATCGAGCTGCAGAAGGCGCCACGCCGCTTCATCCGCGTCAAGCACCCGGTGGAAGTGCGCGAGGGTGAGGGTGCCCAGACCAAATGGGCCCGCCTGACGCCCTACCACGGCTACAAGCTCAATTTCGAGATCGACTTCGGTCACCCCGCGGTGGACTCCACCGGCCAGTACGTGGCCTTTGACCTGGGCAGTGGCAACTACAGCCGCGACATCGCCCGGGCCCGCACCTTCGGCTTCACGCGCGACTTCGAGATGCTGCGCTCCAATGGCCTGGCCCTGGGCGGCGGGCTCGACAACGCCATCGTGATGGACGACTACAAGGTGCTCAACAGCGATGGCCTCCGTTACGACGACGAGTTCGTGAAGCACAAGATCCTCGACGCCATGGGCGATCTGTACCTGATCGGCAAACCCCTGCTGGCCGAGTACACCGCATTCAGGTCGGGCCATGCCATGAACAACCGGCTGCTGCGCGAACTGCTGGCCCACCCCGAGTGCTGGGACATGGTCACCTTCGAAGACGAGCGCCAGGCACCGGCCGGCTTCGCCCAACCCGCCCGCGCCTGGTAGCCATCCCTCTCCCCAGGCCTCACCCATGCTGCTGTTTCGCTGGTTGGTGCTGATGCTGCTGTTGGGCGCGGCGGTGTGCTTCGCGTTTTACGCCGGCACCGGTCAGCCCCGCTTCAAGCGCTGGGGCTGGACCGTGCTCAAGTGGACGCTGATCGCGGCCTTTGTCTTTTTTGCGGTGCTGATTCTCGAGCGACTGGCCTGACGCCCAAGCCCGGCGCCGCGTATACTTCTCGCTGCTCCGGGGTGCACCATGTGCTGAGACGGCGGCTGTTGGATCGAATCCGGCAGGCACGCTGAACCCGACGAACTTGATCCGGTTAATACCGGCGTAAGAAGAGCTGAACTTCCGGCCTCGAGCCCTCCCTGCGGAGGGCGGCGGGCCGCGACACCCCCGGCGAGGGGGCTCGGTCGCAGGGTTCACTCCGGGGCTTTCAGTCAGCCTGCCGGAAAGGACCCACACCATGAACGCCCCCGATCTCCAAGCCCGCGAGAAATTCGCCGAGTTGCTGTCGCTCACCCGCGAACCCTTCCCCGCCTCCACCAAGGTCTATGAGAGCGGTGCCCTGCACCCCGATCTGCGCGTGCCCATGCGTCGCATCGACCTGAGCAATGGCGAGCAGGTCACGGTGTACGACACCTCGGGCCCCTACACCGAAGCGAGTGCCGCCATCGATGTGCGCCGTGGCCTGCCCAGCGTACGGGGCGACTGGATTGCTCGCCGTGGCGACACCGAGACCTACGAAGGCCGGGCCCGCGTGGCCCTGGACGACGGCCAGAAGGGCGACGCCGAGGACGCCCGTCTGCAGGCTCTGCGTGACGAGGCTGCGGGCCTGCAGCGCCGCCCGATCCGCGCCAAGGCCGGCCGCAATGTGAGCCAGATGCACTACGCCCGCCAGGGCATCATCACGCCCGAGATGGAGTTTGTCGCCATCCGCGAGAACGGCCGCCGTGAGTGGATGGCCCAGTACCTGGCTGACGAGGCGCGCGAAAAGCGCCTGCAGGGCAACCCCATGGGCGCGCTGATCCCGAAGATCATCACGCCGGAATTTGTGCGCGACGAGGTGGCCCGGGGCCGCGCCATCATCCCGGCCAACATCAACCACCCCGAGGTCGAGCCCATGGCCATCGGGCGCAACTTCCTGGTCAAGATCAACGCCAACATCGGCAATTCGGCCGTCACCTCAAGCATCGAGGAAGAAGTGGAGAAGCTGGTCTGGGCCATCCGCTGGGGGGCCGACAACGTGATGGACCTGTCCACCGGCCGCAACATCCACACCACGCGCGACTGGATCGTGCGCAACAGCCCGGTGCCCATCGGCACCGTGCCCATCTACCAGGCCCTGGAGAAGGTGGGCGGCGTGGCCGAAGACCTGACCTGGGAGATCTTCCGCGACACCCTGATCGAGCAGGCCGAGCAGGGCGTGGACTATTTCACCATCCACGCCGGCATCCGCCTGGCCCACATCCACCTGACCGCCAACCGCCGCACCGGCATCGTCTCGCGCGGGGGCTCGATCATGGCCAAGTGGTGCATCGCACACCACAAGGAAAGCTTCTTGTATGAGCACTTCGAGGACATCTGCGACATCATGAAGGCCTACGACGTGAGCTTCTCGCTGGGCGACGGCCTGCGCCCGGGCTCGGGCTCGGACGCCAACGACGAAGCCCAGTTTGCCGAGCTGCACACCCTGGGCGAGCTGACCCAGGTGGCCTGGAAGCACGACGTGCAGACCATGATCGAAGGCCCCGGCCACGTGCCCATGCATATGATCCAGGCCAACATGACCGAGCAGCTCAAGCACTGCCACGAGGCCCCGTTCTACACCCTGGGCCCGCTGACCATCGACATCGCCCCGGGCTACGACCACATCGCCAGTGCCATCGGTGCGGCCATGATCGGCTGGATGGGCACGGCCATGCTGTGCTACGTCACGCCCAAGGAGCACCTGGGCCTGCCCGACCGTGAAGACGTCAAGCAGGGCATCATTGCCTACAAGATCGCGGCCCACGCAGCGGATGTGGCCAAGGGGCACCCGGGTTCAAGAGCCCGCGACGATGCGCTGTCGCAGGCCCGCTTCGATTTCCGCTGGATGGACCAGTTCAACCTCAGCCTGGACCCCGACACGGCGCGCAACTTCCACGACGAGACCTTGCCCAAGGACTCGGCCAAGGTGGCGCACTTCTGCTCGATGTGCGGGCCCAAGTTCTGCTCGATGAAGATCACCCAGGAGGTGCGTGAATTCGCCGCCCAGGGCATGGCCGAGAAGTCCGACGAGTTCAAGCGCGGCGGGGGCGACCTGTACGTGCCGATCAAGCCTGTGGCCTGAGCAAGCAGGCCGCTGCCCCTGTGCCGGCCTGCCTGACCGCAGGCCGGGCGAGGCGGCCCATCGACGAACTCAGGTGCGCTGCAGGACGAGCCGGGTCAGGGGCATGGTGAGGCTCTCTGGCTCCACCGGTTCGGGGTGGCCCTGCAGGTACACCATCAGGCGGCCACGCCGCAGCAGCACGTGGCTGACGGTCATGTCCCGGCCTTGCCATTCTACGCTGCTGCCCGGCTTGTACAGGGCCAGCCGGTAGGTCACCGGTATCACGGGAATGGCCGCCGCGGCGGCGCCAGCCGCCGGGCCCACCTGGGCAGGGGAAGGGGGGGCTGCTTCGGCCGCAGGCAGCTCGAAAGCCTCGTCAAGGGTGGAAAACATGGGTGATCGGGGGGCCGGTGCCGGCCGGCAGGAGGATCCCCGCCAGCGGTCCTTCGAGCGTAACCCACGTGGGCCTGTCAAAACCGCCGAGCAGACGGCAAATTCCCCCCCAATTGGCGCCCCGGTTCAGTGCATCAGTAGCTGCGCCCGCTTTTGTACATGGCGTGGGTCTTGCGTTGCAAGGTGCCACCGGCCTCGGTCAGCCGGCTCATGGCCTGGCCGGCATGGGCGTGGGTGATGGCCATGCCCAGGGCGTCGGCGGCATCGGTGCCCGGCAGGCCGGGCAGGCGCAGCAGACGCCGCACCATCTCCTGCACCTGCGACTTGGCGGCCCGCCCATGACCGACCACCGCTTTTTTCATCTGCAAGGCGGTGTACTCGGCCACCGGCAGATCGCAGGACACCAGAGCCGTTACACAGGCGCCCCGGGCCTGGCCCAGCAGCAGGGTCGACTGGGGGTTCACGTTGACAAAGATGATCTCCACCGTGGCCACTTCCGGCTGGTAGCGGGCGCTCACCTCGCGGATGCCGTCGTACAGCACTTTCAGCCGTCCGGGCAGGTCGCCCAGGGCCAGGTGGGTGGTCTTGATGGTGCCGCTGGCCACGTAGCCCAGTTGTGAGCCCTGGACGTCGATCACGCCAAAGCCGGTGGTCTGCAGACCGGGGTCGATGCCAAGAATTCTCATGAGGCTGTCAGTGTAGGGGGTCTCAACCACGTCCTGGCTGGTCTAACTTTGCCAGGGGGTGACACGGGCCCGCGGGGCGTGATGCGGTCAGAGCTTTACAATTGTTACCGGATTTCAGATGAGGCAGCCTTCATGAACTTGAGAGCAGAGCGTGCGCGCTCTGACACGGGCCAGGTCACGCCGCAGCAACGCCTGCTGCTGCGGCTGGCTGCCCGCCACCGCCTGCGCTCGGTGGTGCATGCGCGTGGGCGCTGCTTCTCGGTTTCATTGGATCTGGCGCTGGATGCCCACAAGCGGGGTTTGGCCGTCACCCTGCTGCGCTGGCGTGTGGTGGGCGAAGACGATTTTGTGGATCACTGGGCCGTGCGTTTTGACGATGCACAGGCCCTGGACTTGAGCAGCGTGCAATTCGACCCGGCCGGGCGGCTGCTGCAGCCGATCGGTTTGTACCCTGAGCAGTTCACCGATCGCCGTGAATACCCGGCCAGCCTGTTCCTGCCCACCTATGCCCGTGTGGCCCTGCATCGGCGGGGGCGCCTGCCCCTGAGCTTTCTCAGTGCGGTGTGCTCGGCCATGTGGCGCCATGATCTTGGCGGCGCGTTGCGTCGTTTTGCGCTGCTGGACGCGGCCGGGGTGACTCTGCGTTACGGGGCGCGGCGTCTGGTGCTGGGCATCGAGCGTTGGCGCCGCAACCTCGAACGCCGCCAGCGCCGCCTGCGCGGCGAGCCGCCCACGGGCCAGACCATCTTGTGAGCGCCCCCTTCAGGGCAGGATCGAGTTGCCCATGCGGCCCTGGATCACGCTGCTGCGACTGGCCAGGTAGGGCGAGTTGGGCAGCTGTTCAAAGTATTTGGGCCGCGGCAACATCACGGCCAGTCGGGCGGCCTCGGCAGCGTTCAATTTGGCTGCCGGCTTGCGGAAGTAGTGTTGGGCGGCGGCCTCGGCTCCAAACACCCCTTCACCCCATTCCACGCTGTTGAGGTAGATCTCCAGGATGCGCTGCTTGCTCAGAAAGGCCTCCAGCAGCAGGGTCAGCACCAGCTCCTGGGCCTTGCGCGGCAGGGTGCGCTCGCCCGAGAGCAGTAGGTTCTTGGCCAGTTGCTGGGTGATGGTGGAGCCGCCCACCACCTTGGGTGAGCGGGTCTTGCTGCCGTTGCCGGGGCGCAGGCCCTGCACGCGGGCCTCGGCCTGGGCGTTGCGTTTCCAGGCCTTCTGGATGGCCTCCCAGTCCACGCCGTCGTGCTGGGTGAAGCCGTCATCCTCCGAGGCAATCACCGCCCGCTTGAGGTGATCCGAAATTTGGCCGTAGGGCACCCATTGCTGCTGCCAGCGCAGGTGCCCGGTTTCGCGCTGGATGCGCACCGCCTCGGAGCGCTGAAATGCGGTCGACGCCGGGTCCAGCACGGCCAGCGTGGCCACCCGCAGCACAAAGAACAGCTCCAGTGCCAGCCAGGCCAGCAACAGACAGGCGCTCCAACGCAGCAGGGCTTTCATGGGCTGGCGGTCCGGCTCAGAGTTGCTGGCGCAGTTCGGCCAGCACCTGGGCCGAGGGCGGGCGCACACCTCGCCACAGCGCAAAGGCCTCGGCGGCTTGCTCGACCAGCATGCCCAGGCCATCGCGGCCCTGGGCCCCGTGGGCCTGTGCCCAGTCGAGAAAGCCCTGCGCGGCTGGCCCGTACATCATGTCCAGGGCCAGGCTGCCCGGGCGCAGCACGCTGGCCGGCACGGGCACCCCGGCGCCGCTCAGGCTGCTGGCGGTGGCATTGATCACCACATCGAAGCTGCCCTGCAGGGCCTCGAGCGCCGGCGTGTCCAGCGCCACGCCGTGGCTTTGCGCCAGCGCCTGGTGGCGGGCCACCAGGGCCGTGGCCTTGTCGTGGGTGCGGTTGACCACGGTCAGGCGGGCCGGGCCCGCCTCCAGCAAAGGCCCCAGCACCCCGGCGGCGGCGCCACCGGCGCCGATCAGCAGCAGCGCCTTGCCCCGCAGCGGCACGCCGGCGTTGTTCTGCAGGTCGTTGACCAGGCCGATGCCGTCGCTGTTGTCGGCGTACAGGCCATCGGCGCGCAGGCTCAGCACATTGGCCGCGCCGGCCAGCTCGGCACGCGGGCTCAGCACCTTGGCCGCCTGGGCTGCCTCGAACTTGAAGGGCACGGTCACGTTGCAGCCTTTGCAGCCTTCGAGCTGCAGGCGGTGCAGGGTCTCGTGGAACTTGTCGAGCTCGACGAGCTGGCGCCCGTACTGCAGGCTCTGGCCGGTCAGCTCGGCAAAACGGGTGTGGATCCAGGGCGAGCGGCTGTGTTCAACCGGGTTGCCCAACACGCAATAGTGGTCTTGGCTCATGAAGAGGGCTGGCTGGGGCCTGGTGTGCAGGCCGGGTTTGTCTCGGTTTCGGCTTGGGGGGCCTCGGAATTCAGGCGCGATTATCGGACGTTGGCTTCCAGGGTTTCATCGCGCGTGAAGCGAAAGCGCGACACCACCACGATCTGGTCGGCCTGGCGCCGCATGATGTGCTGGGGCCGGATGTCGCCCGGCTGGCGCCGCATGGCCGGGCTGAAGTTGCCAAAAGGCTCGGCCGATCGGGCAATGGCCTCGGCACGGCGGTCCAGGGTGCGGTTGCCAGAGCTTTGCACGATCTCGGTGGACAGCAGGCGGCCGCTGGCGTTGATGGTCAGCGTCATGGTGAGTTCACCGTACAGCTTCTTGCCGTCTTTTTCGGGGAAGTTCTCGGTGCCCTTGTCTTCCACCTTGTGGCGCAGCTGGTCGTAGTAGGTGGCGTACACCTCTTCGCGGGTGGCCGGGCTGATGTAGCGCTTCTTGGGGCGCGCATTCTCTTCGTTGATGCGCCGCTCGATCTCGGCCAGCAGCTTGAGCAACTGGCGGCGTTTTTCTTCCTGGGCCTGCTCCTGGGGTGTCAGGGTGCTGCGGTTCGGGTCGGGCCGGGGCAGGCTGGCGAGCTGCTGGTGCACGCTGGTCAGCATGCGGGCCTGCAGTTGCTCCAGCGCGGCCAGCTGGCGCTGGCTTTCTTCCAGGGTGTCGCCCACGCTGCTGAGCGCCGAGCTCGGCAAGGGCGAGGTGGCCCGGCCCCGGCTGGCCTCGCCGCCGCCGGCCAGGTTGGCCTGGGCGATGGCTGTGGGCCGCTCGGCCCGGGCATCCGACTTGGCGTTCACCAGGATCACCTCCAGCGGGGTGTCCTGGAACACCCGGTTGAAGGACTCGGGGTCGACGATGCGCAGCGTCAGCAAGCCGGCATGCACCAGCGCTGACACGGCCAGCGTGATCTGCAGGGTGCTGAGGCGGTGCAGGAAGGCGAGGGCGCGCACGGCTGGAGCAGGTCTGGTCAGGGCTTCAGGCGGTGCTCGCTTCGCCCGCCGCGGGCTCTGCTTCGTTCACGTCCACCGCAATCGCGATCGGGCCGGCCACCGGCTCGTCGTCGCCTTCGTCCTCGTCGGCGCCGTCCAGCGGCAGCTCGGCGTCGAGCCGCTCCACGATGGTGCCGCTGAGGTCGAGCGCGATCTCGTCGATCTCACCGAGCTTCACCCGTACCCGGGCGCCGCGCGGCAGGCCGCTCATGCCGTGGGCCGCCAGCACCAGGGGCAGGTCGTCGGCACGCACCAGCACGCTGCCATTGGGGCCTTCCTTGAAGACCGCGGCCGTCAGCTCGGTGATGGCGTTCTGCTGCACGTACTTCAGCGTCCAGAAGCGCTCCATGCCGGCCTGGTAGCCGTTGTAGGCGCTGTAGGCGGCATCGAAGCCGCTGATGATCGAGAACAGCTCGGCATCCTTGGGCTTGAAGGGGGCCGCCAGGGCCGCCGTCTTGCCGTGGCGGGCACAGGCAATGATCTGCCACTGGTTGACCAGGTCGGTGTAGCGGCGCAGGGGCGAGGTGCTCCAGGCATAGGCCTTGACCCCGATGCCCGCGTGCGGCTGGGCCTTGGTGCCCATGCGCACCTTCACGCCCGGCGCCAGGCTGGCCTGGCTGCGGTAAATCCCGGGCACGCCGCATTCGGCCAGCCACAGACCCCAGTGGCTGTTGGCCAGGATCATGGCCTCGGCCACGATCAGGTCGAGCGGGGCGCCACGCTGGCGCACGCTGATCTGCACGGTTTCTTGCCCGGTGGGTTCGGCGCCGTCGTTGCCGACCAGGCGGAAGTTGTAGTCGGGCCGGTTGAAGGTTTCGGGCTTGCCGCGCACCACCTCACGGCGGGCCTTCAGGGTTTTGGCCAGGCGCCACAGAAAGGCCATGGTGGCGTGCGTCATGCCGCCGGGCAGTTCGGTCTGGCCCGGGTTGTCGCTCTCCATCCAGGCCTCGGTGACCACCTTGTCGAGCTGGTCATGGCGCAGGTTGGCCGCGATCGGCACGCGTTCGAGCTTGGTTTCGCTGGCCTGGATCTCCAGGCTGGCCTCGTCAAAACTCACGTACAGCGACACGGCCGGGCAGGCGCGGCCTTCGGCCAGGGTGTAGCGCTGCACCACCTCGTCGGGCAGCATGGTGATCTTGTAGCCCGGCATGTAGACGGTGGACAGGCGGTGGCGGGCCACCTGGTCGATGGCGGCACCGGTCTGCAGCGCCAGGCCGGGCGCTGCAATGTGCACGCCCAGGGTCACCGTGCCGCTGCCCAGGCCCTGCACCGACAGCGCATCGTCGATTTCGGTGGTCTGCGAGTCGTCGATCGAGTAGGCCTGCACATTCGCCAGCGGCAGCTCGTCGGTGATGTCGGGGGCCTGCAGGGGCGGAAACCCCGTGCCCTTGGGGAAGTTGTCGAACAGAAAGCGCTTCCAGTGGAACTGGTAGGCCGAATCGATGGCGCCGGCCTGGCGCAGCAGGTCCAGCGGGGCCGTCTGGGTGGCCCGCGAGGCCTCGACCACTGCCTTGTATTCAGGCGCGTTCTTGTCGGGGCGGAACAGGATCTTGTAGAGCTGATCACGGATCGGCTGCGGGCATTCGCCCCGGCCCAGCTCGGCGGCCCAGTCGGCGATCTGCTGCAGCAGCAGCTTTTTCTTTTCGATGGCGGCCAGCGCCTGCTGCACGATCTCGGCCGGGGCCTTTTTGTAGCGGCCCTTGCCGGCGCGGCGGAAGTAGTGCGGGGCCTCGTGCAGGCGGAACAGGGCCGCGGTCTGCTGCACCAGGGTGGCTTGTTCGCTGAAATAGTCGCGGGCCAGCTCGGCAAAGCCGAAGTCTTCTTCGGGCGCGAACTCCCAGGCCAGCTCCAGCTCGATGCCTTCGGCCGCGGCCTGGGCCTGGGCGATCAGCTCGGACGGGGCGGGCTTTTCAAATTTGAGCAGCAGGTTGGCGGCCTTGACCTTGACCCGCTTACCCGATTCCAGTTCCACCTGCAGGGAGCTATCGGCTTCCGACAGAATGCGTCCGGCCTGAAATTTGCCGGCTTCATCAAACAGTGCGTACATGCGGCGATTGTCCCCTAGACCAGATCCAGAAAACCCAGGACCTCATCGAGGTGGGCCGGAAAATCACTGAGCGCATGGTCGCCGCCCTCCAGCACCTGCAGGCGCGCATGGGCGTAGCGGGCGCTCATCTCGCGCCAGTCCAGCACCTCGTCGCCCTTGGCGATCAGGGCCAGTTCAGGGCCCGGGGCACAGCGGCCTTCGGTGGCCATGGCGCGCAGTTCGTCGACAAAACGGGGCTCGAAATAGAAGCGCTGTTCGGGCTGATGCCAGAAGGTCTGCTCGCCGATGTAGCGGGCCAGGTCGCGCGCCGGGTCCACCGCCGGGTTGATCAGCACCGAGCGGCAGCCCGTCTGGCGCGCCACCCAGGAGGCGTAAAACCCGCCCAGCGACGAGCCCACCACCGCCATGCGGGCGTGGGGCCAGTCGCGCAGGCCTTCGCTCAGCAGCTCGGCGGCGGCGCGCGGCGAGGGCGGCAACTGGGGGCACCACCAGTGCGCCTGCGGGTGCCGTTCGGCGACCGCTGCAGCCATTTGCCGGGCCTTGGCCGATTGCGGGGAGGATCGGAAACCGTGCAGATACAGCAGATGGGTGGTGTGGGGCATGGTCGGGTCTGGCGCTGGGGTCGTCGGGCGGGCGGGTTGAAGTCTGAAGTTGGGGTTGCAGTTGAGGCCGGGGCCGGTCAACTGGCCCTAAACTGGCTGGCGTGGCCGGCGCTTGCCAGCCCGGCCCTGAAACGCCCCGATTCTTCTATTTTGCGACATGAGTGAGCCCCAGTCCGCTGCCCGCCCACCTGAGGCGGGGATCCTGCTGCCCCACGAGGCGGTGGCTGCCGCGCTGGCCTGGCCTCAGGCCCGCTGGGAGCAGGGCCTGGCCGAGACCCCCGAAGAGGGTGTGTTTGCCGCCGGGGTGCTGCTGGCCGAAATGCTCACCGGCACGGCCTCCGAGCAGCGCACAGCGGCACGTTCGCACGACGCACTGGAGCGGCGCTTCCAGGACCTGCCCGAGGACTGGGGGCG